>Ga0326728_10004356_pt1 | contig 42065 bp, 39 predicted proteins | sample MB3enrmetagenome_FD_207602 | JGI IMG/M metagenome (GOLD analysis project Ga0326728, IMG submission 207602) | Lab enriched peat soil microbial communities from McLean, Ithaca, NY, United States - MB31MN | ecosystem: Environmental > Terrestrial > Soil > Wetlands > Peat | place: USA: New York... | reverse complement strand
TGGTGCTCTTTTGGGCAATAGTGGCCGCGCGCGAGCGTGAGGATTAGCGGATCGTCGCCCTGTAGCTCGCTGAGCTTGCACAGTTTGCCCGTGTGATCGGGCAGTTCGTAGTTGGGGAAAATACCTCTGGGCACGATATCAGAACGCATGATTGGACTCCTCCCGTTTCTCTCAAAGATCCAGAGTGACACCCGCGTTTGGCTGGGAACAGCATACGAGCACGTTCCCGGGAACGGGCCTCTCCAGCGGCTCAGGGTTATAAATAATCGATCCGCCAATCAGACCAGTCATGCAGGTATGACAGACCCCAGTCCGGCACGACCATCTGACCGGAACGTCGCACGCTTCCGCCAGTTCAAGCAAGCTCGCGAATTTCGGATCCCAAGGGGCGGTAATCCCGCTACGCGCGAATGAGACTGGGGGGCCAGATCCGGGCGGCCCTTGTGGTAGGTGAGGAGTGTGAACAACTTGCGCCATACCAGGGGTAATAGCCTCGAGAGAACCGAAGATCTCCGTGTGCACACTCTCGGCGAGTACACCCCAGGTTCGCAGGCCATCGCGCATATTCTGCAAGAATGGAGAGGGGCCGCACAGATAGAAGTCGCTACTCTCTGACACGCCAATTCTTTCCAGCAAAGCTGCGTCAATATGCCCGGGAGCATCGAAGTCTGCTCCGACTTGGTCGATTGCAGCGGGCCTGCTGTACACGATGTATCCTCGTCCGCGAGAGAGCTGCTTCAGTAATGAGCGCGATTCTTCTGCAAATGGATGGGCGACGCGATTGCGCGCTCCATAGATCCACCAGATCTCTCGTTGCGATCTTTCCGCAGCGAGTGTGTGCAGCATCGCCATCACGGGCGTTGCGCCCACTCCAGCGCTCAGCAGAACCACAGGACTCTGGCCTGCGCGCAGAGTAAAGCTTCCTCGGGGTGCACTCACACCCAATACATCGCCTTCTCGCACGCGGTTGCACAGAAATGAACTTCCGATCCCGTTCAATTCGCTCTTGACGCTGATGCGGAAATGGTCGGCTGCCGGCAGATCAGACAACGAATAGCTGCGAAGAACCGGAACTTTGTTCGGATCGATAAGCAACCGCAAGACAACAAATTGACCCGCCTGGAAGGCAGGAAGAGGGGCCGCATCGATCGACACAAGAACGAAGGAACTCACGCTATCGCTTTCTTTGCGAATCTGCGCAACTCGCATTTGCCTAAATCCCTGCCACGCGGGAGCTTGCTCCTCATCTGCGAGTCCCGGATTCCCCGCCGCAGTTTTGGAGCTCAAGTCTTGTTGGAGCATTGCCTGGAACGAACTCTGCCAACCTTTGCTAAGTGCAGGAATCCGTAGCGCTCGTTGCAGTTGTTCGCGAGAATGTCCCGGCAAATACAGGAGGGCGTCAACCTCGCCCACGGTGATTCGCTCTGGACCGTCAGCAATTTTTACAATGTCATCGCCTGCACCAACTTCTCCCTCTTGCAACACGCGAAAGTAAAACCCTGGTCTTCGATGTGCTACGAGAAGCGCTGCCATACGGGGTTCATTCATGCGGATCCCCACGCGGTAGCACGTCACGCGTGGCTGCGTGACTTCAAATAACGCACCACCGATGCGGTATCGATCGCCGATGCACACCTCGTCATCCGGAAGCCCCTCCACCGTGAAGTTTTCGCCGAATTGACCGAAAGTAAAATCACTGCGGCCCAGAAAGCGCTCCCAGTGATGGTACGAGTCCATCTGGTAGACGAAGACGGCCCGGTGCTCCCCTCCGTGACCGGCGAGATCGGCTTGCGCGTCACCATCGATATCGAGTTTGCGCACCACTCGCCGTCCATCAACTGGAGATTTCCAGACTGACGTTCGGACCGTTTTGCCGTTCCATGTCACGTCGCGCGGAAGGCCGACATTTACTGAAAGCAATCGGGGCATGCGTACCTCATCGAAGTCCAGCGTGCGGTTATGTGTCCATGCGTTCGACCCACTGAGCGCGCCATGCGGGCGCCACGAATGGATCCGCAAAGTACTGTGTTTCCCGCGCAACCTTGTCGTCCCTGAACTCCATGATGCTCACGGTGCAGGACGGCTTGCCGTCATATGTCAGGATGAATTCGGTGACCCAAAGATCACCGCCGCCAATGATTCGCCGGACAGCAAACCGCTTTTTGCTCGGCTGACTCGCGCGCTGGTCTTGTATGTTGCGTCGACCGCGGGTTCGCTCGCCTGACTGCGGGTATTCCAGCACCGCGTCCTCGTGATAGATCAGGTGCTCCGTTTCAAAATCGTTGGCATCGGACGCCGCCCAATGCTGATCCAGTGCCGCACGGATCTCTTGATCCCGCACTCCAGAATACTGCTCCGTCTTTTGTTGATCGTTCATCTTGAGCCCTCAATTCGACAAGAAGCTAAATGCTTAAGCGGAATCGGAGTGTATGACTCGTCAACTCGCGCAGACTCCTCCTACGAGTTGTTGCTTCGCGGATCGTCTTTTGCACTGAGGTATTCCAGTCCAAGCGCCCCCAACGCGGTCACTTGCGTGACGTACTCGCCGGATTTCGCCCAGTGGAAATGGGGCGTGTTGCCAGGCAGAATGATCACGGCGCCGGGCGGATAGGCTTACCGACTCACTTCTTCTTCCCGTTGAGTGCCGGTAGAAGAAGTTTCAGAAGTGCTTCGTCCGAGAACGGGTTCTGACCTGAGATCAACTCGCGATCTTGAAGGACGTAGCTCTTCCATGGAGCGACCACACTTACGTCACCACCCGCCGTACGCAAGGCGAAGTCGGGGTAGAACAGCACCTTGCCGCCAATCTCAAGCGGCTCCCGCTGCTGCTCTTCCGCCGTCGAAAAGATAGTCATCTTATACCCAGAATATATCCAGCCTTGAGCCTTTGCCCGCGCTCCAGCGGCATCGCCCGCCGCCAGCGCTCCGACCACCTCTGTCGAATTCGGAAGAGCCGAGAGAAGTGAAATCGGGCCATGGCAGAGCACCGCCGTAGGCTTGGATGTTTTATGAAAGTGTCTCATCACGGTGCCAGCGTCGGGATCATCGAGAAGATCAATCATCGGGCCATGACCGCCGGGGACGAAAACAGCGTCATATTGATCCAGGCCCGATGCGATGACATCCGAGATACGAGTTGGATTTTTGAGCCCAGTCAGGCTGTCGCGGAACCTTAGATAGTCCTGAAGCCTAGCCTCGTCCCCACCGAAGAACTGGGCCGTAGCTGAATTGACATCCATTTGCGGCGTGTTCCCTTTCGGGTTGGCGAAGGTGATTTCGTAGCCCTCCTCCATCAGGGCGCGAACCGGAACCGTCAGCTCGTTGAGGTAGTAGCCAGCGCCGGCATAAACCTTGCCATCTCGCAACGGCAAGCCGTGACCGCTCGAGACTAGTACCAAGACTTTTCCTTTTGTTGTCATTTTGTTCTCCTCTTTGAAATCGAATCTGTTCTCCTGAAATATGGAACTAAAACTGGGGACAGACGGGACGTTCGCTAATTCCTGTTCATTGAAATTGGGCTACGTTCCGTCTGTCCCCACTGTTTCCACTGTTTCCTGTCCACGGTTTCCTCCAAAGTGCGCAGGGACGGGCCACCGCCGTTGATATAGATTATGGCTGCGGGAATCCGAACATCAACCACGACTGATTGGCTACCCAATGCGGGTACAACTCCGTCATCTGATCGAACAGTTCCTGGTCAGACGTCGTGGTTTTCTGCAGCCTATCGAAGTCCTGCAGGTAACGCTTGGTGTCTTGGATCGTCGAGGGAGAGTCGGGTGCGCCAGGCTTCTTGTGACCGGCGACAACAATCGCCGGGTTCAGCGCCGCTAACCGGTCTAGCGCCGCGATCCAGTTCTTTCGGCTCTCAGGGGTTGTGTCGCCGACGTACATGCGGCATTGGTTGTACACAACGTCGCCAGCGACGATCAGGCCGATCGATGGAGCATATAGAGACGTCGAATCGGGACTATCGGTGCGGCCCTGCTCGATGATGCGCAATTCGTGGCCCTCGAGAGTGAACGTGTCGTGCTCATAGGGCTCAGGTGGAGCCAACTTGGTGGCCACTTGCCCGGGAAAGAGCCGGCGGGCCAACCGCTCCACTGTAGGAGAGAAAGACGTCTGCATGGCGTTCACCGCCTCGGGCGTTGCTATCGCCCGAGCGCGCGGGAAACGGTCGAGCAGAATGCTCAGACCGTAGAAGTGGTCGAAATGGGCGTGCGTTATATAGATGGTCTCCAAGTTGCGGTTGTGCAGAGCGACCCAAGCCGCGAGAGCCTCGGCCTCAGCCACTGTCCCCATTGCGTCCACCAGCACCGCGTCGTACTCGCCGAAGATTAAAGTCGAGGTGATAGGATCAAAGCCGAGCGCTTCGCCGAAGGGCTTTGGCCGCTCGCCGACCATAGTCTTTCCCGGGGCCGTAAAAACGTTCACACCGAGCGTGTTCGACGTGATGGGGACGGTCATGTGCGTGGTCTCCTTAAGTTCAGTATGATCTGGGATAACCCGAATGTTTTCCAAATCTGCGCCCTGCGCGAGATGGGCACTGAGTGCGAGCGTCGTCAGACCATCGGGCGCGGCCTGCGGCTCTGCGTGAACCAGCAGGGCGAATGCTTGAGGGGGTTTGAGATCAACAACCTCACCGTCGTCGCCACCGAAAGCCATGAGCTCGGATCGTCCAGGCGGCGCACGCCCGTATTGCTGCTGATGGTCAGCCACGCCTAGCCGATCAGGGCCACGAAATATCGCAGCCGTTGACCGCTTCGGTAAGGTGCTCGCGAAAATCCACGCCGATGGGCAGGCTAACCACGGGCCGCCGAGATAAGGCTAGTCTTTCCGGACCGCGATGCAGTCGATTTCAATATCAAACGGGCCCGTCCATACCGGCACACAGAAGAAAATGCGGGCTGGCGGATTGTTGGGAAAGTAGCGCTTGTAGATTTCGTTGAATGCCTTGAAGCGCTCCGGGCCTACACAGAATACGTTGATCTTCATGACGTGCTCGAGGTCAGATCCCGCCGCCTCAAGTGCCGTCTTCAACTGTTCCAGGATGCGTTCGGCCTGCTGTTCGAAAGGCGGGTTGACGAGAATTTCTCCGGTCTTGGGATCAAATGGCGGCATACCCGAGATGAAGACCATGTCGCCGGCGCGAGTGCAGGTCGAGACCGGCGCACCCCATTTCTCGAAATTGCTGTCAAACGGTTCGACGCGGATAATTTCCCTCTTCACCATCTGATGATAGTCCTTTCTATGCCTGAACCTAGGGCGCCTGCCAATTCAGGGCTTTGTGCGGCTAAGCGGCGTTGTATCGCTCGCGCCAATGGTCTAGCGCTAAGCGGACGTCCGTAAGCGCATAAATCCGCATCCCATCCGCGCCGAGCGTTAACCGTACGTGACGTCGGTGCTCTGTCCGACTTCGATGATGTAACCGTCAGGATCGCGGATGTAGCAGCGAATCTCGCCGTACTTGGGTATGGGCTCCGTGATGAACTCGGCTCCTCGACTTTTCCACAATTCGTAGCACGCATGAATATCCGCAACGCGGAAATTCATGAAGCTGTTGATGTGATTCGGGTCGGGGACGCTGAGCGTCACCGTCGGCTTATCCGGGGTCGGCCCGCCCCCAACGTTCAGAATCATCCAGATATTCGCAAGCTGAAGGTACCCAGGCGCGTTGCCGTCACCCAGGCTAAGAATGCGAGCGCCGAAGACCTTTTCGTAGTAGTGAGCCGATCGCTCAATGTCGGCGACGGTGAGAAAATGCGCGATGCTGATCCCCTCTCGCGGGGGCATCTCATAGCTCTTCTGTTCGACTTGTACGGCGCTCATTGATGGCTCCTTTCGATATGGTGCGCAGAATATGTTGAATATCACTACAGACACTCGAAACGTGTCCGCCAGGGAAAGTGCAGGTGGGGTACCAAGACGGAATCCACGGCTCAGCCGAGACAAGTCCCTTTTCCTGATTAGTTTGAGCTGCTGCCGAAATTGCCGAGTGAGCCCGAACCGTTGACGAAAGTCGAGGCTCGGTGGCGGTTCTTCGACACTGGCCTGGGAGGGCCGGGAGGCAACGATTCAATGCGAGCCGAGTTTTTCAGTTGTGTCGGCGCTGGGCTCATAGCGAAGAATAGCCGGCAGCAATTCGACGAAGGTCGAACTGCCGTCACTGAGCTTGGGCTTTCGACACGAATCAGGCTGCTTCCTACGTCATGGAGGAGCTCCGGATGGCCTCGCAAGCTAACGATTGTCAGACTCGAATTAATGTGTCTTGGCATGCCGCCAGATTGGCAGCGCAATTGCCACTCAGTCGCCTGTGGCTTAATTGCTTTCGCGAACGGGCCGGCACCGCGCTCGCCCTCTGGCCAAACATTTAAAGAAAGGATGGCAAAGACATGCCGGAAGCGACCTGGGAACCTTACGAGAAACACGGACGGCTCACGACGCAGAGCGACTTGCCCGACAGCGTCTACGCGTTTCCGAAGCAGCGGAAAGAACCGCTTACCGACGCACAACATGTGCGTAACGCGGTCGCGCGGTTCGATCAAGTCATCGACGTCTCCGATGCCGACCGTGCTCTGGCGTTCGCGAACATCGAGAAAGCTGCGAACTATTACGGCGTGAACCTCGCGGAGACGTCGTGGCACGACCTGGGCATCCATCCCCAATAGAGAGAATAAAAGAGAGGTTGCTGCCAAAGACGCCGTGGCTCGCGAACGCCGAGTGCAGAGCTAAGAATCCACCGGTCACAGAACCGGTCGACAGAATGAAGTGATGGCAAAAGTTAAGTGAAATCTGAACCAGCCAAAATCATACTTGAAGAGGAGACAGAATATGGCGGACACAAACGCAGTGATCGCAGTGTACGACAACCACACGGCAGCGGAAGACGCGGTCAAGGAGCTTCAGAAGTCAGGCTTCGACATGAAGAAGTTGTCAGTCGTGGGGAAGGATTATCACACGGACGAGCAAGTCGTTGGCTACTACAACGCGGGAGACCGCATGAAGTATTGGGGGAAGTGGGGCGCTTTCTGGGGTGGCTTCTGGGGCTTGTTGTTTGGCGCCGCATTCTTTTGGGTGCCCGCGATAGGCCCTGTGCTGGTTGGCGGTCCGTTGGTGGCTTCGATCGTCGCCGGCCTGGAGAACGCGCTCGTAGTCGGCGGTTTGAGTGCTATCGGTGCCGGTCTGTACAGCATAGGCATACCCAAAGACAGCATCGTAACCTATGAGACCGCCGTGAAGGCTGGCCAGTTCCTGGTAGTTGCTCATGGAACTGCCGCTGAGGCGGCTAAGGCCAGAAATATTTTGGACACCTTGAAACCGACCCATGTGACCGATCATGTTCTCGGACCTGCCAGGTAAGCGGCCACCCGTTGAACGCATCGCGAAGTGGGATCGGATCGCTTATGGGTTCCCACCTCGTGGCCAATTCCAGCTTCGCTCGTCCAAGTTTTGTTAGTCGCTGTTTTACACACCGTACAACGAGAGGAAATATGAAAGCAATTGTTGTCCAGCAATATGGCGGTCCTGAAGTGCTGAAGTTCGAGGAGTACCCTGACCCGGTTCCGGGTCCGGGCGAGGTGCTGGTGCGGGTCGCCGCCACGAGCGTGAATCCGCTCGACTACAAACGACGTGCCGGGTTGACGAAAGACTACTATCCCATCAAATTTCCGGGACTGATCGGAGTCGACCTTTCGGGGACTGTGATCAAGATTGGGCCGGGAGTGGAAGGCTTTTCCGTCGGCGACCAGGTGTTCGCTATGGCGGACAATACTTACGCTGAACTTTGTGTCGTGAATACAGCGATCTTGGCAAAAATCCCCAAGGGGCTCGATTTGATCCAGGCGGCGGCACTGCCGCTGGTGACGACGACCGGCAACCAGCTCCTTTCAGCTACCGGAATCAAGGCGGGCCAGACGGTTCTCGTCGCAGGTGCTGCTGGAAATGTCGGTCGTTCGGCGGTGTTCACAGCGAAAGAACGCGGGGCGACTGTGATCGCGGGGGTTTTGAAGAGGCAAATGGATGAGGCGAAGACTGTGGGCGCGGATCGGGTGGTGGCAACCGACGACGACACCGCGATTGCGAATCTTCCTCCGCTCGATGCGGTTGCGGATGCGGTCGGCGGAAGAACCGCCGAAAAGCTGATCGCCAAGGTCAAGCCGGGAGGAGTGTTTGCTTCGGTTCTCAGGGCGCCGCAGAACGCCGCGAAGTACCCATCTGTAAAGGTGGTTTTTGTATTCTCGAAATTCGACAGGAAAACGCTCGAGTTCATGGCCGAAGCGGTGCGAGATGGCAAGCTCGTAATCCCGATTAGCAAGGAACTGCCACTCAGTGAAGCGGCCGAGGCCCAAGCGGCGGCAGAAAAGGGCGGTATCGGGAAGATCTTGCTGGTGCCTTGACATTATTTTGCAAACAGAGGGCACGAAAGGAAAATCGGAAATGAAAAAGGGTCCGCGTGGAATCAACCCCCCTTCGAAGCCGAGTGGCGATGGGTGTGTGGAGTGTCTGGCGTCACCGAACGGTTGGTGGTTTCATCTCCGTCGGTGTGCGGAGTGTGGGCACATCGGATGCTGTGACACTTCTCCGAGTCAGCATGCATCCAAGCATGCGGCAGCGACAGGACATCCGATCATAGCGAGCTTTGAGCCGGGTGAGGATTGGTTCTACGATTACGAGAAGCAGGGGATGATCGAGGGTGTGGAGTTGCTTCCGCCGCATTCGCATCCAAGAAATCAGCCCGCTCCTGGACCAGCAGGAAGGGTGCCAGCCAACTGGGAATCGCTCCTAAACTAGCTGCCCGTTATAGGACGCCAGCAGATGACGCTTCCGCAATCACGGCTGGGAATGGCGCTGCTACATGCGTGACCCCGACGGCTACCTCATCGAGGTGGGCCAATATACTAAAATCGCCCTCGACTGGTTCAACAACCGCAGTTAATTTGGCATGCGATAAACAACAGGACGTTCGAATCTTCCTAGGCCCAAGGGATGAAGCGATTCGCTCCCCGGTGAAGCGCGCAATCTAGGGGGCCGATTATACGCAGGGACCTCGACGCAAATGATTTCCACGAGAACCGGCGGGTATTTCATTGCCGACCGTTTGCGGAAGTGTCTCGCCGCCGAGCATCACATCTTATCCGAAAGGCTGAGAACGATTTTCCCCGGCTGGTGTGGCGCACCAGCCAACATTTCATGTGCCTTTCGCACCTGTTCCAACGGAAGCACGGTGCCCACGTGCGGTGTCAGCTTGTTGTGGTTGAACAGTTCAGCAAGCTTGTCCAGGCGCTCGGTGGTCACTTCGGCCAGGAAGAAGACGGCCCGAGTGTTCGTCAATCGGCCGGGATCCGGCAGAGGTTCCGAAACCACTGACACCAGAATACCGCCCGTCTTGATGATCTTGAATGAACGCTCCCGGGTTTCTCCGCCGACCAAGTCGAGAACGATGTCAACCTTTGGCACAACGGCTTCGAAGCGGGTTTGTTTATAGTCAATGACCGCCGTTGCGCCAAGGCTCTGCACGTATGGCGCGTCATCGGCGGAAGCCGTGGCATAAACGTGCAGACCGGCTTGGCTGGCGAGTTGGACGGCGTAGGCGCCGACATTGCCGCCTGCGCCCAGGATCAAGACGCTCTGGCCCGAGCTCGCTTTCGCGTAGTCGAATAGCATTTGCCACGCCGCTACGGCAACCACCGGCGCCGAGGCCGCCTCATGGAAGCTCAGCGAGGCGGGTTTCCGCGCAATCATGTTCGCGGAGGCCAGCGCCAACTCCGCATACGCTCCGACGAACTGCGGGTTGGTGACACCGTAGATCTCGTCGCCGGGCTGGAATTGGGTCACGCCGGGCCCAACAGCTTCGACCACGCCGGACAAATCCGATCCCAGGATGAGGGGTAAGGGCGCATTCACTACACTCTTGTTTTCACGAATCAGGGCATCCCACGGCCCGACTCCCGCACTGGCCACACGCACGGAAACCTGGTCCGCACCCGGAGTGGGGCGAGGGAGATCGTCGACGACGATCACGGCGGGCGGTCCGAAACGATGAATTCTGGCTGCTTTCATTGGCGAGCTCGCAAGGCCTTCAGCATGCGCCCTACGGCGCGCTAAAGACCCAGACCTCCGTCCACAATCACTTCACTTCCAACTGTAAACGCAGATTAGTCAGAAGCCAGGAGCACGACCGCCCGGGCGACCTCGCTAGGCTGGCCGAAACGCCTCGCGGGGATTTGGCCCTCAAGTGCCTCAGCCGTCGCTTTCAGATCGGCGTCGGAAAGTCCCAATTTGCTGTACAGAGCGACGATACCTGTCGGCCCCCCGTTCCCAAGAGTAATCCCCGGGCGATTGACTCAGCATCGATGCGTTGCACCTCAGTCCTGAAACTTTCTCGGACCCTCGTACCGGAGACGGAAGAAAACGTGGTAAGGCAGAGCATAGTGGATGCTTATCAATCTATACCACGGTGCAGTTTCGGGTGTATAGCTCACGTTACCGTACGTCGTCGGTCGGTCGATCCCCGGCTTGGTTGTCTCACCTAATACTTGGAGGGAAATCGTCCGGAACTCCTCATCAATTAGCTGTCTTCTTAGGAGATCGCCATACAGCGTTGGGCCGCCTTCACAAAGCAGTGTGCGGATGCCATGTTCCTGCCGTAGAAGTTGGGCTGCGGTCACAAGATCAACCCCCGCGCCGGCTCCCGCCGAGATTATATTAATGCTCCCCTCCCGTCCAAGCATCTTGAGCTGTGATCGGAGGCTCTTTTCCCCCTCCGTTGTGGTCAGTATCCAAGGTTCAACCCGCGGCGAATCGAAAACGCGAAGAGTGGCATCGACGTTCCCAGAACCGGTGAGAACGATAATCTTCTGCTTGTCGAGACCTAAAGTTTCCTCTCGGTACACCCGCAGTTGCTCGTCATCGATGCCATAGTCCTCGCCGCGCGCGCCTGGGCCTTGCTCTTCGCGGAGGGCGGTCGCACCGATCAACTGTCCATCGTGATGCGCCCGCAGGAAATCCATCAGCCATCGATCTTCTCCGCTCCTTGAAACCTCCCTGCCACCAGCACGGCCCTTCAACTCCCTGAATGAAGCCCTGCCGTCGAGTCCCATCACAAAGTTGGAACTTATATACGGACGATGGGGGTCACGAGGCGGCGGAAAACCAAACGGGCCATAACGCTCCTTGATATGCGGCGGTAAAGGAAATGTATCTTCGCTCGCGTTATAGCAATGTTGAAGATCCATCGCCACCCCCTGAGAAAGAACACCACGACATTCAACTTTCTGTTCACTTTGTGGAAAAGGTGAGCGGTTTCCGTGACCCCGCCTCCCATTCCTCGTACTTAATGCCGGGGCAGACGCGGTTCAACGCTTCTCGTACGGGTGGAAGATATAGTCCTTCGCCTTCACGGCTGTATGGCACGCGTTTCCGCAGTCTGACAGGCTTTTGGGATCGGCCGTGAACCTGTCCGATGCGGCATCGTAGTTGAACACCGCGTATCCCCATCCGCCGGTTTTCGGAAATCTCTTGCTGTCCTTTTCCATGACGAAAGCCTGGGCAAAGACGTCTGGCACATCCACGACGAAGGGGGCCTCCGTGCTCTTCTTCGGCTTCCACTGGAGCTTCACGATCATTGAGCCATCCGGGAAAGGCTGGCCGTTGCCGGGAACGCCGGCCTTGTACGCCGTGATCATGGCCGGATTACCGACGATCACCTTGAGCACTTCGTTGGTGCTTGCGGAAGAGACAACGGCCCAGTCCTCATATCCCCTGAAGTCAGAGAACGCGATTCCGCTCGGCGATTTCAGCGAGTACTTGTCCTGCGCGTAAACGGCCGTGGCGACGAGAACGGCGAGCACTGCCACGGCTGTCGCAACGATGGTAAAGCCGGCGATACGTTCCGCGGCGGTGCGTGTTTCTATCTTCTGTTCTTGTTCTTCTTGGGCCACAGATTTCGTCACAAGTTCAGACATGGTGCGTTCTCCTTCACAAAAAAAGTTTTCGAAGCCTGATCAACGTGCATCTCGAACGATTGTAATTAAGCCATCTATCCATCGAGTTTCCAATTGGCCGGACTCCCCGTCAACGTCGGCCGCCGCCTCGGGACCCTCCAAAGCCAGGCGAAAATGTTCTCGGCATACCGCCGCCGATTCGGGGTCCGAAACCGCGAAATTCATTCGTCCGGGATTCGCCGAGGGAGCGCGATTGGCGTTGACCTTCGAGCCCCTTCCCCGGTGCGGACCGCGACCACCGACCACTATTCCCCTGCTGGTACCATCCGTTCTGGCGATGTTCCCAAACCTGTCCGTTCCTGCCGGCGTATAAGTCGCGCGACTGTCCCTGCCCGGCGAGCCTCGCGCCACCCGTCGGGCGCGGCGCCCTCGCCACGACCGCGTTGCCTCGCCAACGGTTGTAGACGTTCGCGTTGTAGTGATACCGCTCGGCATCGCCGGGGTGCCAATGGGGATTCCAGTGATCGCTATAGATGCGGTTCGTGTACCAGAGATTGTGATACCACCAGTAAGAACCAAACGGCCGCCAGAACCATCCGCCGCCCCAATAGCCGTAGCCAAATCCAAAGCCCCAGGTCCAGGGCCAACCGAACCAGTAGTCGCCGATCCAGGGTGGATATACCCAGCCGGTGCCGAATACCACGACATCGTCTGACACGTACGCACCCAGATAACCGGGCAGGTAACCGTAATAGACGACGTCGGGGGTCGATTCGTAGACATAGACGTAACGATCATGGAAAAGCGGAGAGCTGGGCGGGATCTGATAAATCTCGGGAGGAATCAAATCGGCGATCATCCAGGGACCGGTTGGCGATTCGGCCACGAACCAGACAGCGTTGTGGCAGGCGTAATAGCGCGCGCCGGCATGAGTCACGTCGGTTGAAGTGTTCACGGCGTATTCCAGCGATGTGCCCTCGATGGGCCGAAACTGGGGCGGACCGTCGTAACGGACATCAAGTTTGGCTTCGGTTCGGCGCACCGCCGCGGTTTGGGGAATCTGATTGGCGATCACTGCCTCCCGGGCCTGTTCTGTGCCGGGAACCGATGCCAGCACGGCCCCCTTCGGGCTATCGGGAGGAATTTGGGCGAAATCGCTCGGGATCTGGCTCGCCGATACCCAAGTCCAAGGCCCCGCCAACGACTTGCTCTGGTACCACCGTCCCGAGAGCAGCACGTAGTAATCCTGGGAGGGAACATCCAGGAAGATGTTGTTCTCGGTATTGGTAACGGAGAGCAGCTTGGTTTTGGGAATGGGCGAGAGCTGGGGAGCGCCTTGGGTTACTAGTAATTCCGCTGGCGTGGTGCTCATAAATACCGTCGGAAGCGCTCCACCCATGGGCGGCGGGCCAGGATCCTTGGAGTGATCGTGGGGGTCTTTCTCTTCGCCTTCATCGATCTGCGCCTTGGCTTGGTCCAGTCCGGATGGCGGGTTCGTCGCAACCGTCCAGGGCCCGTCCAGGGTTGCTGCCGTCACCCAAACTCCATTGCCATCGAGGTAGTAGCGGGAGGCCGCTGTATCGTAGATTAGTGTCGCCGGCGTGTTGATCACGTGCTGGAAGGGAGTGCCCGGCACGGCGCGCAGGACGGGTTGCCCATCGATCAAAATCAGCACTGCGGGCGTGAAGCTGTACAAAATCTTCGGCGGGTCGTTCTTCACCGCTACCGATTCGTTATCAACCTCAGACTGGGTCATCGCCAGCTCGGCGAGCAGTCGATCCAAAGTGATGGTGCGCGGCCAATTCGGCAGGCCGTCGCGGATGGCTCGCTCTATCTCCGGCTCCTGCGATTTTGCCGCCGGGAAGCTAACGGAAGACACTTTGAGGTCGTCCAGAGTCACCATGCGGCTTTCTCGATCGATATCGATCCGGGCCGTCAGAGAGACGATTCCGTACTTGGCTGTTGACTCACCGGACCGAGTCACGGTTATCGCAGCACGCGCCTGTAGATGGTTCTTTTTCAATTGATCGACTTGAGGCTGGTAGACCACGATGTGAAATCCGCCTGCATCCAGTTCGCGGGGCCATCCGGAGTCGGCGTCAGGGGGCGTCTCCGCTAGCACGGACATAAGAGCGCCGGCCAGGAAACAAAAGAGCAGCAACAATAAATTTGTGATTCGGCTTCCTTTCGAGGTTTCCATCATGCTTATAAGTTTCTCCAGAATTCAGTTTTGCTTCCCTAATGAAAACGGGCACGGGCACCCGTGAAACACTGCTACCGAGGCAAGGAGCACCTTAGGGGGTTTCTCCCGACGCCACTTGCAAAGCCCCCTTCGCCACCCCCTCAAGGATCACATGTTCTTGATTCCCATGCCCACAACAGGCAATTCCTCGACCAAAGATTGCAAGATTTACAAGAGGAAAAGGCCCGCAGGTGGCTGGAAAACTAAAGAAGATTGGAATGCGAGAAGATGGCAACTAAGCGGCTGACCGTATTAAGTGTCCAAGTGTCGACACTTGTCGGTGCACAGACAATCGTCCAAAGATGGATATCCCCAGCGCAGATCCGTGCGGGCCGTGCCGGCGCACATGATTCCCATCCCTGTTGCCGGGCGTTTGGCGGCGCAGCGCATGCACGGCGGCTGACCTTTGCCTATTCTCGGGCAAGCATTTGGCGGGCGGAACGGCCGATCCCCATGCCGCCGCCCGTCACGATCGCAACTTTTCCCTCCAGTCTCACTTCGCAGACTTCTCCGGGGCTGTTTTAATTGGATTTCACTACAGTCATGCGTTCCTTGCTTGGCTTTGCACCCTTGAAGCGGCTTAGCAATGCTGAACGCCATCCGCTACGGCATGGCACAAATGTGTCCAGAAGCGCCACGATGTCCGCTGCGCTCAACGGTCCCTCTAAATAATCCAACGCACCCGACCGCATTGCCTCGAGGTGACAACCTTTGTGGTAAGTCCGCGCCAGCACCAATACCCTCAGTTCCACGTCAACTTCCATGGCCTGCGCGAGCACCTTCTGCCCTTTGAACCCACGCCTGCCCTCGTCCACCATGATCAAGTCAAACGGCTCGCAGCCAAGGCGTCGCACCCCCTCAGCGAAGGACGAACTAGGTCGCACCTTGCACCCCAGCTTTTCAAGAATTGCGTGGTAGTAGGCGAGCTCCCGCAGATCTTCGCTCACCAGAAGGATTCTGGCCTCCTTTCCAAGTGGTTGCTCTGCCCATCCTTCGACGTGGGATAATGATGCCAATTCAAGCCTCACTGAAAATCCTCCCTCCGGTCCATCCACTCCGGCTGGAACTCCGAACGTTAATGCCACACACCTTCATCGGTCCACTTCAATTACAGGAGGGTGCATTTAGATTGCCAGATTCGTATCGATGTTGAACCTCGCCGGGACCTCTCCACCGCAGCGAAATCCGTCTGGAAATGAGTTGGGTTCGATGCAAACGGAAAGCGTTGTACCACCAGGCGCACGACCTCCTACGGTCGTAGGACGATTCAGAGTCACGCGCCGGCTTGCGAAAATAAATCGATAGCGGCGCTTCCCGAAAATTGATCCGGAAACGGCAGCCAATCAAGCCTGAGGCGAGTGAGGATAAGTCACTGCGGCGATTCCATCATACCGGGTGAGCAGGTCCTGGCGATGTTCCACGACCATGATGCTCACGCCATGAAGGTAGGCAATCTCGATGATCTCATTGACAATGCTCTCTGCCGGGAGGAGTTTCGCGCCACAAAACGGGCAACCCGTTTCTTCCAGCGACAGGTAGTGGTGGGCTTTGCAGACGTAACCTTTCTGCCGAAGCTTTTCTCCGATGACAAGCTTTCGGACGAGGAACGAGTTGAAAACTTCGATCACGTCGGGAAGGCCAAAAACCAGTTGGTCTCCCGGTTTGTACTGGGCCAGCTCTTCAATCGCCGTTGCTTCTCGCGCGGCTTTATTGTCGGCCAGCGCGGTTTCGATGAGTTTTTTGCGATCGCGGGGGTCGGCGGCCGGTGAGGCATGGATGCGACTGATGATGTTTGCCCTGACCGTTTCATGCAAAAACTCTTCCAGTGACGACAGCACCCGCTTCTCTCCCATCAGGATCAAGCCGGTGCAGGAACGTTCCTGGAAAAGGTGATAAGCCCTGGTTGCCGTGGCCTTGAGATGCCATTCCAGATGGCTCAGGTGACGCCGTTCGTTTCGCTTGAAGGGCGGCTCGGCCGATTTGCTGGGTACAGAGGTGCTGATCCGGTCAGACTCCAGATCCCCCAGATGATAGACCAGTAGGCGGCTTTCCCCGACGGAGACCTCGACGAATAGTATCTTCTCATTTTCTTCCAGGACAGCTTCCAAGGGAGCAACGTGGGGGTCGCCACCGATAACCATGGCGTCGATGGTCCACGCCGGTAGCCTGAAACCCCGATTTAATTGCTCGCCGCACTTGAAGATGATGAGCGACCGGGGGCCGGCGGGAACGAAATACTGTTCGAGCAGGACCTCGATCTCCTTTAGATCATCGTTCAGAATCTCCTTCTGCGCTTTCGGGAGCGCCTCGATGAAGTCTTTCTGCTCATCGAGAGCGCGGGTCTTGAGCGAGTGGAAGAATCGGACCAGGGCCTTCCCTCGCGGGGCAGTATTCTCGGAGTCCATCCGCATATAGAGACTCGTGACCGGGCTGCTGCACTCGGTTTCGGCCAGAGCCCTGATTTCTGCCGCCGACGGCGGCTCCGGCCTGGCCAGGGCTTCGATCAGGGACTTCGGCCGAAGCAGATAGTTCCTCTGCGTTTTCCTGCTCAGGTGGTGCACCGCCGCGATTTGCTGTTCACGCTCTTGGCGAGAATATCCTCTGGTAACGTCTTCGTTGGTGGCCATATTGCTCACAATCCCAGATCTCGATTTACCTATTCAGGGCGAAGTCCCCATCTCCGGTCTCTTCACCAAGACAATCCCCGGGCCAGATGAAAATCCCGAAAAAAGGAGCGGGTTGGCATCGCACGGGCACTCGCCATGTCGCGCCGGATAAATAACCGGAAGTTCGCTGCTCATAGCCCAGTTCCCACAGACTTCCAACCGCTTAGTTTGGAGCATCCTCCGTGATTGCTCGACGCAGAACGCCCAGCTGAAGTGCATGTGCCGTGCCAACGCAGAGCGGGTGCGAAGCAGACACAAGCCCTCTTTCCCTCAACAGTTTGAACTGTGTCGAAACCGCCGGACGAAGCCTTCATGGAGGCGAATGCCCAAACTAAGTGACGATGGACTGACTTTCGTCTAGAGAGTCAGGCACGCGAAGCGGGGAGATGGCCTAACTTTTGGCCGAGGCCGAGTAATTCCCTCTGTTCCCACGCGCCCAATTTCACGGAAATTTAACAAAGACCGGGGTGAAGTCTGATGCTCTTCGAACTGACAATAGTGAAGGGTTGCCGTTTTTTGATGAATATCATAAACTGAGACCTCCACGTGCCATAAGGAGGAACCAAAGCGGCAAGAAGTTAAATTCTGCGGCTTCTTTGCGGACATTTTGTCATCTCACATTGATATGGGCTTCGGTGTCCAGTTCGTGATGCAGGTTATTCCTAATCATTCCCCTCGTCGGCCGCGTGAAACACATTACGTCGAGGTTGAGCATGTCACTGGCTAACCCGAACGATCCATTCTGGTTCTTCAGACGCATGCTTAGCCGAAGATCCGAGGTCCCAGAAAACCGGCACTGACAGTATGGACATAAGGGGTAGACACCTAGATACGTAACATAACCAGGTTCGCGAAAAAACCTGGGGAGGAATGCACCATGAAGAGGGCGATATCCTTTGCCGGCTGCCAGCTCGGCGACGTACGCCATATCTGCGCGTTTTTCAATAACGACGACGAAGAGTATCGCGTGCTGCTTCCGTTCATTAAAGAGGGATTCGAGCGTGGCGACAAGGCGGTTCACGTTGTTAATCCGGATCAACATCGTGACCATATGCAACGGTTGACCGCGGTAGGGATCGACCCGGCCGCCGCCCAACAAAGCGGTCAATTCGAGCTTCGCACCAACACTGAAACCTACCTTCGGGACGGCCGTTTTGATCAGGACCGGATGCTCGCGGTATTCGAACAGACGGCCAGCGCCAGCGCCACGGGAGGATTTCCACTTAGCCGAATTGTCTGCCGCATGGACTGGGCGGCCGAAGGTGGATCGCACATCGATAATCTCGTTGAATTCGAGTCACGTGTGAATGATGTGTGGCGCCGCCACGACGACGCGGTGATCTGCACGTACCATCTCACGAAGTTCGGGGGAGACACCGTGATTGACATCATGCGGACGCATCCTCTGGTCATCATCGGCGGGATTCTTCAAGAAAACCCGTTCTTTGTCCCGCCGGAACAGTTCCTGCCTGAGGTTCGCGCCCGGCGAGCCCGGCTCACGACCGCATCCCCGACGCCGGTGTAAAATGGAAGTACAACCCGCACAACGCGCCGAGGAGATCAAGCGCCTTCAGCGCTGCATCAATGATCTCGTCAGCGTCATCACGCTTCCTGCCACCTGGACTGGGGGCGAGCCATCCCAGATTGTTGGTACCTTGTTCGACGTCCTCCTCCATATTCTCCCCCTGGATCTAGTCTACGTTCGCTTGAAGGACCCCAACGGCGAGCCGCCCATCGAGATAGTCCGAGTTGCTGGACAGCGAGAACCGATTCCCCGGCCGCACGAGATCGGTGAAGTATTCGATCCCTGGTGGGGAGCTGACCCGCAGATATGGCCTCCGCGGGTGCGGAATCCTCTTGGAGAGGGCGACCTTTCGATTGTTCCCATGCGACTGGGGCTGCAGGGCGAAATCGGCGTGATCGTAGCAGCGTCGCCGCGAGAGGATTTCCCCGGGCAGACCGAAAGACTTATTCTGAGCGTAGCGGCTAATCAGGCGGCGGTCGGACTGCAAGAGGCACGACTCCTGAGCGAACAGAAGAGGGTGGCGAGGGAGCTCGATCAAAGGATCGAGCAGCGGACCGGGGAGCTTGGCGCTGCCAACGAGGAGCTAAAAAAAGAGATTACTGAACGTCAACGGGCGGAAGCCGCCCGCCGCCACAGCGAGGAGCAGTTCCGCAATGTGGTGGAGACTGCCACCGACGCGGTTGTCACCATCGACGAAACTGGTAATATCCTCTACCTTAACCCGGCTATGACAAGAATCTTCGGTTACTCCGCTTCCGAGTTGATAGGGCACTCCCTGACGATTCTGATGCCGGAGTATTTGCGCGAGCTCCACCACGCGGGCTTCCAGAGCTATCTAAAAACCGGGCAGCGACACCTGAACTGGCAGGGAGTGGAATTAACCGCGCTACGTAAGAGTGGCGAGGAATTTCCCGTGGAGATCTCCTTTGGTGAGGTCACAAATGACAGCCGGCACGTGTTTACCGGCTTCATCCGCGACATCGCCGAGCGCAAAGAAGCAGAGGAATTACGTAAAGCGCGGGCGAGGCAGTCAGCGATTCGCGCCGATATTAGCAATGCGTTAACAGGGGAAGGAGATCTTCGAGTGATCCTCCAGCGATGCGCGCAGGCTATGGTTCAGCACCTCGATGTGGCCTTTGCACGGATCTGGACTCAGATTGAAGATGCGAAAATACTGGAGATGCAGGCCAGCGCTGGCATGTACACCCACATTGATGGCCCCCATAGCCGCATCCCGGTGGGTGAGCTGAAGATCGGTCTGATTGCAGAGAAAAAAAGACCTCATCTCACAAACGATGTCATCGACGATCCACGAATCAACGACAAGACGTGGGCCAAGAAGGAAGGCATGGTGGCTTTCGCGGGTTATCCCCTGGTGGTTGATAATCGGGCGGTCGGAGTTATGGCTGTTTTCTCCCGGACGCCACTCAACACTGCCATTCTCGACACCCTCGCCGCTGTGGCGGACTCCATATCCCAAGGGATTGAAAGGAAGCGGACGGGAGAATCGCTGCGGAGGAGCGAAGAACGATTTCGTTTGCTCGTGGAAGGCGTGCAGGACTATGCCATCTTTATACTCGACCCGGAAGGGCGGGTGGTTACGTGGAATGAAGGGGCCGAGCGTATCAAGGGTTACCGCGCCGAGGAGATTCTGGGCAAGCAATTCTCGCGGTTCTATGAAAAGGGAGACATCGAGCGAGGTAAGCCTGAGCAAGAGCTGAAAGAGGCTGAGGCCAAGGGACGATCTACCGTTGAGGGCTGGCGGGTTCGCAAGGATGGGTCGCGATACTGGGCGGAAGTCATGACGACGCCCATACGAGAAAGAGAAGGGAAACTCATTGGCTTCGCCAAGATAATTCGCGACCTGACCGAACGGAAGCGTTTCGAACGAGACCTTCAGCATGAGCGCGACCGGCTGCGCTTGTTGTTGGATTTAAATAACCGAATCGCCTCTAACCTGGATCTCCACCAGCTCTTTCAAAGCCTTCTGGCAGAGCTCAAGCAAATTATGGAGTGCGAGTTCGTCGGGCTAGCGCTTCCGGACAGTAAGGAAGAGCAGTTGCGCGTCGACGTGCTCGAGTGCTTTGAGCCAAAAGGCTCAATACGTGAGGGGATGCTAATTCCTGTTCAGGGGTCGCCGGCCGGGCAGGCTTTCCGCACCGCGAAACCTGTTGTTACCGGCAATCTCGGACAACGCGGGACAAATCCCGTTCTCTATACCGGGCCCAAAGGCGAAGCCTACGAGCTGGGGTTGGCTGGTGAAGGGCTGAAGACCGATTGCTTGCTTCCCCTGATCCAACGTGATCACGCGCTCGGAATCCTCCATCTGGCTTGGCGGAGAGAGCGCCGTCTGGCGCACGAAGACGTTGATTTCCTTAGACAGATTGCGAGTCAAATCTCCATAGCCGTTGACAACGCCTTGAATTACCGGCAATTGACCAAATCACGGGTGCGCTTAGCCGCGGAGAAACAGTACCTCGAGGAAGAAATCCGAAGAGAGTACAACCCCGACGAAATCGTCGGAGACAGTCCCAGCCTGCTGAAGCTTTTACAACTCGTGGAGCAGGTCGCGCCGACTGAATCGAACGTCCTGATCAGCGGGGAGACGGGTACGGGCAAAGAATTAATTGCACGGGCCGTCCACAGCCGCAGTACGCGCAAAGATCGACCCTTAGTAAAGGTCAACTGCGGTGCGATTCCCGCTGGCCTTGTGGAAAGCGAACTCTTCGGGCACGTCAAAGGCGCCTTTACGGGCGCGACGGCTGACCGCACCGGGCGATTCGAACTGGCGGATGGGGGAACGCTTTTCCTGGACGAAGTGGGCGAACTACCTTTGGACACACAGGTGAAACTGCTGCGTGTTCTTCAGGAGCAGGAATTTGAGCCGGTGGGAAGTAGTCGCACGGTTCATGTCGATGTGCGCATCATCGCCGCCAGCAATCGCGACCTGACCGAAACGGTGCGGACGGGCTTGTTCCGCTCGGATTTATTCTATCGGCTCAATGTTTTGCCACTTCACGTACCGGCGCTTCGTGAGCGCCAATCGGATATTCCCCAAATTCTGATGTTCTTTCTATTTCACTACTCGAAGAAGATGGGAAAAAGGATCGAGGCAATTTCGCCCGAGACCATGGAGCGATTGGTAAACTACTCTTGGCCGGGGAATATCCGCGAACTCAGAAATGTTATTGAACGAGGAGTCGTGCTATCCCCGAGGTCGGCAATAACGTTGGGGCTCGACTTCCTTCCTCCCGAGATTTCCAGCCTCGATTCGGTCGACGGCACCGTTCCTGTTCGCGGGCGGAACGTGGACGGCGCAGTTCGAGCGCATGGGCAGGAAGGGCCACCCGCAGATGTTCCTTCGCTTGGGGAGCTCGAACGGCAACATATTCTGAGGGTGTTGGAGCAGGCCGGATGGAAAATTAGCGGTCCAAGAGGCGCGGCTGAGATTCTCAAGATTCATCCCAATACCCTGCGGGACCGCATCAGAAAGCTGGGACTTTCCCGGTCGGGTCACGGAACCCCGTAAGCGGTTACGGTCTGCCGTGCTACGCTCACGGAATAGCCGGAGAAATCCAATCCCTACCTATTTACGAAAAATCCTATATCCTTAATGTTTTCAGTATGTTGTGGCACCAGGAAAAGCCGCGAAACAAATTGGCTCTAGACCTGCACTGGGAAGGGCGTGTCTAGGGTGTCGAACTGATGATAAGGGTATCTGTTACGGAGTCGACCGGTAACACAGTGACGCTGCTGGTAGAAGGTAAGGTCATTGGCGACGCGGTCGATGAACTCAATTCGTGTTGTGATCAGGCTCTCGCCGAAGGTCGGCGGCTTACCCTGGATGTGGCGGGTGTCTCATTTATGGACCGCAAAGGGGTAGCCCTTCTCCATCGACTCGCCGCCCACCAGGTAAGCGTTGTAAATAGTTCGGCGTTCGTTGCCGAGCAACTAAAGGTGCGGGACCCAGGATAGCAAATTACCGTTGTCATCCGGCAGGCGCCGCGAACCACCCACAGGGCTGAGATATCGCAAATTGATCGTAACGCTGGGCCACAAGGTCGGGCACCCACTCGCCTTGGAAGCGTTCGAGACTATTGGGCTCCTTTGCTGAGCCTACCACATGGAGGTGTGTCATGATGAAAACCGAGTATGGCAATTGTTCAGAACCCCCATTCCCAAGCCTTCTTTCGAACGAATGGTCTTTTCCTAACAAGATTATTGGTTCGAGCCAATCCTTCAAGCTGGTTCTTCAGCAGGTCGAGGCGGTAGCGCCAACGCCTTACGCGGTTCTAATTCAGGGTGAGACAGGAACGGGAAAGGAAGTCATAGCTCAGGCCATACACGATCGCAGCCCGCGCCGGGGTGGCCCGTTTGTCAAATTGAATTGTGCGGCGATTCCTGCTGGTCTACTGGAAAGCGAACTATTTGGCCATGATCGCGGCGCTTTCACGGGGGCTTTTTCCACTCGAATTGGGCGCTTCCAACTTGCCGATAAGGGTACGCTGTTTCTAGATGAAATCGGTGAGTTGCCCCTGGAGTTGCAACCAAAGCTGCTGCGTGTCCTCCAGGACCAGATGCTGGAGAAACTCGGCAGCACGCGCACCGTCCGCATCGATGTCCGAATTATTGCGGCTACGAACCAGAACCTGGCACGGATGGTGGAAGAGCGAAGGTTTCGACCCGACCTTTACTATCGATTAAACGTGTTTCCCATCGATCTTCCCCCTCTCCGCAGCAGGTCCGATGATATCCCCGCGTTGGTCGAACATTTTATGCAAAGGTTCTCCCGCGAAATCGGAAGACAAGCTGGGAGCATCCCCACCGAGGTAATGCAGGTCTTGCAACTTCATGACTGGCCGGGCAATATTCGCGAACTCGAGAACTTCATCAAGCGCGCCGTTATCATGTCCACTGGCAGCGTCCTCCGCCCGCTCTTCGGCGAACTGAAGCGCCTGCCGAGCCAACCCTCGCCGTCAGCCAAGCGAACTCTCGCGGAGGCCCAGAAAGAGCACATTGTGGAAGTCCTGCGCGACACGCGGTGGGTATTGGGGGGAGACCATGGGGCCGCCGCGCGGCTGGGAATGCCGCGGACCACCCTGGTCTACAGAATGCGCAAGCTCGGTATTGTTCGCGAACAAGAAGCCAAGCCCTTTCGCAGCCGTCCCAACGGGTTGGAGGGTTCGCCCGCCGAGACCCACAGTGGCCTGCAAGATTTACCAATCGCCGGGACTGATGGAACAATCGAAAGCGCGTTTTCACAGGTAGGAACAGCTTAATGCGCAGCAGGCTGATGCAGAGTTCGTGGGAGAGCGACAATGCCGAAAACATGGTTCGTCACGGGCGCGACCCGCGGGTTGGGTGTTGAGATCGCAAAGGACGCGATAATGATGACACTACCCAGGAGGCAGCCATGAGCAACAACGAAGTCCGTAGTAGCGACGCGACCAGCAAAGCGAGTGCCGCGAGAGTCGATTTCAAGCTGGAGGTGGTCGTCATCCCCGTCGCGGATGCCGACCGCGCGAAGGAGTTCTACACGAGACTCGGGTGGCGGCTTGACGCCGACTTCCCCGCCGGTGACGACTTCCGGGTGATTCAGTTCACGCCGCCTGGCTCCGGGTGCTCGGTCATCTTTGGCAAGAACGTCACGGCCGCGGCGCCTGGCTCCGCCCAGGGGCTGTACCTGGTCGTTTCTGACATCGAGGCCGCCCGCGGCGAGCTTCTCGGTCGCGGCGTCAAGGTCGGTGCGGTGTTCCACGACGCCGGCGCGGTCCACGTTGGCACGGACCAGCCCTACCTGTTTGGCCGGCTCCGGGTCAGCGGTCCGGATCCCGAGCATCGCAGCTATCGCTCCTTCGCTTCGTTCAATGATCCGGACGGCAACGGCTGGCTGTTGCAGGAGATCACGACGCGGCTTCCCGGACGTGTCGCCGGAAACACGACGTACGCGTCGGCTGGCAACCTGTCGCAAGCGCTGCAGCGCGCTGCGGCCGCACACGGCAAGCATGAGGAGCGCATCGGCAAGGCAGGTCCGAACTGGCCCGACTGGTACGCCGAGTACATGGTGCGCGAGCAAGCCGGCGAAGAGCTTCCGCAATGAACGGCTACGACGTGATCGTCGCCGGCCGCGACGCGCCCGGCGAACACTACATCGGAGCCCCGGCCCAAGGTGGCCCCGATCTTCCTTAAAGGAGTTGGCTCGTGTCACAGCATTTTGATGCAATCATCATCGGAACCGGCCAGGCAGGCCCGTCTTTGGCGGCGCGATTTTCGGCCGCAGGCATGGCCGTCGCCATTATTGAACGTCACAAGTTTGGCGGCACATGCGTAAATACGGGATGCTTCCCGACAAAGACGATGGTGGCCAGCGCGTATGCGGCCCATGTTGCCCGCCGGGGCGCCGAATTTGGGTTTGATGTCAAAGGCGATGTGCGCCTCGACATGAAACGCGTCAAGGCACGCAAGGATGAAATTTCCGGACGGTCGAGCCGGGGAGTCGAGGAATGGTTGCGAGGACTTAAAAACTGTACGGTCATCCAGGGCCATGCCCGCTTTCAGTCGTCCCGCACTGTCGTGGTCAACGATAAAGTCCTGCAGGCCGACAAGATCTATATCAATGTTGGCGGGCGGGCCTCTATTCCCGACATGCCGGGCATTCACGACGTCCCGTTTCTCACCAACTCATCGATCATGGCCATCGATTTCTTGCCCGAGCATTTCATTATCGTCGGCGGAAGTTATGTTGGGCTGGAGTTCGCTCAGATCTATCGCCGCTTCGGGAGCGAAATCACGATTGTGGAAATGGGACCGCGCCTGATTGGACGGGAGGACGAAGATGTTTCCCAAGCTGTGCGCGAAATCCTGGAGGCTGAGGGCATACACATCCGGCTGAATGCGAAATGTATCTCGCTGGCGAAACGCGATGGCGGTGTCGCCGTCGGCCTCACATGCGAAGAAGGTCCGCCGGAAGTAATCGGTACGCATGTTCTTCTCGCCGTGGGACGTAGTCCCAACACAAGCGACCTGGGTCTCGACCGGGCCGGGGTGGTGACTAACCAACGCGGCTACATCACCGTTGACGACCAACTGCAAACCAACGTGCCCGGCATCTGGGCACTGGGTGACTGCAACGGCCGCGGCGCCTTTACGCATACTTCCTACAACGACTATGAGATCGTCGCCGACAATCTCTTCAACGCAGACCATCGACGCGTGTCAGACCGAATCCAGGCGTACGCTTTGTATACGGATCCGCCGCTGGGCCGATGCGGCATGACGGACGCCGAAATACGAAAGTCCGGGCGCGCTGCACTCGCTACGAAATATCCGATGAGCCGGGTGAGCCGGGCCGTTGAGAAAGCTGAAACACAAGGCTTTATCAAAATCGCTGTTGATGCGGAAACAAAACAAATTCTGGGCGCTGCAATTCTTGGGACCGGAGGCGATGAAGTGGTTCACGTCTTGCTGGACATCATGTATGCGAAGGCCCCGTATACGGTGGTACAGCGTGCCATGCACATCCATCCGACGGTGGCGGAATATCTCCCCACCGTCTTGTCCCAACTGGAACCCTTTGCGTAGGAGGCAGCCTTCATGATGGGCGGCAACGCACAGTTCCGCGTCGTCCTGACAATGTGAGTTGGTCCAGTGCGCGAACCGCTCAAGAACTGGCTATTAGAATCCCGAATTTGCGCGAGTTCCACAATAGGGCTAAGCGGAGGTAAACGATGCGCCTTTTCAGCTCGCCCGGATGGACCCGACGCTTGCTGATCTCCCGAATCGTATCATTGGTCTCTGCGATGCTCGCATCGTTTCAATTGCTAGCCCAAGCCCAGGGAAAGGAACGTCCCGTGGAACACCCAACTTTTTATCGCACGACTCAGATCGATGGTCTCTCCATCTTTTACCGAGAGGCCGGGCCGAAAGAGGCGCCGACGCTTCTCCTGCTGCACGGACTTCCCTCTTCCTCGCGGATGTTCGAGCCTCTCTTCTCCCGGCTTTCCGAGCGCTATCACCTTGTCGCGCCCGATTATCCGGGCTTCGGACATAGCGACTGGCCGGACCCCAAAAAATTCGCGTACACGTTCGATCATATCGCTGAGGTCATGAATCACTTCACCGAGGCGCTTGGGCTCTCGCGCTACACGCTCTACATGCAGGATTACGGCGGCCCCGTGGGTTTTCGCATGGCCGTGGCCCATCCGGATCGGATCGAGGCTCTCGTCGTCCAAGACGCGGTGGCGCACAACGAAGGCCTGGGGGCGAATTGGAAGACGCGGCGGTCCTTTTGGGCGGATCGCGCTGCCAACGAAAGTACACTACGCACCAATCTCCTGTCGCTGGCGGCGACGCGGACGCGCCATGTCGGTAGCGATCCCGATGTTGAACGCTATGACCCGGATCTCTGGAGCGATGAATTTACCTTTCTTAACCAACCCGGTCAGGCCGATATTCAAAGCGATCTCTTCTATGATTACCGGACCAACGTTGACTCCTACCCCAAGTGGCAGGCATGGATGCGCGAGAAACAGCCCCGCCTTCTGGTGATCTGGGGTAAGTATGAACTCTCGTTCGACCCCTCCGAACCGGAGGCGTACCGCCGTGACGTGCCAACGGCAGAAGTACACATCGTCGATGGAGGGCATTTTGCGCTGGATACCGCAGCAGATCAGATTGCTCAGTTCGTCCGGGAGTTTATGAAGTAGAGGCGGGGAACGCGCCTGCTGCCTACTTCGGAAAGAAGTTAGAGATGGAAAATACACAGAAAACAGCCATCGTTACCGGCGCCTCACAGGGGATCGGCGCGGGGGCCGTGCAGGCGTTTTTGCAACGTGGTTATCGCGTCGTTGCAAACTCGCGCAACATGACTAGAGCAAACCCCTTCCCGGCGTCTGCGGATCTTGCTCTGGTCGACGGAGACATCGGTGACCCCAGCACGGCCGCAACAATTGTCGATACTGCCGTATCCCGATTCGGCCGGGTCGACGCGCTCGTCAACAACGCCGGCATCTATATCTCGAAGCAGTTTACTGACTACACGTTGGATGATCTGCGGTCTCTTGTTTCGGTCAACATCGATGGTTTTGTCTTCATCACCCAGCTTGTGATCAAGCGGATGTTGGCTCAGCAGGCCGGCGGCAGCATCGTCAATATTACGGCGTCGCAGGTGGGTCACCCGATCGCCGGAGTAAATTCGGCGCTTTCGATGATCACGAAAGGCGGCCTTCAGGCCGGCACGCGGAGCCTGGCGATGGAATACGCGAAGCAGGGGATACGCGTGAACGCCGTCGCGCCGGGCGTGGTGGATACGAATTTACAAAAGGATGCCCCGAAGGATCTTCTCAAGACTCAGCAACCGATGGGGCGGATTTCCGTGGTGAAAGACATCGTGGGCGCCATCCTTTATCTGACGGAAGCCGGTCAGGTGACCGGCGAGGTGCTGCACGTGGACGGCGGCGCGCACGTTGGCAAATGGTAACCCGCGAAGGCTCTCGGCCGGTCAGAGCCGAGCAGGGGTTGAGGAAACTTGGCTTCGATCTGATGCCCCTGCCTCCGAACATTGTGACGGACGTGGGCGAGATTGGGAGTTGCAACGACAGCGGAGATGAGAGCCATTGCGTTGATCCAACGCAGATTGCTCCAGCGATCGTGAGATTCCACGCGTGCACGGTGCGCGCAATCTGTACGGTTTTCAAAACCAGGTGGCTGACACGCGCGAGCAACTAGCGCCCGCGGTTGGTCAGCGTGGCGCAATGCTGTCGGATGACGGTGGGCCGTTACCTGCGACTGGCTGTGGTAGAGCTTGCCCGTCGAAGCGATGCGGTCTTCCCTATGATTCTTAAGCATTTCCACTGCTTGCCACGTGTGGCCGCAGAGATGCAATCCAACGCGACGAGGAGGACAAATTTATGGCACAACTCACGACTGAATCTGCGGCGGCGTCTACGCTGCTGTCAAAGTACCAGGCTATTCGCTCTTTAACCAGGTCTCTCGCCGCACCCATGTCGGCGGAGGATCAAATGATCCAATCCTGCCCGGAGGCGAGCCCCATGAAGTGGCATCAGGCCCACACAACGTGGTTTTTCGAGACTTTCGTCCTTCGTCCATTTCTCCCGGGTTACAAGCCGTTCTGTGAGGACTTCCGTCGCCTTTTCAACAGCTACTACAACTCTTTGGGCGATCCGATTCCTGATAAACCGTCGCGATTTTTCCTTTCGCGCCCTAGTCTTGACGAAGTCCTGTCATTTCGCAGGTACGTTGACGGTGCGATCGAGACCATCCTTGCGGACCCTGGCGACTGGGAGTTAGAACGGCGTATTGTGCTGGGCCTGAACCATGAGCAACAACATCAGGAACTGATGCTGACAGACATCAAACATGCGTTGTTCTCAAATCCACTCCGCCCGGTCTATTGCAGCACGCCGTTAACGCGCGAGCAGGGTTCAAAGTCCTCGGAGAATACCTGGCATGACTTCCGCGGTGGTCTGGTTGAGATCGGCTGTTCACCAGACCTTACCGATGCCACGGGTTTCTGTTTTGACAACGAAACACCCCGCCATAAGGTCTACCTTGAGAACTTCAGCATCTCTGGCCGCGGCGTGACATGCCGCGAATACCTGAACTTTATGGCCGACGACGGATACGCTCGCCCGGAGTTCTGGCTTTCCGAAGGATGGGACGCGGTAAAACGGGAAGGTTGGCGATCTCCGCTCTATTGGGAGCGCGATGCCACCGACGAAACTGGCTGGCGGGTATTCACCTTGAAGGGTTCGCAACCGGTTTCATCTCTGCTTGAAACAGCAGTGTGCCACGTGAGTTATTTCGAGGCGGACGCCTTCGCGAAATGGAGTGGCTGCCGCCTGCCCACTGAGCAGGAATGGGAGATCGCCGTTAACGAAAACCCGGCAGCAGGAAATTTCCTGGAAACAGGAAGGTTGCACACTGGCGTGTCGAAGGGGTCCGGCATCGAACAACTCTTCGGCGATTGTTGGGAGTGGACAGCGAGTCCCTACACCGCCTATCCGGGCTACAACGCACCACCTGGCGCCTTCGGTGAGTACAACGGCAAGTTTATGTCGGGCCAGATGATTCTTCGGGGAGGCTCCTGTGTCACGCCGGCGAGCCATATCCGGGCTACCTATCGTAATTTCTTTCACCCCGCGACCCGCTGGCAATTTTCTGGGATACGCCTCGCGGCTCACAGGGGGCAACCATCATGACTCCAGCCACGATTCTGACGGAACTCGAACAATATCCGGCCTCGCTAGATACGGGATCGGCGCTCATCCGCGAGGTCGAAAACGGTCTGGCCAGGTCACCCAGATCGCTCCCGCCCTGGATGTTCTACGACGCATGGGGATCGTGCCTCTTCGAACGCATTACGACCTTACCGGAGTATTATCCGTCGAGGATCGAACGTGAAATGCTAGTCCAATTCGCTGAAGAGATCGTCGCCCGAGTGCGACCCAATCTGTCGCAAATGCTGCGTGTCTTTGAGTTGGGCGCAGGGACCGCCGCCAAGACCGGGATCCTGCTTGAGGCTGCGTTGCGCAGCCACGGACGAGTGACCTATGTGCCGTGTGACGTATCGCCGGAGGCGCTCGACCAGGCATGTACGAGCATCGAATTGTTATTACCCACCGTGCAGTTAAAGCCCATCGTTGGAAACTATGTGACGCACCCACCGCAACTGGCCCGCGCCAAAGGTACCACGCTCGCGCTCTATATCGGAACGAGCATTGGTAACTTCTCGCCTCAGGCCGCGCGGACAATTCTTTGTAATCTCCGCTCGCAGATGCACAGCGGCGACGCGTTGTTGCTGGGCACGGACATGGTCAAAGATGAGGAAATTCTGTTAGCGGCCTACGACGACGAGCAAGGTGTCACAGCCGATTTCAACCTGAATATCCTCCGCCGCCTGAATCGAGAGCTTGGCGCTGATTTCGATTCCGCCGGATTCCGGCATCGCGTCCGTTGGAACCGGGCTGAGTCGCGAATCGAGATGCACCTTGAAAGTCTGCGCGAACAATATGTGCGGATCCCGGCCGCGAAACTCCTTCTCCATTTTGCCCAGGGCGAAACTATTCACACGGAGAACAGCTACAAGTTCACGCAGAATGCGATTAGCGCCCTACTGGATGACGCGGGCTTTAAGATTGAACAGATGTGGCAGGACCCACTCGAGTGGTATTCTCTTACGCTCGCGGGCGCTCAGTAAGCGCAGTTAACCGTAAGTCGGAAGCGCAGCGCGGCGGAGCCGCAACCAAACAAACGTGTGCTGCCTATGACATTCGACATGTAAATCGGCGCTCTTTATGCCCCTCGAGGGCTATGCAGAAAAATGTTGGCTAAAAAACAAGAATTTACGAGCTTGCAATGCAGGGTCCTCGCAAATAAACCCCGCAATCCGATCGCAAGCTGTTCCAATTGGCTTTGAACTGGGTCCTGCGTAGCAAGATGGACAGTACGGGCGGTCGAGCGACAGCGGCCGCCCATTACATCGTTAGGCGGATGCCTGGATGGCTCAGAAGCAAAATGATCGCTGTGTTCGGCGCATTCGTCGAAGCAGCTTACCTATTGACACCATCGAATTGGCGAAATTCCTCGTCGGCAAGACGCTTGTGCATGACACTCAGGCAGGCAGAATGAGCGGGCGGATCGTAGAAACGGAAGCATATATAGTCGGGGATGCCGCCGGGCATGCCTATCGAGGACCTACACTGCGAAACAAGTCTCTGTTTCTCGATCGTGGGCACGCGTATGTTTATCGAGCCTACGGTCTACACATCCTGGTGAACGTCAGCAGTGAAGTTCGTGGGGTTGGGGCCGGCGTACTGTTACGCGCTCTTGAGCCGCTGGATGGAATTCCTCTCATGCGGCTTCCCCGCGGCCAAGCACCCTTGATCGACCTCGCAAGAGGTCCAGGGAGGTTAGCTGAAGCAATGGGGATCGGCCTCCTGCATGATGGGCTGGACCTGTGCGCTGCCGGTCAATTGTGGCTTGGCGACTCAGTTAGGCCGACGGGCGAAATAGGCAGGAGCGTAAGGATCGGAATTTCGCGAGACACCAGCCGTTTGCTCCGGTTCTATGAAAGGGGTAGTCCTTACGTGTCTGGACCCAAACGGTTAAGGGTCCGAGGGAGCGGTGGACCAAGCGGCTAGTGTCGCGCCAAGCTAACCTCTTGGGCCAAGCTATCCGAATGCTATAGAAACCCTCGGCTTGCCTCGATTTTCTGAGGGAGCAGGCGCTGTGCTTTCAATACAGGTGCCAGAACGCTCGCTTTTGCCGGCAAAGAATTACGCTTTGCGACTGGAATTGATCGCTGGACCACGGAACAGCGGCCCGGCGATTGGAATGCTATATTCTCAGGGCAGCCCCAAACTGCCTAATTGGGAGTGGGAGCGAGAAAGCCTTTTTACTTTCACGGCGGTAACACAGATTCGGGCCTGCCGACAAGAAATCCGGAAGCCGTTTCGTAATTCTGCAGCCAGGCTTCATGCCTACGATCAGACGCAATCACACGGCCGGCCGAGTATTACGATTTTCGTCACGCTCCGAAACCAAGCAGGTCGGACCGCACCGAGGCATTGCACACATTATGCACACAAATCCTGATTGATCTCCTTGCAAACTAAACAAAACGCGTGGGTGGAAGCGGAGCGACCGCTGATCCGGCGAATCAGTGGCCGCAGGCCGGATGGTTGCCGCGACCGCACCTTGAAATATCGTGCTGTTAGTGAGCCCTGAAGGACAAATTCGCGCTTCAGACAAAGACAATCCGAAAATCCTCTTTACTGTGGTGGCGTTGCGTTCAGAGGGCAAGAAAAGGGCAAAGAAAATCCAAATGCTCAGCCCGCACGGATGTTGAAATCTCTAAACCATTGGTTTCGGGTGGCTTACTGTTGGCCTTGGAATCTGAACACCATGGTTGGACACCATGCGTTAGTTCGCTCGACTAGTTTTCATTTAAGTTGCTTGGAATCAATGTGGTAGATGGTGGACCTGGAGGGACTCGAACCCTCGGCGTCATGGTTGCAAAGCATATACCAGCCATCTTGCCTACATTTGCCGCAAGTTGCGAATTCCTTCCAAGTGTCGCTATGTCATTAATTGCAGCCATCTTTAGCTTCTCTCGCAATCTGGAATTCTTGCGGCGTAGCACCGTTGTTTGCGCCTGTTTGCCCAATTTCGATGCCGGCTGAGGGCAATTTTTGGGCAATGTTTCTCGTTCCGATAACATGGTCACAGAATTCTCCCTCTGTTGTTATAGGGAACATCAACACGGGGAAAAGTAAGGGAACTCCGAAAAATATTCTCCCTCGATTGGCGCTGTTTGTGCACGAGCCTAGGTCAGGGAGCTTGATTTCTTTCAGTTATTAGCGTCCTCGCTGGCAAAGGGCTGGCAAATTTGTGGTCAAGGAAAGCATTGAACTAGGCAACACAAGGCATTGTCAACTCAGTTGCCAATGAAGTTTAGGCAAATGTGTTGAGGAGGACACTTGATTGCTACCCTCCAAAGCGCTTACACCGCTCAACTGAATAAGCCCCGGTATGTTGAGCTGGTTCAGCATTAAGCGGCGGATATTTCTTGATCTGGACGTTCAGGCCAACTGCGCAAATGGCCGCTGACTTCCCCACCAGCAGCACACGTTTAAAAACCCCATAAGTCCTGATCACGGCAAGAAGTGTGTGCCAGCGATATTTATCAACAGTGCACTTGATCAACGGCCAAAGGCGGACATTTCGCCCCACATAAGCCCGCACCAGCGGGCATCGCTCCGCAAGCGATACATTTACGAACCCTCTGCGCGGCAGGCTGGCCTGTTTTCCTAACAATTCTCGCATTTAAAGTCAGAGGAGACATACACCAATGATCTTTGTTCGAGACGAAAAGGAGTCACCGATGAATTCTCTGCGAAAAACGATTGCCGGATTAGGTTTTCTGTTTCTGTTCGCATTTTGCGCGTATGGCCAAAATGCGCCGCTCACGAAGGATGAGATCATTCAAATGGCAAAAGCCGGTTTGCCGGAAGACGTGATCATTGACAAGGTAAAGGCGGAAGCGAATCCGCCAAACTTCAGCGCCGACGATCTCATTTCGCTCAAAGCCGCTGGGGTTAGTGATGGTGTCATTCGGGCGTTGGTAAGCCGCGCCAAACCTGAGGTCGCGACGGCCAATGCGACAACCACCGCCGCCTCAACCGACCCGAACGATCCGCTGGCTCCTCATGATCCGGGGATATACCTAATGACGGCCACGCGTGAAAGCAGCAAGAAAATGGTGCTTATTGAGAGAGTCGGTTCGGGGCGAGTAAAGACCGCTCATATGCTGAGGGCTGTGATGACGGAGACCATCATGAAAGCTCAGATCAAAGCGGAGGTGCCCGGTCCACGAGCCGCTGTACGTGCCAACCCGAAGCCTGAGTTTTACATGTACTTCCCACCGGGCGGTAATTTGGGTTCGGCTGACTCGATCAGCAATCCAAGCCAGTTTTCTCTACTCTTGCTGGAAAAGAAGAAAGACCACAGGGAAACAACCGTTGCGAAGCAGGGATTCGGTAGGGCCAGCGCGGGCGTGGACGAGAAGAAGACCCTCAAATTCGCGACGGACAAGCTCCGCGCTTACGTCTATAGGGTGACGCCGGACGCTAAGCTGAACGCAGGCGAATATGCGTTTGTGGCGGCGACGGGAGTGGCGGGAACCGCGTCCAATCAGGTCGCTATTTATGATTTTGGAGTAGATGAGTGACTCGCCGGCTGTTCGATGACGCCGGGTTTGGGAATGCCGGCGGGCGCGGCGGGTCTACGCACGCCTTCGGCAGGTTGCCGAAAAAACCTCTCTCGGCGCCGTCACTCCGGGCGCAGCAAGGAACCTCGCCCTGGCCTTTCTGGGGCGGTCCGGCCGCCCTCAACCAGGTTTCCAGTCCCATAACGAGGCAACTGATCGCGTGATTATGATACCCGCGCAAAATCCGTTAGGTTCACGTTAAATGTGAGCGCCGAATCATCATTGCGTCGAGTAGTATTAAGAGATACGGTTGTAACGAAGTTATCATAAAGGGATATGATCCCGCTTGGCCGGCGGTACTGGTTCGGCACACTCACTCCCGCCCGGAGAGGGCGCCTGGGTGCGCTAGCCGAAGGCGTTTCCGCTTGATGTGTCGAGGCTGATTGATTACACTCGGCCGTTGGCCGGACGGAAACTATCACAATGACCAAGGAGCAGTTGGAGCGGTTAAAGGAAGTGTTTTACGCCATCATGGAGAAACCGCCGGAAGAGCGACTTAAATTCCTGGCGGCGGCCTGCGGCGGAGATGCGATGCTCCGCGCGGAGGTAGAGCGCTTACTCGCCGAGCACGACCGCGCGGACGGTTTCCTCGAGGAGCCCCTGGACGCCGTAGCCTCGCTTCGCGATTTGGCGGGCCATCCCCTTACCCTGGAACCCAATCAGGTCATTGCCGGGCGTTTCCGAATTGTGAGTTTTCTTGCTCACGGTGGTATGGGAGTGGTGTATAAGGCCGAGGATTCACTGCTCGGCCGCGCCGCGGCCCTGAAGTTCCTTCCTGAATCGGTGGCCGGGGAACCCCGTGCTCTGGCGCGGTTCCGGCGCGAAGCGCAGTCGGCGTCGGCGCTCAACCATCCGAACATCTGCACCATTTATGACTTCGTTGAAAGTGACGGCCAAGCGTTCATTGTCATGGAATACCTGGATGGCTGCACCTTGGCGGAATTGACCGGCAGCAGCCCCGGCGTGGCGTACAGCGGAGGGGCCGCGCGGCCCATCCAACCGCCTTCTTTCGACACTTTGTTGCGCATCGCCACCGAGATCGCGGATGCCCTGGCGATGGCGCACGCTCAAGGTTTCATCCACCGCGATATCAAGGCGACCAATATTTTCGTCACCACGCGCGGACAGGCAAAGATTCTGGACTTCGGGCTTGCCAAGCCCACGCTCACGGCGATAACAACGCCTCAGCGGGAGTTGAGCGGGAAGGCAGGCCGCGATTCCTTTATAACTGCCAGTCCTGTGATGGGAACGGTATGCTACATGTCGCCGGAGCAAGTAAGGCGTGAGCAACTGGACGCTCGCTCCGATCTGTTCAGCTTCGGTGCGGTTCTTTATGAAATGTTTTCTGGCCGAAAAGCCTTCGCCGGGGACACGCCGGCCCAAGTCTTGGAGGCGATCCTTCACCGCACCCCGGCACCGGCGCGGCAGTTCAATCCGAGTCTGCCGGCTCCGGTGGAACGCGTTATCAATAAGGCTTTGGAAAAGGAACGCGCCTTGCGTTACCAGACCGCGAACGACCTGCTGCGCGACCTTGTCAATGTCCGGGCGGAGACGAATCGCAAACCCGGAAGCGTCCGCGGGCCTCGCCATCTGCCTCGTCGTCTCGAACGCGTCCTCATCGGTGTTTTCGCCGGACTCCTCCTGGCGCTGTGTTTATGGGGGCTTAAAGTGAAGCTCGGCAGTTCAGTCGCCCATTCAGGAAAGCAAGCCGCAGGCATTGCCACGCTGAGAGCCGGGATGCCGACCGCCACCACGTTGGCGGTGACTGCGGGGGACGACCCAGTGGCATCGGTGGCTTCCGGTACGGTCGTGACGTTGACGGCCTCGGTGAATAAAGGGAATGCGCCGGTGCGGTTGGGGCAGGTGAGTTTCTGCGACGCGGGCGCGAAGTTTTGCACGGACATTCACCGCCTGGGGACCGCCACCTTGACAGGCAGCGGGAAGGCTGTGCTGAGATTTCGTCCTGGCCTGGGCAGTCATAAGTACCAAGCCGTTTTTGCAGGAACCCGAAGAGAGATGGCGAGTTCCTCCCCTGTTTCGACGTTGGCAGTTACCGGCAAGTATCCCACCACGACCGGCATCGCGTTGATCGGCAGCCAAGGCCGCTACAGCTTGACGGCAACGGTGGCCGGCTTCGTGAGTCGCGCGGGAATGGCAGCGCCGGCAGGGAAGGTGTCCTTTCTGGACGCCAGCAACGGGAACGCGGTGCTGGGATCCGCAGCGCTGGGGGCGGCAGCGGGAGGCCTGAAATTGAAGAATGCTGGAACGCTGGCGACCGATATCATACCGCAGTCGGTGGCGATGGGCGACTTCACCGGGAATGGTATCGTCGACCTCGCTGTGCCGAACGCGGCCAGCAACGATGTGACGATTCTTATCGGCAACGGCGATGGGACTTTTCATGGGACCGCGAGTCCCAAGGTCGGCAATAATCCGATTGGCGTAGCCGTAGGGGACTTTAACGCCGACGGCATACCGGACTTAGCCGTCACCGCCTCCTTTCAGTATCTGGTAAACATCCTGCTCGGCGCTGGCGACGGGACGTTTAAGACGGCCATCGAGAGTCCGCAAACGGGAACCGATCCCGTGTCACTGGCCGTAGGAGACTTTGACGGAGACGGCAGGCAGGATCTGGCAGTCGCCAATTACCACAGCAACTCCTTGACGATTTTGCTCGGTAACGGGGACGGGACGTTTAGGGTGGCCTCCAGTCCGGCGACCGGGGTACACCCCAACTCTGTCGCCACGGGGGATTTTAACGACGATGGCATTGCGGACCTAGTGGTGGCCAATCAGAAGAGCAACACGCTCACCATCCTGCTCGGCAACGGGGACGGAACGTTTAGGAAAGCCTCAAGTCCGGCGACCGGTAACGCTCCGCAGTTCGTCGCAGTCGCGGACTTTAACGGTGACGGGGATGCGGACCTTGCGGTGGCGAATTCCGCCAGCGATTCCGTGACGATTCTGCTCGGCAACGGGGATGGAACATTCAGGACAGCGGCGACGTTGCCGACGGGCCACAGTCCGAACTGGATTTCCGTGGGGGACTTCAACGGTGATGGAATTCCGGACGTCGCCGTGGCCAACTTCCACGGCAATTCTCTGACTCTTCTGCTCGGGAACGGCGACGGCACCTTCGCGGTGGTAGAGAACCCCCTTGCGGGGATTTACCCAGTCGCCGTCGAGGCAGGCGACTTTGACGGTGACGGCCTACCGGATGTGGCGGCGGTCAACGCGGGGAACGGAGTCGCGGTGCTGCTGTCTCGGCTGACGCGGACCTCCACCGCGACGTTGAGCGGCATCGGGGCCTTAGGTTTAGGAAAGCATTGGCTCGTGGCCCGCTATCCCGGTGACACTGCCTACGACTCGAGCGCCTCCCCCACGAACTCCCGGTGAAGCACTAAAGTCCCCTGGAAACCGAGCTACCCGGAACTGCCACCCAATGGTCAATAACGCGGGGCTGTTCGGTCTGCGGATTCTAAGAGGGGCGGCACAACGAACGTGTCCGCGCTCGCTACTTGCTCCTACGCGGCCTGCACTGCGGTTAGGTCAGCCCTCCTCCCGCCGGAAATCTCTCCGTGCAGCCAGGCCCGCGCCACGCTCCAGTCGCGCTTCACAGTGCGGGGGGAAACACCTAGCACTTCAGCCGTTTCCTCGACGGTTAGTCCCCCGAAAAATCGCAACTCGACCACCCGAGCCTGCTGAAGATCGAGTTCCGCCAGGGATTCGAGGGCATCGTCGAGTTCGATCAACTCTAGTGACCTCGCCGGCGAGAGTTCCATCGCTTCCTCATATCGAAGCTTCTCGACCTTGCCACCACGTTTCTCCGTCTGTTTGGCCCGGGCGTGCTCCACCAGGATCTCGCGCATTAAGCGCGCAGCGATCCCGAGAAAATGCGTCCGATCCTTCCACGTGGTTTGCTTCTGAGAAACCAGCCGGACGTACGCCTCGTTCACCAAAGCCGTCGCTTGGAGTGTGTGGTCAAGCCGCTCGCGGCGCATGCAACTGTCGGCCAAGCGGTGAAGGTGATCGTAGACCAAGGGAATGAGCTTGTCCCTGGCTTCGGGGTTTCCATTTCTCAGTTCGACCAGCAAACCTGTTATTTCCCCGTCCGGCCGTGGCATACGTTCAGCTCCTAAGGCGCGCTGGGGGATTTTACCTCAGAAGTCGCAGGCATCCTTAGGAAAATTTGCGGCCCGTTTCGGCCCCCGTCGCTCCTCGTTTCGCGCCTGTCACTCGATCAGGTTCTTTTCGAGGGGTGGCCTCACTGGGGGTGGAATCGCGGCTCGTTCGCGCCTGATCCTTCGCCCCGTCGGGATTGGGTCTTTTTGCCATATGAGCTGAGGGGTGACTCTACTCCGCAAGAAACTGACGTCTCGTAGACGTTCCGAATTTAGTAATACCGACTAGTGTAGAGCGACGAAGTGTCTCTTGACACCACATTGGCGCTAGGCCAAACATTGAGCGTTTTAATCTCAGCCCACAACTTGGAGGCGATTCGTTCACTCTGGTCGCGCAAGGGCGTAGCCGGAAACGTTTGTGCAGGTAGCCGTCGCAAGCGGAGAATTTCGCAAAATTGCGTGGCCCACTTCGACCAGGAATTCTCGCATTCATTAGTGGGAGCCAATCTATCGCTTAGCGAAGGCGCCCCGCCTGCTGTGCTGTTTCAAAATCCAAATGCGCAACGACACAGAACGGCAGGAATTCGCGCCAATCCACGTTCAAAAAGTTAGAAGACTGCAGGAGGTGGCAAAGATGCATATGAACACTTCGCGGATTACTGATTCCGAAGCGGTACAATCTGGTGCACAGGATCGGGGAAGTCGGACAATCGCGGCGAACACCTTTCGGATCGCATGGAGTGGTGGGAAGCGACATCGTCCGCTGCGGGAGACAGCAATCATCGTCTCATTGTTTTGGGCTGCACTCATCTCAACTAGTGCGTCGGCCCAAACTTGCACACCACCGCCTGCGAATATGATCGCGTGGTGGACGCTGGACGAAACGTCTGGGATCATTGCGAACGACTCTGTGGGAACCGAACCCGCCGCATATTTTGGCTCTCCGGTTCAGACTCCAGGTTTGGTTGCTGGCGCGCTCAAGTTCAATGGATCAACAGATTTTCTCAGTGCACCCCAAAGCAGCGAGTGGGACTTTGGCACTAACGACTTCACGATTGAGTTGTGGGCGAATTTCGCCGCAGCGCCGGGGGGAACGGTTGGAGAACCCAGTGCAATCTTCATAGGAGCCGACGAAGGGCCGACTGATCGAAACAAGTGGTTCTTTGCGACGGGTGGCGGCATGCTGTACTTCCACATTAACAGCCCCACACTTGGTCCGCAGTTTATCTCCGAGGTACCTTTCTCTCCGACTGTCGGTAATTGGTATCACCTTTCAGTCGTGCGGTCCGGTTCCACCTACACCATCTATATCAACGGTGTTGCCAGTGGTTCGGCAATAAACTCCAATACGATCCCCAGCCCAAATGCTCCCCTGACGATCGCCTCGGCAGAAAGCATTGGCTACATGAACGGGATTCTTGACGAGATCAGTGTCTATAATCGCGCCCTTTCGCAGTCCGAACTGCAAGGCATCGTGACCGCTGGTAGTGCAGGCAAATGTAAGTTGCCGACGGCAACCACAATCTCCCCATCCTCAGGTGGCAACACCGGCACTGTCACTGTCACGCTGACCGGATCGGAGCTTACCTACCCTACAACCGTCTCGATCCAAATGACGGGGCAGCCAAGTCTCGAAGGGAGCGGCACATTCGTGTCAAGCGACGGAACCGAATTAGTTACTACCCTCGACCTTACAAACGCACAGCCGGGCGTCTACGATGTTGTAATCAGTACCCCAGGTTTATCCTCTGTGATATTGTCGAAGGCCTTCACCGTAGAAACCGGCGAGCCAGCGCAGCTCTGGTCGGATCTCGTGGGAAGAAGTGCCATCAGAGCGGGGGTTGCGGCTCAAAGCCAGGTGTTGTTTGGAAACCGGAGCAACGTCGACGCGCGAAACGTTGTGGTTTGGCTTGCGGTCCCGTCGGGCATCACTGCGACCCCGATCGCGCCATATTTGGACCAGATTCCGAGTGCCCAATACGATCCTCCGCAAACGTACAACGGCCTCACTTATTACTGGTTCTATGCTGATCGACTCCCTCCAGGTGGAGTGCTGTCGGTTCCGGTTCAACTTCTAGGCAGCACGACAGGAACCTACACACTACAATCAGGGATATTCGACGGGACGTATGTGCTTCTAGAAATTGACACGTCACAGCCGGCAATAACTCCTCAGATCAGGAGAACAGGATCACCGGCTAGAGCAGATGCTTTGGTTCACTCATTGGATGCGATATCGAGAACCCCCCAGCCCGGGGACATGGTCTTTAAAGCCAGTGGCTTCCCTGTCCCAGTCGGTCACATCGGAATCTTTGTTGGGAACATTCCCAACGGCACAACCTGTCAGACAATGTGTGTGGTGGATTTTGTACCAACCAGCTTCGCAATCCCTATACCTGGCCAGGTTCAAACTACTACGCTTAATCAATGGGCTCCTAATGATGGGACATATCTCGGTTCGGCCACTCCGCCTGGCCTGACAAGTACGGAGGCTACCTCGGCGGCCCAGAATGCCATTGCATGGGCTTCATTGTCACCGAGATACTTTTATTCATTTCCTCCGACACCGCAGACATACGATTGCGTAAGTTTTGTCGATGCGGTATATCAAGACGCCGGGTATTCGGTGCCGTGGGAAGACTGGAGTGTCCCTGCCTCGATCTATGACCTGACGACGAACGAAGCCTTTCCTGGTTATCTTTGGCAGGCTTGGATGTTGCTTTCGGAAGCTACGTACGACTTTTTACCTGCGTTCCTGAACATCGTTCACGCATTCGCCAACTCTGTGAGCTTATCTGTGGTGTCGTCATTTGACCCGAATGCGAAATCAGGCTCTTCTGGAGCCGGATCCCAACAGTACTTAGCAGCCTCTCGCGTTTGGCCCTGTACAGTGAGTTTTGAGAACGAAGCTACAGCCACGGCTCCAGCTCAAGCAGTAACAGTGACCGACCAGTTGTCGGCCGCGGACTTTGATCTGAGCACATTCTCGCTAGGGCCAATTGGATTCGGTAATTTCGAGGCTGTGCCGGCACCAGGGTTAACTCAATACACGACCTATGTCGATATGCGCCCATCCACAAACCTGCTTGTTGAAGTGACTGCATCATTAAACACGACCACGGGCCTTGTCACATGGAAATTCCAGTCCCTCGACCCCTCAACCGGTCAACCACCGACGGATCCGACCGTCGGATTCCTACCACCTGACGTCAATCCACCCCAGGGCGATGGAAGCATCGTCTTTACAGTAAAACCCAAACAGACGGTGGCAACGGGCACACAGATCCAAAATCAGGCGACCGTTACCTTCGATGCCAATGCTCCGATCACGACCAATACGTGGGCGAATACCGTGGACAGTACCCCACCTGTCAGTGCGGTCGCCTCCCTGCCTCCCGAGGAGAACAGTCTTTCGTTTACAGTTTCGTGGTCGGGGTCTGACGTGGGATCGGGTATTTCCAACTATACAATCTACACATCTGACAATGGCGGGGCCTTCTTGCCTTTGCTTTCTAACACGACGGCAACCTCTGCAACGTTCACAGGCGTATCGGGCCACACTTACGGGTTCTACAGCATTGCAGCCGATGCGGCGGGCAACATCGAAGCCGCTAAGACCGAGCCGGACACATCGACCGAGGTCGTAGCGCTCACGATTACGAGCATTTCCCCGGCCTCCGCCACGGCAGGCGCGGCGGCCCAGACACTGACCATCACGGGAACGGGTTTCCTTTCCACTTCGACTGTCACCTACAACGCCGTGGGGCACACCGCGAAGTTTGTGA
>Ga0326728_10004355_pt1 | contig 42069 bp, 32 predicted proteins | sample MB3enrmetagenome_FD_207602 | JGI IMG/M metagenome (GOLD analysis project Ga0326728, IMG submission 207602) | Lab enriched peat soil microbial communities from McLean, Ithaca, NY, United States - MB31MN | ecosystem: Environmental > Terrestrial > Soil > Wetlands > Peat | place: USA: New York... | reverse complement strand
CTCCGTCGCCCTACGGGCTCCTCCGGTTAGCCGCCAAAGAACGAGAAGCGGAACTTTCTACTTTGCTAAGAACAGGACATTTCTACTTTGCTGGGATTAGGACATTTCTACTTTGCCTTGACAGGCATGAGGGCACTCGTCAAGGCTTTCCCAATTCATCATTTGTGACTGCTGATAGGTTTTTCCCGGCTCCCCGCTTGTCACTCGTCACTGCTTTACAGCCGCGGCAACACTCGCCGCGTCGACGGAGAGCGGGCCTTTGAGAACCATCTCGAATTGCCAGCCGGTATCAAAAAGCACAACCCTGCCGCCGCCATGGTGAAGAAGTATCAAGGGAATCGCGATCGCGGCTGCAGCGCCGGCGACCCCTAGCCCTATGGCAGTTCCAATATGTGAAGCCGGGGGCTGAAGCGTGGGTGTTTCCGGCAATGCTTGTGCGGCCAGCGAATTGCCCGAACCGCTGTTGGCGGCCAATGCGGCGGCCTCGGAAGACCTTGAATTGGGATTGAGGGCCTTGGCCTGCACGCTCTCACCGTCCATGTCCACGCTATAACCGTTGGCGTAGAGAAGCTGAGTGAAGTGCATCTGCACGCTGGGGCCCGAGCGCCCTCCCTTACTCACTTTGTCAACGGCGCCTTCGACGTAAGTGCCGACGGGAATCGCCAACTGAGTGCCGACGGTCACGGGGAATCCAGTAACTGCGCGCACGGAGGTTCCAGGCCGCGTTTTGGAGTTAATCGGGCCGGCAAGTGCTAATGGGATTCGCGTCCCTGCCGGAACGGTGATGGTCCGTATCGGGGGAGTTGCTGGAGTCACGCCTTGCACTAGGGAAGGCGGTGGCTGAGGATTGGATGATGGCTCTTGTACCCAAAGTGTCGAGCACGCAAGAAGGCCTAAGAGAGCGAGAAGTTGCATAATAGTTGTGCCTCCGTCTTGAACGTGTCCATCGTGGACCCCGAGCGGCACAGGCATCCTTGCCTGTGTTTGTCGTTACAATGCATCAGCCTTGAGCACAGGCAAGAGTGCCTGTGCCACGAGTTTATCATTCGGCGCCCTGGTCAAAGTACAGGGCGAGATTCTGTCCGGCGAAGCGGAGCGACCGCAAAGAAAGCGAACCGTCAGAACCGGTGCTCGTCTCCGGCGTGTCGGCGGGCGATATCCTGCTTAAGAGAACCACTCGCGCCCGCACGCCCAGCACGAGATTTCCGTTTTGGAGAATCTCCACCTGCGCCCAGGGGCCCGATCCTTTCCAAGTGACTTGATAGCTGCCGACGGGCAGGGGCTTTCCAAAAACTTGAACCGGAGCGGTGATCTGAAACGATTGGCTGTGATTCTGAACCTTGGGGTTCGAGGTCACCACAGCCCCGGCGGGGCACGGCACATACGGTGTGCCCGGAGAGCCGCTGATGACCGTGGGTGGCGTTCCCGGTGTGCCAGGAGTGCCCGGTATGACGGTGTCCGGCATTCCCGGCCCTCCTGGAATGACCGTGGGCGGCGTGCCGGGGGTGCCCGGCGTGCCGGGGATGACCGTATCTGGCGTTCCCGGCGTGGCGGGAATTGGGCGGCACCGTGTCGCAGATTGGAACTGAGGGAGCGGCGCGGAATTGGACTGCCGGGCCGCAGCGGCGACTTTGGCCGCGTTCAGGCGGAGAGTGACCTGCAGTACCATCTCGATCTGCGCGCCATTATCAAGAAGGACGTCGTTTGCAGAACTGACCAGGACGTAAGGCGTGGCCACTGCCGCAATCACATCACTGGCAGGAGGGGACGGCGTTCCCGCTGCCGGAGAGGCGGGCAGAGCAGCCTTCGCCCCTGCGTCCAGGTTCTGCGGGCCGACAAGTTCGACCGTATAACCGCTGGCGAAGATGATTTTTGTAAAATGAATCTGAAATTGGGCATGAGGCGAAAGCCAGCCGGGCCGCGTCAGCGAGTCAATCTGTCCTTGCACAAACGTGCCGGGCGGAATCGCCATTTGGTTGTTCACCGCAACCGGGAAGGCAGTCTCCGCATAGACGCTATCTCCAGCCTTAGCTGATTTAGCCAGAATAGGTTCGGTCAGCGCCAGCGGTACCGTGGTTCCTGCGGGGATTACGATTTTCGATTTTGAGGTGATGCTTCTAGCTTGCGTCTGGCCTTGCACGTCAGGCAGGAGGAAAGCCGTTTGCGAAGCAGCCGAAAGAGCACTGAGCAAAAGCGCCAAAGTGAGTCGTCTCATCGTTGCCACCTCCAACCGCCGCCTCACTCTCTGGTGTGATAGACGGCAACCCATCCACTCAGGTTTCATCGTCGCACAAGCGGGGTGTTTTGGAATTACTTGCGAGGGAAGGCAGAGCGCAGGATTCTTTTGACTGAATCCAGCAAATACAAGACGCAGAGGGCCGTAGAGATGACTAGGATGAGGCCGGCGAGGACCATTCTTCCCTTCAGTCAAGCTGCCGATTCTGTGAGGAATCCGTAGACAACCGGAATAATTATGGCGCGGCCCTGTGCTCTCAAGGCCTTGTCACGCTGCCAGTCTGAGGGAAGCTGCCAAGGCCGGCAATAGCACAGAAGTAGCGGTACTGCCTTTACTGCACCACCACGCTGACTTTGGCATTGTGAGTGACTCCGTTGGCCGCCGTGCCGCTCACAAGAACGCTGTAAGTTGCTGAGGAAGAAGAGGACGAGGACGACGAAGTGCGAGAGGCGGGAAACTGAATCGAACCGCCGCCTCCACAGCTTACTGCCAACCACAACGCTGCAAACAGGCCCAGAGCGAGCAGCCATCTCCATTTACGCTCGTTATTGGACAACCCGCCGAGCAAGAACAACACACAGATCAAGGCGCAACCAGCGCCTAGCAGTGGCACAGGCACTTTTGCCTGTGTCACCTTTCCCGGGAAACCGCCCACAGGCAAGAGTGCCTGTCTCACCCCGCGCGGCGGGCGCAATCCAGCAGCCTGAACGGCTGCGTTGATGGTCACCATCGCCGTTGCCGCCCCGTTCAACGTCAGCGATGCCGGGTTCACACTGCAAGTGAGGTTGCTGGAAGATGGCGCGCACGTCAAACTCACCATTCCGCTGTAATTACTCAGCGAAGTCAGGTTCACGCCCACGGTACCGCTACTTCCCGCCTGAACAGTGATCTGCGGCAGTTGCGGTGTCAGCATGAAATCCCCACCACCGCTTTGTGTGACGGCAATATTCACCACGTTACTGGTGGAGGACAGGTAATGACTATCCCCCTGGTAAATTGCGCTGATTTGGTTGGCTCCGTTGGTCCAGAAACTCAAGGAATTGAGCTGGAAAGAAAACGAAACAGTTGGACCTTTATTCGCCGGGGCCAGCAGGGCGTAGGTCAAGAAGATGCCATTATCGTAGTAGTCTATCTCTCCCGTAGGCGTGATGCCGGAGTTTCCCGATCCGGTGATCGTGGTTGTAACGGTGGCGAGTTGTGTGCCGGACAAGCTTGCCGGCGTAATGCTCAAACTCGTCGTGGAAGCCGATAGCGAGGAGCTTTGGGAAGCAACAATAATGCTGCGGTAGTCTGACAGCTCCTCGGTTTGCCAGTTTGAGTCGCCATTGTAGATTATGCCGGGATTGTACCAGCCCGCGACGAGATTCGTGAACGTCACTGTCGCCGAGGAGTCCTGGCTGTAACTCCCGCTTGGAGAAGCGAGGGTGGCGGTCTGAGAATAGACTGGCCGGTCGCATGGGTTTTGGTATGGACCAAGGCACACAGTGACCGTACCGGTGGGAGCCGCTGTACCCGCCGAAAAGGATGGACCCATTACTTCGCCAATGAGGGCTGTACCCATCACAACAGTGAGAGTCAGACTGCCTCCGACATTTACGTTGAAACCTAATCCTAAAGTTGATTCGGGTTCGTCAATATAATCCGTTATTTCGGGGTATCCCTTCGCCACGCTGAAGGTAATGGGGCTGGCCGCTGAAGCATGATAGCTGGCATCCCCGGAATAAGTGGCACTCGCCGTATGGGAGCCCACGGCGAGAATGGGCGGGGTCCAACTCGCGGCTCCTATCGCGTTCAGAGGCACGGTAGCGGTGGTGGAATCCAGAGTGAAGGTCGCAGTGCCGGTGGCGTTACCGCCAATCGTGCCCGCGGCCTCGCTGGCGCCGGTGGGGTGGATGTTGAGAAACACCGGCTGGCCGTAATATCCCGAGGTGCCAGTTGGGCTCGTGACCAAACCCGAGAGGCTGAAGTTTATATTGGAATTCTCGGGCGCAACGCTGAGTGTCACGGGCGGCGATGTGCTGGCCCCGTAAACTCCGTCACCGCTGTACTGGCCTGTCACCTGATAGGTTCCACCAGGAAGCCAGTTCATCGGCTGGCTGCCGCTTCCGCCGCTGAGAGTAATAGCGCCTTGTCCCGCGCTCGAGGGCAGCGGTGAATCCGTAAGAATCGCGACCTCGCCGGTGGGCGTTCCCGTCCCCGACTGCGGCTCTACCGTCGTGCTTACCGTCACCGGCGTGCCATGCGTGATGCTGGTTGCGGAGAGGCGAAGCGTGGTAATGGTGGGCAGGAAGGTGATGGAACTCCAATTGTTCACCAGCACACTCGCGTCCACCGATCCCAAGCCGCTGGCCAGATCATAACCGGGGGCTGCCGAGTATACGGTCGTGGCATAGACTCCGCTGGTGCCCATGGCGCAGTAAGGGGTGCCGGGACCACAGGGAACCTCGTTGCTGCCCAGAGTGATGTCGTGAAAAGCCGACGGCTTTTGTTGCGCCAAGGAGTAGAGCGTAAAATCCGCCTGGCCTTGGCGTCCGTATTTCTGGTCAACCAGCGCCATGATCCCCGCCATCGCCGGCGCCGAGACAGAGGTACCCCCGGCGAGCAAGACTTCCGCCTCGCCGCCGGGCCCGACCTCGCAATAACCCTCAGAAGCACAAATGGGAGAGGCGCTGAGATTGGCGCCATTCGAGGCAAAGAGCGAAACATCGGGCAGGTCGCGCGCGCCATCGGCAGGCACGCCAGGACCTGTCTGCCAGCTTGGTTTGGGGTAGCCGTTGACACAGACGGCCGAGGAAGTGGATCCCGAAAGCGTGCTGCAATTGCTCGCGCCCCCCGCTCCCGCAGCGATTTCGCCGTACTCAATGCCGGGAGAGACTACATCCAGCCCTAAGCCATCGTTCCACACTTGCTCCGGCAAAGGCGCTTTCAGAGATCCCAGGTTGGCGTCGTTCGTCTGGTTCCAGAGCGTGGCCGCGCTGGCCGCGCCGGTGGCATAGTCGGAGTAGTAGAAGTCCGTGCCCCCCATCGCCACATTCCATGGGGTGGAAGCAAGGCCGCTTACGGATGGGGTAGATGCCCAGTTACATTCTGGTCCGCTGTCTCCGGCGGCAACCACCACGGTCTGACCTTGCGCTGCGGCCTGCTCCCACAAGCCGTCCCAGAACTGGTTTCCGGCTTCCCCAAGAAACCCTTCGCACTGGCCGAAACTCACGCTCAACACCGAAGCTTGGTTGTCCTCAACGGCCCGCAGGGCCGCCAAGGTCAGCGGGTCCTGCACATCGCTGCCATTGGAGATATAAAGATTCACCGTGGCGCCGGGGGCCACCGCGCCGCTCAGCTCCACGTCGAGATACGCTTCGGTGTCAATGCCCTCAAGCGTGCCGGGATCATCGCCATCAATCACCACTTGGGGGGGATTGCTGGCAAGGTTGAACAACTGCTGGTAGGCCTCCACCAAACTGATATCGATGTTGGATTCGTTGATGATGCCAATGGTCTGCCCCGAGCCATTCACCCCCGCCTGATAAAGCGGCGCCAGGTCATACTGCGTGGCAAAGTCCTCCGGGGCGAGAAGGTATTCATTCGTGTTCGCGGTTGGAAATTGATTAGGCGCGGTCCAGAGGGGAGTCGCCCTCTTTGTTGCCCGCGAATAAAGGGCCGGTCCGACCACTTTAAGGTAAGGCTGGGCGCGAAAATTGTTGAGCGGCGAGATGCCGTGCACTAGTGGCGCCAGGGCCGCCGGGATGCTGATCTCGTCGGCGTTCGCGTAGTGGGATTCGCCCGCGATGCTGTATTGATGAATATGCGTATGGAAGGCTTCGCGCAATTGTCCCGCCGTCCCCGAAAACTCGATCAGCCGCTTGCTCTTGCTGACTCCTCGGACGCTAAAGCCGTGCGAGGTGAGCCATCCCACTACGGTTTGAACGTCCGAGTCGGCGGGACCAAACCGCTCGCCAAACTGCTCCGGCGTGAGCCACTGGTGATAGCTGGCAGACCCGGGCGCGTGCACGTCGAGCAAGAATTGCTGGAGCTGGGTTTCCCGTTCGGCGGGGCGATTCAACAACAGAAGCAAGCGCTCGGCGGGAAACGAATCGGGAACCGCGCCCACATCGTAGCGGGCCTGCGCCAGCGGATGCACGTTTCCGTGAAGAACCACCAACTGGGTTTCGTCGATAGGCTCGGTAATGAGCGGATTCGCCGGGGCCTGGGCGCGCGCGGAAACCGCGCACACTGCGATAAGAATCAGGAAATGGGGCGGAAAGCTAAGTGAAAACCTCCCCTCAGAAAGGGTCGCCCTCTCCCTTGGGGATAGGGTGTCTCGCGACGGCGCTTTCTTCAGCCGTCGCGGCACGGGTGAGGGGTCACTTCCCTTCGCAACCCAGGTTGTCAGGCCAAAGTTTCGCATCAGTTATAGCCCTCACTGAACGACCACATTAACCGTGATCGAATGCGAATCGGTTGCACAGACCGCATTTACGACGACCGGGTAGGTACCCGGCGGCGTTCCCGAGACGGCCGAGCCTGCGAGGTTGACGGTTTGAGGACTGCCGCTGGCGTTGTCAGTAAGGCTAAGGGAGGCGCTGCGCGTCCCCGCCGCCGTCGGCGCAAACGTCACACTAATCATGCAGTTAGCTCCTGCGGCAACGCTGCCGCAGGTATTCGTCTGGAAGAAATCCGAGGGATCCGTACCGCTAAAGCCGACGCTCGGGGCGCTCAGCACGGCATTCCCGGTGTTGCTCAGGGTTACGTTCTGTGCCGCGCTGGTGGTGCCCACATACTGTTGGCTAAATGTGAGACTGCTCGGGGAAAGGCTTACGATGGGCGCCATCGGAGGAGGGCCCCCGCCTCCACAGGCCGTCCACACTCCTATCAGCAGCAGCGAAGTGGCAAATAATAAAGCCGCGGGGCGCAGCCGCATAGTAGACGATCCAAGAACCAGGGCCAGAAGCAGCAACCCTGCCGACAGCCAAAGCAGTGCAAGAGAGTAGGGGCGGCCCCTGTGGCCGCCCTGGGCAACCACGAGGGTTGACCCTACAGCCCCTCGCCGCAAGTCATTTGCGCTGCTGACAGCCATCGTGGTAATGGTCAGCGTGCTAGTCCCTGGCAAGGCGCCGCCCACGGTGACGGATGAGGGCGACAACGTGCACGTCGCCCCCGTTGGGCAGCCGCTCGCCACGCTAAGGCTGACGGTCCCCCCGAATCCGTATTGGGGAGTGACGCTGAGGGTCGAGCTCGCCGCCTGTCCAGGCGCTGAAATAGTGACCTGGGAGGGATTTGCCGACAGGTTGAAGTCCGACACTGTAAAAGCGAGCGGCGCCGAACTCGAGGGCACGTAATTGCTGTCGCCGCTATACTGCGCGGTGAGGTTCGCGGGGCCAGGGGGCAATGTAAGGGCGAAGTCTGCTCCCCCTGATGCGAATTCATAACCTGTGATGTAGGAGGCGGCAGCGCTCCCAAACACTGTGCTCTGGCCCAGTGAAGTCCCATTGTTCAGCAAGTTCATGGTGCCCGTCGGGCCGGCGCCGTTGCTCTGGGTGCTGATTGCAACCGTGACATAAATGATGGGTGCTTCGATGACAGGCGGAACGGGAGGAGTAATCGCAGTGGTCGTGGAGGCTTGGGTGATGGTAATCGGCAGCGTGGGAGACGTGCTCCCGGTGTAGCTATTGTCCCCAGAGTAGGTGGCCACAAAATTGTACGTTCCCGGGACCTGCTGGATGGGTTGATCCTCCGCGTAGCCTTGGCTGTTCAAGAGAAAGCTACCTGGAACGGCGCCCGAAGGTGAATTCTGCTGCGTGGGGGCCGGCGTCACCGTCAGGGTTCCGCTCGGACAGGGATAAGAGAGCAAGCCGGTGGTGGGCGAAGCGCAGGGCTGGCCGCTGCTGTTGGTGACATCCATGCGCAGATAGTAGGGAGATCCGTAGGGGACAGTTGTGAGATTGTAAACAGGAGGAGCAGTGGCACTGAGGGCCACCAGGCGGACTTGCGTCGAGCTGCTTTCCTTGGTCACGGTGACGGGGATTCCTGGAGTGGAATCGCTTGCGCCCTCGGTCCCGTTGCCTGGGTAATGGGCGGTGACGTCGTAGGAGCCGCCAGGGAGCATGTTGGTCGAGCCGGAGACGCTGCCGGCGCTCAGCGTAAAGGGGCCGATGGCGGTAACGTTGCTCGCGCTGCTGCCGGTTTGCGCGATAAGTGAAACATCGCCAGCGGGCGTGCCGCTGCCGGAAGTCACATTGATTGCGTAATTGATCGGCTGGCCGTGCGTCAACGTGATGGGATTGGTGGCGGGGCTGGTAGACAAAGACAGGGTGGTGGTCGAAGGCTTGAAGTTGGAGGTCCATTGGTTGACCAGATTCATCGCATTGACGGAACCCAATCCGGTGGCCAAGTCATAGCCGGAACCGGCGGGGTAGGCGGCCGAGGCAGGATTGCCTGAGACCATAATTCCATATTCACCACTACCATTATTAGTATTATTACAGTTCGGCGAGCCGCCTTCGCAGATCACGGAGTTAGTTCCCGTGGTGATGTCATAAAAAATGCAAGACGAGTTGCTGACTGCTGTGGCGCTGGAAACGCAGGTGTTGCCGCCTTGCGCGGCGAGTGGGTAGAGGACGTAGTTGGCATTGCCCTGGCGCCCATGAACCTGGTTGACCAGCGCCATTATGCCGGCAAAGGCCTGAGCCGATACCGATGTCCCTCCCACGCCTTGAAAGTCCAAATAGGGGGAATTCAAGTCGCAGGAGGTGCTGCTGGCGCCTATAAAAGTCTCGTTGGCATCCATCTGGCATAGCACATAAAAGCTAGCACTAGCGCCGTCGCCCGCAAAGAGTGACAAATCAGGTATGTCACGCGCGCCGTCAGAGGGCACTCCCGTTCCGCTCTGCCAGGCAGGTTGGGAGTAATATCCACTGCAAGTGATGCTAGGGAATTCGCCTGAGGGATTAATGCAACTGCTGGCTCCGCCACCTCCGGCGACCAAATCAAAACCCTCAGCGAAGAGTTGGCCGTCCAGGGGCGGTGTGCAGCCAGTCAGCGTTCCGGTCGCCGCACAGCCGTCATCCCAAGGCATCTCCGGGATGTAGGATAAGGCGGAGTTCTGAAAGGGAGAAGAATTGGTTGTGCTCCAGTAGGTGGAGAAAGAGGAGGTGTCGTCGAAATCCGTTCCGCCCACCGCCACATTGAAGGGCGTGGAAGCGAGGCCGTTGACCGCCAGGCCGTATTGCGCGGCCGTTTCGCCTTGCGCCGCGCTGTCGCATCCGGCGGAGCCGGAGTCTCCCGAAGCGACCACCACGGTAATCCCTTGCGCGGCGGCCTGTTCCCAGAGGGTGCTGTGAAACACATTGCCGCCGGCTCCGAGCTCCGCCTCGCAGGCGCCGTAGCTGACGCTCATCACGGGCGCAACATTGTTATCGACGATGTAGAGAGCCGAAAGATCGATGCCAGGCGTGGCCTCGGTAGTCTCCGAGACTACCAGATCGATGGTTGCGCCCCTGGCGACCGCTCCGGACCACTCGACGTCGACGTCAGCCTCCGTCTCCTCATGGTTGCTCCCGGGATCAGGACCATTCAAAATGATGTTGGGCACGTTCGCCGAGAGGCCAAACATGGCGCGGAAGTCCGCTACATCTTGGGGATTGATATTGCTTTCGCCCGTTAGCGCGATGGCCTGCCCTGTGCCGTCTGTGCCTTTCGCCCAAAGCGGCGCCACATTGTAGATCGTCGCGAAATCGGTTGGACCCAGGGCGTAATAGTAGGAGCAGTAAGCCCCGCCACAAGGAGGGAAGGTAAACAGCGGCTGCACTTCGCCGGTCAACTTGGAGCGGGAGAAGGCGCCCAGGTTCTTAACCAAGGGCCTTCTGGGGAAGTTGTTGAGCGAAGCGAAGCCGGCCATCACCGGGGCCAGCGCGGCGGGGATTTGCGGGTCGCTCGTGTTCGCCCAATGATCCTGTCCATTCACGCGGAATCGGTGAATCTCCGTGCCCAGAACTTGCCGCACCAACCCCGCCGTGCCGGAAAACTCGATGACCGTGCGCCCCGCCGCAACCTTCGTCACCTGAAAGCCCTGCGTTGTCAGCCAACCTGTGAGGGCCTGAATATCCGCGTCCGAAGGTCCAAATTGCTTGCCGAATCCCTCCGGCGTCAACCATTGGTGGAAGCGGGGAGAGGACTTCACCTGCTGGTCATCGAGCAGTTGTCGCAGGGAAGCTTCCTGGTCCGGCCCGCGTTGCAGCACCAGCAACATCCGCTCCATGGGCAGGTCATCGGGCGCCGCGCCCTGGTCGTAGCGCGGCTGGGCGAGCGGGTGGACGTTCCCCTTCAGGGTGATGCGGACCCGATTGTCGATTGGTTGACTGATGCGCGAGCCAGGTGGGTTCTGCGCCGAGGAATAACTGCCGCTGAAGGCAGCAACCAGAAGCAAGAATCGCAGAGACTGCGAACACCGGAAGAGCCTGCGCACGGGGCAATCTCCTTGCCTCAACCGCCCATACTAGCTCCCCTATACAGAGATTTCAATGATGCGCGTCAATTGGGGCGTGTTTATCTCGACCCCGGCACGCCGCCATGGCACTTCGAAATGGGGTCCCGTTGATCGTGATAGATACCTGTCGCCCAAGCTTGTCCAGAATGGCAACTTACGCGAGCCCTGGGCAGCGCGGCTCTGCCGCCCCGCCTTGCGGAAAGCCTAAGGCTTTCCGGCCAACGCCGCAGGTGCTTTCCTCCTCGGGGCAAGCTTGAGGGCCTCGACTTGACCCAGAGTGTCATTGATTCCGCCCCTTGAAAGGCGTAGATTAAGGGGAGCGGCTCGTCGGCCGGCAAGGGAGAATGCGCCATGAAGGGTTTAACCGCAAGTATTATGACTACGACCGTTACTTTGGCTTTGGGGGCAGTCATAGCCCAGGCACAGAATTGGACGGGTTCGGTGCCCCTAGGTGATGTTGCGCGCCAACTCAAAGCACAGCGCGCAAAGTCTGCAAAAAGGACCAGGGTTTTTACCAACGATGATCTAGTTGCCCTGCGAAATTCAGGTGACCAGTTGGTGTCCTCGGCGGCCACGTCGTCGTCCACGGCCGCAAAAGTTGTGAAGCATTCTTGGCCGTCTGCAGAGCACGGGGGGGCGGGGCAAGTCAGGCAACGTGCTGAATCGGTCCACGCCGACGAATCGGCGAAAATGAAATCCCCTCCTGCCACCCAAATGATCGCTGGCGCGGGCGCGTCTCCCCAAATGGCTGCGGCTGCCACCAGCGCACCACCACCCGCTCGACAGGATTTGGGCTTTGTGGAGACGGCAGACGGACGGGTTGAGGCAATTGTAGCTGAGGGAGAACATGTTGGCCTTGTCCAGGAAACCCAGGCATTTGTGCAGAACTTCCACGTTTCGGCGCCTTCCCCGGCCGAGGTTGAAGTCGCCCAAGCCCCGCCTCCGCCGATTAACCCGACTGCTTCTCCAGTTCCCCAGGCCGACGCCGCCTACCCGATCTCTTCGGCCCAGGAAGCCAGCAGTTCACCCTCAGCGGTTGCCGAGGTGGATACAGCCCAGTCGCGGCAGCCCGTACCCATTCCTGGGGACAATGGCGAGCCGCACGCAGAGGCATCCGCCACAGTGCAATCGGAACCCCTGGCTGACTATACGGGCGATCAATTCCGCTCCAAACCGCCTGAAACTGTCCAGGCGCCTCCCTGTTCAGCTTTGCCTGCTTCAACCCCCGAGGGAGGTGTGAGTCACTCGCCCGTCACGACCCTTGGGTATGTGGAAAAAGCCAACGGGGAGAGAGAGGCCATTGTTGCAGTCCGCGATCAGGTCTACCTTGTACACGAAGGCGAATTGTTCGCCGAGAAGTACAAGGTGGTGCGCGTGACGCCCTCTGCGATAGAGATCGTGGAGGAATTGACCGAAGCGTCTTCAGCGTCTCCGGAACTTAGACGGTATCCCACGGCTGACCGCGCGCCAAATTCCAACTAGCCCGCGATTCCCCTCCTTCGTTGAGGAGAGTGTTAAGGGGGAGGTTGGCCGGCACGCTCGCTCGGACTTCTCACCATCTTTTGAGTCCAGGCGCGGAAGAGCAGTACTTTAGCCCTGCCCTTCCGAGTTACAGGTGAGAAATCCACGCTGGCTCTGATATCCACCACACCTTACCCCCTTCTCCGCCGACGAGGGAGGAGTCGTTTTCATCGCGGCTCCCTTTAAGCGGAGACGTGGATTTCGGAAGCAGAGATCTGTGCTACTCGGGACTGGGATCACCCTGGGTTTGGAGCCAGTCGAGGAATGCCATCACGACCCTGGGGTCGAACTGCGTGCCGGAGCAACGGCGTAACTCGGCAAGCGTATCCTCGAAAGTGCGGGCGCTCTTGTAACGCAGGTCAGAAACCATACTGTGGAAACACTCGGCCACCGCCACAATTCGCGCTCCTAGCGGAATGCTCTCTCCCGCCAGCCCGTCTGGGTAACCCTTGCCATCGTAGCGCTCGTGGTGGTGAAGCACGATGCTCTCTATAGCTTTCGAGTTCAAAGGTTCTAGCATCTTCGCGCCCCAGGCCGCATGGCCCTTCATGATCTCGAACTCTTGCGCCGTCAGCAGCGTGGGCTTCTTGAGCACGTGCTCCGGCATGGAGATATTGCCGATGTCGTGAAAAAGGCCCGCCAGGCGGGTTTCTTCGACCTCGGCGGGGAATAATCCCACCTGTGTGGCGATCCGGGCAGCCAGCCTGGAAACCGCCTGAGAATGGTCCTTCATATAAGGACCTTTGCCCTCTACGACGAAAGCCAAGGCAGTGATCGTGCCCAAAAGAGGGTTCGTCTGCGCCGCGGCCGTAGTGGCAGTTCGCGACCCGTCGTCCGAAGGCTTCGGAGCGTAGGGCGCATCGCCCCTACCTGTGTCGGAAGCGCTGGGAAACCCCTGTTCCTCTGCCGCTTCGAGATATGCTTCCAGCAATTGCCTATCACGTTCCGCATCCTCTGGCTTGGGACTAAGCGGAGCCACTTTCACGCAGTTCCCGCCGCAGCGCTTGGCAAGTGCAACTCCGTCGTCCGCCACCTTGAGAATTTCCTCGGGAGTTCGGCCGTGATCCGGGAACGCCGCGATGCCAATACTTACCGTCACCTCGTGGGCGCGCAGGACGTCGTCCGCTTCCAGCGCGGCCCGCAGCCTCTCCGCCAGAATTTCTGCTTGCAGCGTGTTCGCATCGGGCATTAGGATGGCGAACTCATCCCCACCACATCGGGCCACCAAATTGGACCGCCGGGACCGGGCATCAAGCAAGGCGGCCACGATGGTCAGCACTTTATCTCCTTCCAAACGCCCCATGCGGTCATTGACCTGCTTGAATCTGTCAAGGTCCACCATAGCCAGGCAGAACTGACGATTGGTGTGGGATGCTCGCCGGCATTCCCCCGCCAGCGCTTCCTTTAAGTAGCGACGAGTTTTGACGCCCGTCAGACCGTTGGTGGCAGCCTCCTCCGCAGGATACCGCTGGGCGCGCGCATTGTTTGGCGCGACGCCCAATGGCGACCCCTTGTGACCCTCCGGTGAAACCCTCTTCCGCTCTCGAGCCTTAGATTTGTCAAAAAAGGCTCCCCAGCGCTTCCGTGTTCCGATCACGAGTCCTGCCAGCAAGGCAATTGACCCAATAATTAACCAATCTAGCCAGGCCATCTTTTTCTCCCCCTCGCCGCGGTGGAATAAGAACGATCTGCGAGTTCCCTTCTCCATAATATGCACCGTTGCATTTTCAAATCGCGGCTGCCTCGATCGGCTGCACGTCGCGCGTGATCCTGTGCGCCAGCTTGTCCTTCGCGACTTCGAGGTCATAGCGGACCTGAAGGTTCATCCAGAAAACCGGAGCGGTATTGAAATAGCGTCCCAGGCGAAGAGCCGTATCGGTGGTGATGGCGCGGCGCTGGTGGACAATTTCCGCGATGCGGGTGACGGGCACGCGCAAGTCCAAGGCCAACTTGTTCATGCTGAGGCCGAGGGGCTTCATGAAATCCTCCCGGAGAATCTCTCCGGGGTGTACTGCTGGCTTCGGTTTCTTCGGCATGTGGCCCTCCTCGTGGCGTTCGTGATCTCTTTGGTCACGCCCGCAAACTATAACGTCTGGCGTTAAATGTCAACAGGTAGGAAACTTCCCCGCAGGAATTCCGCCGCATTGACAAATGCTCCTTTCCTCGATACAGTAAATGCACCTGGTAATCTCAGGAATCCGATTACAACAATCATGAGGAGGAGACCATGTTGCGAAGAGCTTTTGGCGCCTTGCTGTTCGTTGCCCTCACAACCGCAGTGGGACTGGCCCAACAGCAGGGCGGGTATTTGGATGTGTACGTCGCCAAAGTAAAGCCCGAAAAGCGAGCAGCCTTCGAAGATGTCAACAAGAAAATGGCGGAAGCCAATCGGCGCCACAATGGCGATATATGGCTGGCCCTGGAGGTCGAGTATGGCGAGCAGAACACGGTGATTTTCAGTAGCTCCCGAGAGAGCTACGGTGACGTCGAGAAGAGCTCCGAAGCTTTCGAGGGTGCGCTCAACAAAGCCTTTGGCGAGGCTGGAGTCAAAGCCCTCTTTCAGCAATTCAGCGACACTCTGGAGAGTTCTCGGAGCGAGATTCGCCAGCGGCGCTGGGATCTGTCTTATAACGCGCCTGCCGATAGGGCTGCCTACATGCAGATTCTCGGTAAATCACGCTGGATTCGGAGTGCCATCGTCCGTGTGCGCCCTGGCCACGCACTCGAGTTCGAAAGCATGATGAAGGAAATCAACGCCGCCTCACAAAAGAGTAACGCGCCTGGCATGCGTTGGGTATCACAGGTGACGGCAGGTGGGAACCCCGGAACGTATTACATCACCCGCCTCATGACGTCCTTGGCCGAATTGGATCAGGCCACCTCTCTGCAGGAGATGCTGGGAGAAGAGGGCTATGAGAGATTTCAAAAGATGAACGCCGAGGCGGTGGCGGGCGTGGAGTATGTTCTCTACCGCATCCTGCCGGAACTCAGTAACCTTCCGCCAGAGGTGGCGGCAGTAGCGCCCGAGTTCTGGAACCCCAAGCCCAAAGCTCCGGCCGTCTCCAAACCCAAGGCCACAGAGGCTGGCAAGCCTGCAACCAAGCCAAATCCCTAATGCTGCTTAATTCCCCTCCTCGGCAGAGGAGGGTGGAGGGATGGTGGACGCGAATTCAAAAACGCGATCCACCACCCCTGGCCCCCTCATTACCAAGGAGGGGAGCAGGCTTGCTGACTCGCCGCTTTGAAGGTGTGAAAAAACCGGGTTCTGGCGAGGCGCTGTAGGGGTAATCCGCTCACTGGGCGGATGGTTGCTCGCCCTGCGGCGCAGAGCCTTCGGGCGGCGGGCCGAGGGCGGCCACAAGGGCCGCCCCTACAAAGCGGTTTTGTCACGCCTTCCCTTCCCTTTGAAGTCTGAGTGATAACCCTGCCTATGCTGTCATTCCGATCCGTCAGCCGACGGAGAGGAATCTTGCTCTGAGTCTTTTCAGGGCAGTGCGAGATTCCGCCTCGTCCCGATCAGATCGGGACTCCTCGGAATGACACGCAAACTGGGGTCATCACACAGACTCCTTTGGGGAGCGCCGCGGCGCGACAATTCGTCTCTTCCAGTCGCTGGGCCTTTCGGGTTAGCCTTAGCTGGGTGCTGAGCGGCCCTCGGGCCTGTCGTTCCGAGCGATGCGAGGAGTTTCGGTCCATTTGCGGGGCGAGATTCCTTCCCTTCGCTCCGCTTAGTGTCGGAATGGCCACCCTGGCAACCTCCTATGCGTTCTCTCCTGGCCCGCGCGCGACAAAACGGCGAAACCCACCCATGGATAATTGCCTTCACCGTCATGTTGGCCATTTTTATGGAGGTGCTGGACACCAGCGTGGCCAATGTGGCCTTACCTCACATCGCCGGCAGTCTCTCGGCTGGAGTGGATGAGAGCACCTGGGTTCTTACTTCCTACCTGGTTTCAAACGCCATCGTCTTGCCACTCACCGGATGGTTTTCTTCGCTCTTCGGACGCAAACGCTTCTACATGACCTGCGTGGCCATCTTCACGTTGAGCTCCCTGCTCTGTGGGCTCGCCCCCAGTCTTCCCCTGCTGGTGTTCTTCCGGATCCTGCAAGGAGCGGGCGGGGGCGCTTTGCAGCCCATCTCGCAGGCCATCCTGCTGGAAAGTTTCCCCAAGGAAAAGCGAGGCATGGCCATGGCGGTTTTCGGGATGGGCGTGGTGCTGGCGCCGATCATCGGCCCCACCCTAGGCGGCTGGATCACGGACAGCTACAGTTGGCGTTGGATATTCCTCATCAACATTCCGGTGGGAGTGATCTCATTGGTCCTTACACTCTTTCTCGTCTTTGACCCGCCGTTCCTCGTGCGAAAGAGCCTGAGCGAGGGGGCCAAGATTGACTACATCGGTATTGGATTGCTGAGTGTCGGACTGGGGTTTCTCCAGGTAGTTCTCGATAAGGGTGAGCGCGAGGATTGGTTCGGCTCGAGCTTCATCGTCTGGTGCTCTGTCGCGGCGGCGGTGGGACTCTTGGGCGCCTTCCTCTGGGAACTCAGCCGGGAGGATCCGGCAGTGGATTTCCACCTTCTCAAGGAACGCAATTTCCTCATCGCTACCATGACGATGTTTATGCTGGGAGTCGTGCTTTATGGCAGCACCGCGTTGCTGCCGATCTTCCTGCAAACCCTGCTCGGGTACACCGCACTCTTGAGTGGGTTAGTGCTTTCCCCAGGAGGAATTCTGGTGGTAATCCTGCTGCCGGTGGTGGGCAAGCTGCTCAACCGATTCGAGTCGCGTTGGTTGGTGGTGTTCGGCCTGTCGATCCTTTCGCTCTCGCTGTTTCACATGTCGAGCTTCAACCTGGAGGTTGATTTTCGTACGACCATGATGGCCAGAGTCTATCAATCTGCGGGAATGGCTTTTCTCTTCGTGCCCATCAACGTTATGGCCTTTTATTTCATACCGAAAGAAAAGATCAACAATGCCACCGGGATCATTAACTTAGCGCGCAACATCGGAGGAAGCGTCGGCATTGCAGGCGTGGTGACGATGCTGGCGCGGCGCGCCCAATTTCACCAGGCGGTGCTGGTGAGCCACATGACTCCACTCGACACCCCCTACCAGGCCATGCTGAGCGGGGCCAAGCAAATGCTCTTGGCGCGGGGATCGGAGCCCGTTCAGGCAGCCGGCCAGGCGCAAGGTCTGGCCTACGGACTGCTGATGCGTCATGCCACTATGCTGGCTTTTCTTGATGACTTCTGGCTGATGGCAGTCGTCATCCTGGGCATGATTCCCTTCATGTTCCTGATGAAGAAAGTGCGGCCCCACAAAGGGCCTGAGGCAGCCTACTGAGGTAATGGCGACTTCAAATGGCAAATTTCAAATGGTCTTATCTTTGCCATTTGCTCTTTGCCATTTGCCATTTGAAATCCTTTTGTCGATGATGAGGGTAAGCGCCCCGAAGGCTGAAATGTTTGAGCCCGTCTATTTGCGAACCTATGCTAGCGGAGAGCTGGGAGAACGGGTGGAGCGGGCGCTCAAATTGCTGCAAGCCTGTGCTGCCTGTCCGCGAAGCTGCAAGGTGAACCGTTTGGAAGACAAGTTCGCCGTTTGCCGGACGGGTCGTCATGCGGGCGTCTCAACTCACTTTCCGCATCATGGCGAGGAAGACTGTCTGCGCGGATGGAAGGGCTCCGGCACAATTTTCTTTACGGGCTGCAACCTGCGTTGCGTTTTCTGCCAGAACTTCGACATCAGTTGGCAGGTGCGAGGCACCCCGACCCCGCCGCGCGAGCTTTCTGCCATGATGCTGGAGCTTCAGGCCCAGGGCTGCCACAACATCAATTTCGTGACCCCGGAACACGTGGCGCCGCAGATCATAGAAGCGCTCCCTTTTGCCATTGAAGGAGGCCTGAGGCTGCCGCTGGTATACAACACGAGCGCCTATGACTCGATGGAAAGCCTGGCCTTGCTCGATGGCCTGGTGGATATCTACATGCCCGATTTCAAATTCTGGGATTCCGAAATGGCGCGCAAGTATTCGAGGGCTCCCGACTATCCTGAAGTCGCGCGCCGCGCGATCAAGGAGATGCACCGCCAGGTTGGCAACCTTGCAATCTCTCCCAATGGCCTGGCCCGACGGGGCCTGCTCATCCGCCACCTGGTGATGCCCGGGGAGGTGGCAGGCACGCAAGCCGTGATGCGTTGGATTGCCGCTGAACTCTCTCCTGATACCTACGTCAACGTCATGGCCCAGTACCATCCCGCGGGAAAGGTCTCTACATCCGACCACTCTGAAATCAACCGGCGAGTCACGCCGACCGAATTCGAGCGCGCGCTCGAGGCCGCAGGGCAGGCGGGACTCAGGAGGGCAGTGGCTAGCGGCTAGTGCCTAGTGTTTAGTTGGCTAGTTAGGTAGGCTTTGCTTTGGTTTCTTTTCCGCTAAGGCTGCTTGCCGCTCGACCGCCCCATCGCTGGCACCCACTTTGCATCGGAGAGTTTTTCCGGCCCGCCCATCGGCACCGGCCACTAATCACTAGGCACTCGGCACTAGGCACCGATGCAAGGGGACTTGCTAATCCTTTCCCGGTGAGTTAAGGTTGCGGATGCAATGAGTAAATCATGGGTCTTTTGGCTGGCAGACTATGCCGCTGGCGTCGTCGCCGCACTCATTTTGGGGCTGGTGGTATTGCTGATTGTGGCCTGGGCCAATGTGTTTAAGTCCCATGCTATCCTGGGAGGGGTGAGCACCGTCCTCGTTGCTCTTATCATTGCGGTGCTGATCCGTGCCGTGCCTTATATTCGCAAAAAGGCCGACGATGTGCGGCAACAGGAGCCTGAAGAAACCTTGTCCGGGTTGCTCCGGCAATTGAAGCAGGCGCGCACGGAACGCGAAATGCGCGAGAAACTTCGGGGCCGGAGGAGGTAGGGCATTGACGATTGTCGATTGCAGTGCCGAATTGCTTTCTTCGCAAACGGCGATTCCTAATGTCGGCCAAGCAATCGACAATCAGCAATCGGCAATCGGCCATGGAAAGACAGGATGATGAAGAGACTAGCTGCCGTCTGGTCTGCGCTATTGTTGCTGGCTGGCTCGCTTGCTGCACAACAGCCTGCGAAGACTCCCGCGCCGCCGCCGACGCCGCCGCCCACCGACAATATCAAAGTCCGCGTTGACTTGGTCAATGTTCTCATGACGGTGACCAACAAGAAGAATCACTTGGAGAACGGTCTGGGGAAGGAGGACTTTCGCGTCTACGAGGATAACAAGCCGCAGACCATCCGTTATTTCAGCCGGGAAACGGACCTGCCCCTGCGTATTGGCGTCCTGGTTGACACGAGCGCCAGCATTCACGACCGGCTGCGTTTCGAGCAGGAGGCCGCCATCGATTTCCTCAACAATACGCTGCGTCCTGGCAAGGATTTGGCCTTTGTGGAGGCCTTCGACGTGCAACCGCAGACAGTGCAGGACTACACGGACGACATGCGAAAACTCTCGGAGGCGATCCGGAGCCTGATGGCGGGCGGCGTGACCACCCTCTTCGATGCTATTTACCTCTCCTGCCGACAAAAGATGCTTGTCTTTCCGCCTCCGGAGCCCTATCTACGCCGAGTGATGATCGTCATCAGTGACGGCGAGGACAACCAGAGCCAATACACACGCGAGGAGGCGTTGGCTATGGCGCAGCGAGCGGAGGTGACCATTTACACCATCAGCACCAGCGAAACGGGTGTGCCGGGACACGGGGACAAGGTTTTGCGACGCCTGGCAGAGGGAACCGGGGGCCGGGCCTTTTTCCCCTTTAAGCCCGACGAGACCGGCGCGGATTTCCGGGAGATCGCTCGAGAACTGCGCAGCCAATACAGCCTGGCGTACGTCTCCACCAACACGGCCCACGACGGAACTTTCCGAAGCATCTCCATTGAGCCGCTCCTGAAGGGTTTGCAGGTGCGCGCCAAGCCTGGCTACTTCGCACCCTCGGAGTAGCCCAAGACTCGAAATTCGAAAATCGTCAAGACACAACGCGAACCTTCGAGGTGAGGGGGTCTCCTTCTACTGTCAGGGCTTCGCCGGGCTCAACCCCGAACTTCCCAAGCCGATATAAGTTGGTGTAAGGTGTTATATTTCCGGGATTCGTACTGGAAAGTTGCGGATAATATTTGAAATTCCGGATGAACGAATCTGCAAAAATCTAAGGAGATCATTTGATATGCCACTCGTATCCATGCGTCAACTGCTTGATGAAGCCGCCCGGGGCGGCTATGGGGTTGGGGCTTTCAACGTCAACAACATGGAACAGATCCAAGCGATCATGGAGGCGGCTCGCGAGACCAAGTCACCCGTGATCGTTCAGGCCAGCCGGGGGGCGCGCGCCCACTCCCAGGACCGATTTCTCTATCACCTGATGCTGGCGGCCAACGAACTTTATCCCGAGATTCCCACCGTGTTGCACCTGGACCATGGCAACGCCGTGGAGACCTGCAAGTCGGCCATTGCCATGGGCTTCACCAGCGTCATGATGGATGGCTCGCTGATGCCGGACGGCAAGACGCCCTCAACCTTCGAGTACAATGTGAAGGCGACGTGCGAAGTGGTAGAGACCGCGCACGCCAAGGGCATCACCGTAGAGGGTGAAATCGGCTGCCTGGGCGGCATCGAAGACGGCCACGGCGCCGGCCTGGACGGCCTCAGCCATCTCACCGACCCCGACCAGGCGGTCGAGTTCGTCCGAGAGACGGGCGTGGACGCGCTGGCGATCGCCATCGGCACCAGCCATGGCGCCTACAAGTTCACCAAGAAACCCACTGGAGAAACGCTCAAGATGGACCGCCTCATCGAAATCCACAAGCGGCTTCCCAATACGCATCTGGTCATGCATGGATCGTCGAGCGTACCCAAGGATTTGCAGGACATCATCAACCAGTACGGCGGCAAGCTGAAGCCCACCTGGGGCGTGCCCATCGAAGAAATTCAGCTCGGCATCAAGAATGGCGTGCGCAAAATCAACGTCGACACGGACAACCGGCTCGCCTTCACCGGCGCCATTCGCAAGGTCTTTGTGGAGAAGCCGGAAGAGTTCGATCCGCGCAGCTACCTGAAGCCCGCCCGCGAGGCTATGAAGAAGGTCGTGGCGCTGCGCATGACACAATTCGGCCAGGCCGGACACATCCGCGACTACGAGCCCATCCCGCTCGAAGAAATGGCCAAGCGGTATCGGGAACACGTCGCCTAATGGACAGCGCTGTCATTCCGAACGAAGGGATTCATCAGGCCCTGAATAAAAATGCTGTCATTCCAGAGCGAGATTCCTCATCTCGCTCGGAATGACAGCTCGCGGGGCTATTGCGTTAGATCTCGGCCGGCGGCCTTCTACTGGGGCGGTTCAGGTGGTGGGCCCCCGCCCGGCCCGTGTCCTCCCATGCGCCCGCGCCCATGTTGTTGCAGCTCATCAAACTGCTTCTTCTGGTCGTCGTTGAGCAGGTCGCGAATCTTACCGTTGCTCTCTTTCATGATGCTCCGCATCTTCCCCATTCTGTCCTCTGGTGAAAGAGAGGTGTCGGAATGAAGGCTTTCCATCTTCTTCTGCCGGTCCTCGAGGATGGGCTTGATCTGGCTTTTCTGATCGTCGGTGAGCTTTAGTGACTTATCCAGCCTTTGGAGTTCCTCATCGGGTGTCATCCGGTGCCACTGCCGCATATGCTCGCCGGCTGGGGCCTGTGGAGCCTCCTGCGCATAGGCCCGACCTCCACACAGGGCCACACCTAAAACAAGCAGCCCACTCGCTGCGACTCTAAGCAATCGTCTGTACATCGTCGTCAACCTCCTTATCGGAAAAATCGTACCATGGAATGTGGACGTAAGAGTACTGACTTAGGTTTCCCTGAACCGCGGATGGCGATGTCACCTGAAAAGAGCCGGGAACTGCTTTCGAAGCTTTGCGAGCTTGGGTAGATCGTTGTAGACGATGTAGGGGTTATCGGGATGGAGCGCGAGGAAATTCTGGTGATACCCCTCGGCGGGGTAGAACGCCTTCAGAGGGACGACTTGGGTCACAATGGGCCTGGGGAAGACCTTGGCTTCGTTGAGTTGGGCGATATAGGCCAAAGCAATCTGCTTCTGATCCTCATTCGCGTAAAAGATCACCGAGCGATACTGCGTTCCCGTGTCCGGACCCTGACGGTTCAATTGGGTCGGATCATGGGCCACGGAGAAGAAGATCCTGAGCAAATCACTGTACGAAATCTTTGCAGGATCATAGGCGATCTTCACCGACTCGGCGTGCCCGGTCCCGCCGGCGCTCACCACCTCGTAGTGCGCAGTCGCCGCGCTTCCTCCGGCATAGCCCGCAACCACGCCCTTAACGCCTTGCACGTGCTTGAATACGGCGTCTACACCCCAGAAGCATCCTCCTGCAAGCACCGCTGTCTGTTCACCTTTGGGCACTGCGGACGGGGTGGCCCCTGTAAAGGCAGGAATCGGTCTGTCTGAAGCGTTGGCGGCGGCCGCCCCTAATAGACAAAGAACGAGCAGCCCGCTGAATAATCCGAAGCGATACAGGCCCGAGCCGCGAACCTTGATAGCGCAGGCGCGCCCAACCCAGCGCGTCATAAGTGTTTTCCTGATCTTCATTTGTTCCCCCCATATATCGTTTTGATGGGCGCGCCGCAGCAAAGTTTCAAGCGCGGCGCTTTTGGTTGGAAATCGCGTGATAAGTCTTCTCGTCGGCAACCTTGGGTCGCAAAGGGTAATCTAACTAACTTAATGTCCCATGCGCGGCAGACTTCGCAGGGGCAAGGGGCCATTTCGCAAGGGCAGGCAGGGCTGCCAAGCGCTTTCAAGAGAGAATAAAGACCTTTATGAGACCTGTCGACCTGATCCCAGCATGGGGTCGCGTGCTGCGCGGGTGCAAGCCTTTCCTTTCGATTGAAATCACGCGCGAGTGCCCTCTCCGCTGTCCCGGTTGTTATGCATACGAACCAGGGCATCTAAGCAATGCCGGGCCTCTGCGTCAACTGAGCGATTATCGTGGCGAAGCGCTTGCCGAGGGACGATTGTCAACGGATTGACGATTGCTGAGTGCTCCCCTCCTCGGCGGAGGAGGGAGCTTTGAAATCGCTCATCTTGAACCTTTCCATATCCTCCAGAGCAAGTATGCGGGAATGCCGCTGCCTACCAGCGCCAGTCCCCATGCTGAGTCCGACCATTGGTGACGCAGAATGTTCACCAGCACGACCACTGATAGAATAACAAAAATCGCAGGAATGACTGGATACCCCCAGGTACGGTAAGGACGCTCGAGCCCAGGCGCGCGACGACGCAGAATGAAAATGCCGGCGGTCACTAAGGCGTAGAAGAGAAATTCGGAAAAGATCACCTTGGTGTAGAGGCCTTTGTATTGGCCGGTCAGCGCCAGAAGGCCGGCGATGACGCTTTGGGCGGCAATGGCGGCCGCCGGAGTACGGAAGCGAGGATGCACTTCCGCCAGAAATTGTGGGAAAAGCCCATCGCGAGCCTGCGCGTAAGGAACACGCGAGCCCGACAGGATGGAACCATTCAGCGCCGCAAAGCTCGAAATCATAACGCCGATGGCGATAAACGCCCCACCGGCTTTACCCATGAATTGCCGGGCCGTGTCCGCGGCCACGGTGTTGGTGGAAGCGATGTGGGCCGGAGTCAACACGTAAAAGTACGAGATGTTAACCAAGACATAAACAGCGATCACGAGCAGCGTGCCCAGAATGAGAGCTAAGGGCATATTGCGCTGCGGGCGCTCGACCTCCCCGGCCACCATGCTCAAGTTGTTCCAGCCGTCGTAAGCCCACAACGCGCCGACGGTAGCCACGCCGAAGGTGGCAAAGAGGCCCCCCTGAGCGCCGACCCTCACGTGGGTGAGGAAGTGCTCGAACGATCCATGGCCAAGCGCCAGGCCCAGCACGATGAGGATTAACAGCACCAGCAATTTGGCGGCGGTAAAGAAGGTCTGGGTGCGGCCGCTGCGGCGCACACCCAGGATGTTCAATCCGGAAAGAAGCAGCACCAGAAGCGCCGCGGCGATTTGCAGTCCGGTCAACTGCAAGGTCGCGGCATGACCTGCGATCTGCACCGGCGCTTGCCAAAGCGTTTCATTCAGGCCGGGGAAGAAATAAGCGAGATAGATCACGAAGCCGGTAGCAATGGTGGCAATCGAGCCGCTTTTGGCCACCACAAACTGAGTCCAGCCGTAAAGGAAGCCCATCATCGGGCCGTAAGCCCGATGCATGTAAACGTATTCGCCACCTGCTTCGGGAAGCGCCGCCCCCAACTCCGCGTAACCCAGCGCCCCGAACAGGCTGAGCACTCCGGCAAGAACCCAGACGACGAGCACCAGTGCGGGAGCGCCCAGTTGGCGGAGCATGATGCTAGGCACCACAAAGATCCCGGTCCCGATCATGGTGCCGGCCACCACCGATGTGGCGGCGTAGACGCTCAATCCTTTAACCAATTCCCGATGTTGCTGCATGGGTTATAGCTAACTACCTTTATTTTCAAAGAGATTCCCGGAATCATCCACTAAGCCATTTATTTTCATGTACATTCCCGCTTTGTCGGTGGAATAATACAACGCCGCCCTTTGTTTTCATAGACATTCGCGCTTCGTTCCTCGAATTCTCGTAGTGAGTTCCGGCCAGAGCGCCGACTTTTTCCCCGTTTCCTGACCTGCCGACCTGAAGGTCAGCGCTGCGCTAAACGAAAGGGGCAGCAGGCGGCGCGCTCGACACCCCCGCGTGGCCTAGAACGATAGAATTGTAGCCTATCATAATCCGTTTTTCAAGAGACTTGATCTCACCCAGAGCAGGGCTCTCTGTTCCCTATTCCCTATTCCCTATTCCCTGTTACCTATTCCCTATTCCCTGTTCCCTATTCCCTATTCCCTACCCCCTGTTCCCTACCCCAGCTCGCCACCCATCCCACCGTAAACGTCACCACGGTTCCGAGGGCAACATACCACGTCCAGGCAAGGGATGAGTAACCTACAACCAAAATCATGACGGCTAGGGCGACCAGCGCACCGGTCAAGGCGCCCCGGCCATTGGCGCGCTTGGTCAGCACCCCCAGCAGGAAGATTCCCAACATGCTGCCGTAAGGGACGCTGGCGATGGTAAGCGCTAATTCCAGGGCGCTGCGGTGAAGATGTTGCGCCACCAGCGCGATCAACACGAGCACAGCCCCCCAAGCTAAGATCATGCCACGGGAGACGGCAAGGTAATGCTTCTCGTCTGCGTTGGGGCGAACAAACGGCTTATAAAAATCCATCACAGAGCTCGACGCCAGGGAATTAAAGGCGGCGCTCAGATTGGCCATGCCCGCAGCGATAACGGCCGCAATCAGCAAACCCGCCAATCCGCGCGGCAGTTGCGTCACCACGAAAGTTGGAAATATCTGGTCCGAGCGCGCAAAGGGGCTTGGCAGAGGAAAGTGCTTATAAAAGGCAAAAAGCGTCACGCCTACCACCAGGAAAAGGGTGAATTGCAAAAGGATGACCAATCCGCTCGAAAGTAGGGCCGCCTGGCTTTCGCGCCGTTTCCGGGCCGCCAGCAGGAGTTGAACGATCAACTGGTCCGTGCCGTGACTGGCCGTGTTCAGGAATGCTCCGCCCACCAAACCCGACCAGAACAAGTAAGGCTCATGCCAATTGAAATGGAAGTCGAAAACCGCCAGCTTGTTTCCTTCGGAATGGGCCAGGCGGACGACCTCCGCCCATCCGCCAGGGATGGCGTGTATGGCCAGGGCCAGCGCCACCGCGGTCCCGGTGAGATAAATGAGCAACTGGATAACCTCTGTCCAAATCACCGCCGTCAGCCCCCCCTCAAACGTGTAGAAGAGGGTCAACGCCATGACGATGAGCAGAGACGCAAACACCCCACTCTTCAAGATCACTCCGATCACAATCGCGATGGCGAAGACGCGCACGCCTTCAGCCAAGGCGCGCGTGGTAAGGAAGAGTCCACTGGTAAAGATCTTCAGAACCCGGCCAAAGCGCTGCTCGATAAGCTGGTAAGCTGTGAACATCTCCCCCGCAAAGTAGCGGGGAATGAGCGCAAAGCTAACCACCACCCGGCCGACAAGATAGCCAAAGACCAGTTGCAAGAAACCGAGGTTAGTGTCGAAGGCGATGCCGGGTGTGCTGATGATGGTCAAGATGCTGGTTTCGGCAGTGACAATGGCAAAAGAGATGGCCCACCAGGGGAGGCGGCGTCCGCCCAGAAAATAGTCGCGCAGGGTCCGCTGGCGCTTGCCAAAACGGGCGCCAAAAATGGTGATGGCGGCGAGGTAGCCGATCACCACCAGAAGGTCAACCCAACTGATTGCCACGCATGCTCCTTGGAAGAAGCTGTCAGCCGTCAGCTCTCGGCTCTCAGCGTGCAGACTTCAGGCCATTTAACATACCAGTGACGAGTGACGAGTGACAAGTGAGGAGCGGAAGTCGGAAATCAGAAGGCAGAAAGCAGAAGGCAGGAGGCAGGAGTCGGAAGTCAGAAGTCAGAAGGCAGAAGGCAGAAACAGATCTGGAACGGCAGTGACCAGTGACGGGATGGCGTGATCGGGAAATCAGTTGGTCGGATTGGCTTGCTGTGGCTTATGAAGCGGAGCCATGCCAAAGTGGGTCCGCACTCTCCCTGGGGCTGGGCGTGTACCACATCTTCCGCTGGATGCGAATGAGGTCGTGTTGCAATGGCGGATATCCCGCGGGCGAGAATTTGTGCCAAGGAAGCAACTTGACAACTGAAGTCTATATATATAGACTTATCCACGTGCATGGATTTCTTGACGGCTCCGACCGCGTCATTTCGAGAACTTAATCCCACCCGCCTTTGCATGGCGAATCGTGGCCGCCCTCATGGGCGACGCGCCCATGCGACGGCCCTGGCTCAATCGGGAGGCGAGAAATGACAAAAACGATCGCGCTATGGGCGTGCACTTTGTTGGTCGTCTTTGCGGCGCACGGGCGGGCGCAGACAGCCAGCAAGTATTGTTGCGAGGGCTATGCCTTCTTTGGCCGACGCACCGCGACGGCGGGCCCCTACGTTGGCGGTGTCGGTGGAGATATATTCATATACAAAGGCCTCGCCGTGGGCGGCGATGTGGGAACGACGCTCGGCAACCCGGACAACAAAATAACCATCGGCTCGGGCGACGTTTCCTATCACTTTGCCTCCCGTAACGCGAGGCATAAAGTTGAACCCTTTATTGCCACCGGGTGGAGTTATTTGGCCGGCAACATTAAAACTGCCATCGAATACCCTTTCAGTTCTGGCCAGGACCGAACCGGCCCCAATTTAAGTGCGGGATTAGCCTTCTGGCCAACAAAGCGGGTCGGAACGCGTTTCGAGGTCCGGGACTACAGATTCTTTGTCAGTTACGGAGCTTTGGAAGATGTTATCCCCGGCGGCCATTTCGTCGAGTTTCGCATCGCTTTCACGGTCAGGTAAGGCATGTTTGTAGGTGGCGAGCCGCAATCTGTGGCGTCGATGCCCGCCCACGCGCCAGCGAAGACCGCGCCATGTTCGCACACCCCCTGCTCTCGCGTTCGCCTGGCCCCGCCGCCCGAACCACGCCCGCGCGCTCACCGATTGCACCAGAATTGTGCAAAGAATGGGGTGCAATTTTGGGCCGTGCTGCCTCCTATCCCGCCAACACGATGCCAGCAGGATTGACGCCAGCGGGAATACGCGTCTGCGGAATTGGTATTAGCATAATGAGGGACCAGAGCGCGCCGGCGGTCGTATAATGGCGGTTCGGACGTAGCAGGCTGCTGAATGAACTCTCGGGACTGTCATCCTGAGGAGTCCGCCATTCTAATTGGCGGACGACGAAGGGTCTCCGTAGTTGGTTGAAACTCCAACTGCCGAGATTCTTCGCTTCGCCCTGGACCGTCCGGTCCAGGGCTTCGCTCAGAATGACAGCTCGCAGGCGTTCTTCATCAGCCCGCTAAACTGAAAGCCCGCGACACTGGAGATAGACTTGTTCTTTCATTCCAAGGTCCGAGTGGAGGAGTTCGAGGCCGCGACAATGGCGCATTTCCCTGCCCTCTACCGAACCGCCCGGCTGCTGGCCCAGGAATCAGCGGAGGCGGAGGATCTGGTGCAAGAAGTTTATCTCGAAGCATGGAAATCCTTTCATCGCTTCGAAAGGGGAACGAACTGCCGCGCGTGGCTGTTCAAGATCCTTTTTCATCGCCTACATCATTTTCGGCGACGCTGGGCTAAGGCGGCCAAGGTAGAGCCGTTCGAGAAGCCTGAAGACCAGGACAGCATCATGGCTGAAGCTCCGGTTCCGCAGGAAATCCGGGATGAAAACGTGCTGGAAGCACTGGGAAAAGTCCCGATCGAATTCCGCGAGGTTGTGCTCCTTGCCGACGTGCAGGAGTTCTCGTATAAAGAAATCGCAGAAACCATGAAGCTGCCGTTGGGTACCGTAATGTCGCGCCTGAGCCGGGGAAGGAAGCTATTGCGGCAAGAGTTGGCCGGTGTTGCCGAGTCCTACGGAATCCGCCTGGGCAATAACCAGGCGCGTACGGGTGAATCCGCATGAACGTCCTCAACTTCGACTCCAAGCAGTGCGAGCGGATACGCCAGTGCCTCGATGCGTATCTCAGCAACGAACTTCTGGTGGAGACCACAAGCGATGTGTTGCGACACCTGGAGAGGTGTGAAGCCTGCGCGAGGGAACTGGAAGCGCGGAGCAAGGTACGCGAGGCGTTGCGCAGGGCCGCGGAGAACCAGATCGCTCCTGAAGAATTGCGCCAAGCGATTCAACGCCGGCTGCGGGAGAGCCGCATCGGCTTCTTGGGCGCTTCTCGGCGGCTTGCCTGGGCTCTTGCTCTCGCCGGGTTGGTTATTGTCGTGCTTGGAACTGTCGCCATGCAACATTGGATCAAAGTAGTAGAGGGCAGGCGGATTGTGGCCGGGGTACTGGCACTCGGGGTCTCGGACCATCTCCAGTGCGCGATTAAAGGGCATAACTACCCGGACATCGCGAACCCGCCCGAACTACTGCGTAAGAAACTCGGGCCACAATACGCTGGAGTGCTCGAGGTCGTGCAGAAAAACCTCCCCGGATTCGAGATCCTCGAGGCCCACATATGCTCCGTTCAGGGTAGCCCGCGCAAGTACGTTCATTTTATCGCGCGAGGTCATGGCACGATTCTCTCCGTGATTCTGACGAAGAGCGAAGGGGTACAGCTCCCCAACGGAACAATGCTCAGATCAGGGGCCTCGGGTAGTGTCGATTTGTATGAGGCTCATCTGGAGGGCATGAACGTCGCTGGGTTTGAGTCAAAAGGGTACTTGGGATTTGTGGTCTCGGATCTCAACCGTGACACCACCATGCAGATCGCCAACGCGCTAGCTTCGCCCTTAAATGCGGCCCTCCAGGCGACCGGCTAGTGTTGCGTTACCGAAGAAAGTGAAACAGGCGACGGTCTGTCACCCTGAGCGCAGCGAAGGGTCTCTGCAGTTGTTTTCTCCGTGAAACTGCGGGGATGCTTCGCTTCGCTCAGCATGACAGCTTACGCCCGGCGTGTTTCACCTATTTGCGTAACGCGACACTAGTCCGTAGTTTGATTTGTTCGTCCCCGTTCTTCATCCTGCATCGGCATAGTAACGCTATCCTCTCCCATGGAGTCTGTGCGATAACCCCAGTTTGCGTGTCATTCCGAGGAGTCCCGATCTGATCGGGACGACGAGGAATCTCGCACTGCCTTGAAAAGACTCAGAGCGAGATTCCTCTCCGTCCGCTGACGGATCGGAATGACGGCACGGGCAGGGTTATCACCAGACTCCCATGGGGAGAGAAGGGCTGTCGGTTCGCCTAGGGCCTCCCCTGTAACCCGATTCATTTACACCTTGGGAATCGCCACCGTCAGATTTTTGTAGTTTCCGGGAATAGAAACGGGCGCGAATGGTATTTCCATGGTGTGTGGGAACTGCGAAACTGATTCAGCAGTGCCACCGGGTAGCAACACAGGGCTTCTAAATCCAAATAAAGGAGAACAAGACGTTGAAAATCAATCTGCGTCGCGCCGGCGGCATGCTGGCGGTGGTAATTCTCGCAACCGCATTGTCAGTTGCGGGCGAGGAAGGACGGAGTGTGTTCGTGCTCACAAGCACGAATAACGTAAGTGGCAACGATGTCGTTGTGTTCCAGTTGGATACAGCGGGAACGCCTTCTCTATCTCTCGTGGACATGTTACCCACGGGTGGTAATGGCGGTGCGAGCACTAACGCTGGAATTGTACAGTTCGCCTTCGACTTCGGAGCTGTAGCAAACTACGGATCCAATAGCGTCACGCAATTAGTGCGGGATGAGAACATCATCAGCATAGGGAAGACAATAGCCCTGGCGGCGGGTTGCGCGAAGCCCGATTCTGTGGCGCTCGCCAACGAACATCTGTATGTGGTCGGCACGACTTGCGCCGAGAGTCATGTGTGGCCATGGGGCAGAGTGGATGGAACTGTTAGTCTCACTGATGCCACGGCTGCGCAGATAGCGGTCGGACGGAGTTGGGGGGCTGTCACCCTGGCAGACCCCACGGGCACAGGATCCGTCCTTCAACTGGGCCTTTCTCGAGACGGGGCGCTCAGTGGGACGAGTACTAACGTGACGCTCCCCGCCAATGCAAACATAGTCCCGCTCGGGGAAGCCTTCCGGGACGACCTTCTGGGATTCACTCCCGCCCACAGTCCGGACAGCTTCGCTATCCTGAACAAGGGCGGGATGGTTTTCCCAGTGGTCGGACCAACGCCTTCGTTTCCCACAAACGCACCCTGCTGGGTGGCTAAAGGCGCGGGGAACATATGGTACACGGGTAATTCCCCTGGCAAGGCTATTTCCATATTTTTCAGCGACGGCCAAGGCGGAGCGTTCTACAAGTCGATACCCTTGCCGGGCTCGCCGACTGACATCACGGTGTCCCCGGATGGCAAATTTCTCGCCGTAATCTACACCTACGAGGGCGAGGGATATGTCGCTGTCTTTGCCATCGATGCCTACGGCGATCTCACGCCCGTAGCCACTTCAAGCTCGGTGGGCGTCGCCAGTTTTAACGGGCTCGCGTTCAGCCAGTAGGACGGCTCCGGCCTTGTGACCCTGAGGAGACCTGCTCCGTCCAACTGTGCCATCCTGAGGAGTCCCGCTCTTTGGGACGAGCAAAAATCTCCGCAGTCCGTACGTCGAAATGGTTGGCTTGAAAGACCCCCTGTCCCGCGGTGGCTGGAGAAAGCGCCGTCGCGGGACACCCTCCCCGATCTCTGGGGTCCGATGGTCCCCATGGGGGTCCAGAAATCGGACTCCCCAGGGAGGGGGCAAGCATACCGACCCCGACCACCCTCCAAAGAAAACACGGTTGGCCGCCGCAAACCCCGAAAAAATGCTATGATAGAGGCGTCAGGGGGGAGGTTATTTCTCTCCTGCCCCCAGCATCCAAGTTAACACTCAAAGAGCGTCAAGGGGTGGGTGAAGGGTAAGTAAGATTTTGCTTGAATTGTTCTTAAATCCTTGATATTTGGAATACGTCATTTTAAGCTTCGCATCATGCATCAAACATTTACGGTGTGCGCGGACCGTAGATTTTGAAGAAGGAAACGTGATGAAGCGCGCCCAGACTCGCAAGAGTCAAAACCCAAACACTGAGGTAGCTTCCCAATGAGGAAAACAACTGCGCTTTGGAGCTTCACCCTGCTAGCCTGCTTTATCGTATCGACTTGTGTGGCGCAAGCGGCGGTCCGATTGCGGAACGTGCAAGGGCCAGTCCCCGCCCGCCAATTAAATGCGCCTCCCCAGGCGGCAGCACCGGCCAAGAGTTGGAAGTCCAGGGACGAGTATGACGCGTTTACTGCCATGGCCAACGAAAAGGATCCGAACAAGAAGATCTCACTGGCCGAGGCGTTCCTGCAGAAGTATGCCAACTCGGATTTCAAAGATGGCGCCTACATCGTCGAGATGCAAACCTACCAGCAATTGAATAAACCGGATCAGGCCATCGATGCAGCTCACAAGGCGTTACAAGTTAACCCTGACAGCCTCGATGCGCTAAGGTTCTTGTCCTTCGTATTCCCGTTTGTTTATAAGGCTGAGGCGCCTGACCACGACGCCAAGCTGGCCGAGGCGGAGACAGAGGCGAAACATGGACTGGAAGTAGTCCAGAAACTCCAAAGGCCCGCCAACGTTTCCGAAAGCGACTTCAACACGGCGATTAAAGGCCTACGGGACATTTTCAATGGGACCGTGGGGTTTGTGGCCCTTCAGCGCAAGGACTACGCGGCGGCCATCACTTCCGATAAAGCCGCTGCCGAAGATAACCCAAGCGATTGGTACGTTTTCTACCGCATGGGGTTAGCTTACCTGTATTCGAACCCTCATGATTACGACCGTGGCATCTGGGACATCGCTCGCGCCTACGACTTGGCTAAACAAGCGGGTGATTCGAATGCCGCGGAGTTCGAGAAGTACCTCAAGCAGACCTATATTGGATATCACGGTAACGAAGATGGACTGCCAGCGATTGAGACGCAGGCCGCCCAATCCGTGAACCCGCCTGACGGGTTCAAAGTGGGCGCGATGGAAGCCCCGAAGTCCACTGGGAACCCCTTGGTCGATGCCTTTAATACCATGACCTATCCTCTCAAATTCGGAGGAGACACGGCGCAAAAGCAGTGGGATGCCCTGAAAGGACAAGACATCGAGTTGGGCGGGGTTGTGGACAGCGTCGAAAAAGGGACTGAGCCGGGGACCTTTCTGGTGCGGATCGACATCCTTGACAGCTCCAAGGCTACCCCCGGCGTTTACGACATTGAGGTGAAAGATACGTCGCAGCCCAACGCCAAAAACCTTGCGCGGGGCGATGCGGTAAGGTTCAAAGGCAAAATGGATTCCTATACCGCTACACCCAATGTGACGCTGACAGTCGTGGGCGCGATTACCGAACCCGATCCGCTGCCGGATAAACCGCCGGTTAAGGAGAAACCGAAACCCGCGACAACTCGCCGCCGTACGACTCACAAGGCCACGCAGTAGGGGAGAGATCCCAGAGGAAGAGAGCGCGCAGCGCCCAGCCACGAGGCTGGGCGCTGCATTTTTCGCTGTAGCCGCCCATAAAGGGCCCGGCACGCCACGCCCGTGCCCGGGCGTCGATTTGTTTCAGGATTTGCTAACGTGAAAGAGTTCGACCAACCTTCAGGCTAATTGCCTTCATGTTCAAAATCGCCTGTGTGTTCGGCAAGCTCGGGTATCGAATGGCCGGGCAAAAAGGAAGTCACATCAAACTCGAAAAACCTGGCGTCGCACGCCCCCCTAATCATTCCTCGTTACAATGAGGTTGGGATTGACATCATTCACAACTTAATCCGAACAGCAGGAATTAGCCGAGAGGCCTTTCTAGAACTCTTACAGCTCTGCTGAGGTTTTGTGAGCCCTCCGTATTGAGCGCTTCAAGCCAAAAGACCCCACTACCGACGCTTCGGTTGCCTTGACCGGATCGTTGAGAGTGTGTTAGCTTGAGTTGAATTGCAATAACAGCTTATTTCACGTGGGGGAGAAAGTTTGGCGGCGCCAGCGGAAGTGGGGTTGAAGCGAACGGCGCTCAATAGGCTGCACAAGGCGCTCGGGGCCAAGATGGTGGAGTTTGGAGGCTGGGAGATGCCGGTCGAGTATTCCGGCATCATCCAGGAACACCTCGCGGTGCGGAGGGCAGCAGGGCTTTTCGATGTAAGTCACATGGGAGAGATCGAAGTCAGCGGGCAGCGCGCCCTCTCGCTCCTCCAGCGAATCACTTGCAACGACGTGTCCCGCCTGAGGGATTTTCAGGCCCAATTCAGCGCCTTGATGCATCCGAAGGGAAGCGCTGTGGATGACTGCATAGTGCACCGCTGGGGTGAGGACCATTACTTCATCTGCGTCAACGCCGCGAACACCGACAGCGATTTCGATTGGATGGTTCAGCACAACTCCGTCGGGGCGGAGGTGCGCAACGTTTCAGGCGATTATGCGCAGCTTGCCCTGCAAGGCCCGCGCGCTGCGGAGATCATTTCCAAGGTGGCAGACACCGCCCTCGCAGAGCTCAAGTACTATTGGTTTTGCCGTACTCGGTGCTGTGGCGTGGAGGGCCTGCTGGCGCGCACCGGCTATACCGGCGAGGATGGATTTGAATTCTATTTCCCGCCGAGCGACTCCGAGAAAGTGTGGAACGCACTAATCGACGCCGGCAAGCCCGAAGGATTGATTCCCGCCGGCTTGGGCGCCAGGAACACGCTCCGGCTGGAGGCCGGTTTCCCTCTTTACGGCCACGAGCTCGATGAAGATGCCACCTTGCTCGAAGCCAACCTGGGATGGATCGCCAAGCTTGAAAAAGGGGAGTTCATCGGCCGTGACGTTTTGCTCAAGCAAAGGGCGGAAGGCATACGGAAGAAGTTGGTGGGTTTTGAAATGACGAGCCCGGGAATTGCGCGCGATGGTTATAAAGTTTACGTCGAAGGCAAAATCGCCGGCGCGGTGACCAGTGGGTCCTACGCGCCGTATTTGAAGAAAAACATCGGCATGGCCTACATTTCACCCTCTCTGGCAGAGGTGGGCAGGGAGATCGAAGTCGAGATTCGAGGCAAACGGGCAGGAGCGCGGATTGTCCCCCTGCCCTTTTACAAGAGAGTGAAGATCGGGTGATCGGGGAATCGGGAGATCGGGCGATCAGGTGAACAGGAAGCTCGAAATTCGAAAATCGAAGTCCGAAAATCGTTGCGAGTTTTGATTTCCGGTTTCCGAATTTCGGTTTTCGAACGTTCTCCCGATCTCCCAATCACCCGATTCCCCATAAGAGAGGAAGCATCCATGTACCCTCAGGAGTTTCTGTACACCAAAGAGCACGAGTGGATCCGAGTGGACGAAGAGATCGGTACCATCGGCATTACCGACTACGCCCAAAAGGAGCTGGGCGACATTGTGTTCGTGGAAGTTGCAAAGCCCGGCGAACACGTTTCCGCCAACGAAAGCTTCGGGACAGTGGAATCCGTAAAAGCAGTCTCTGAAATCTACTCCCCCGTCAGTGGAGAAGTAACTGCCGCGAATGGCAAGCTTCAGAACAACCCCGAATTGCTGAACACCGATCCGCACGGTGCAGCATGGCTAATTCGGGTGCGGCTCTCGGATCGAAGCGAGATCGAAAAGCTGATGACCGCTGATGAGTACGAAGCTTATATCCAAAAGGAAAAATCCGCCTAATGCGCTATTTGCCGAACTCTGACTCTGACCGCGCCGCTATGCTGAAAGCCACAGGGCGGAGCAGCGTGGAAGAGTTTTTCGACCGGATTCCAAAGGAAGTGCGACTCGAGGGGCGGCTCAACCTGCCGGGGCCCCTCTCCGAGCCCGAGATTCTGGAATTCTTCCGCCAAGCCGCGCGCCGGAGCACGCGCGAGTATGTCTCGCTTTTAGGCGCCGGAGCATACAGCCATTACATCCCGGTGGCCGTAAACGCGCTTCTTTCGCGAGGCGAATTCTTCACCGCTTACACGCCTTACCAGGCGGAGATCTCTCAGGGTACTTTGCAAGCCATGTTTGAGTTCCAGACCCTGATGACGCAACTCACGGGCATGGAGGTCGGCAACGCTTCGCTTTACGACGGCTCCACCGCCACCACGGAGGCCGTCCTGATGGCCATGCGCGTCACGCGCCGCCACCGCGTTCTGGTGGCCAGCACGGTGCATCCGGAATATCGCGAGGTGCTGAAAACATTCACCAAGCAGCCGCGAACTGAACTTCAGCAAATTCCCTACGAAGAGTCGGGCCAGCTTGATCTTGCCGGACTTGAATCCGCCCTCAACGCGGAGACGGCTGCGGTGGTTGTGCAATCGCCCAATTTCTTCGGAACTCTGGAACGTACGGCGAGGATTGCGGAAGCGGTGCATCGCAGCGGCGCCCTGCTGATCGTAACCCTCACCGAACCGTTGTCGCTGGCGGTGGTCAAGCCGCCCCGGGAAGCGGACATTGTCTGCGGAGAGGCGCAATCCTTTGGTGTGGGGGTGGCATTCGGCGGGCCGTATGTTGGCTTTCTGACCACGAAGGCGAAGTTCGTGAGGCAAATGCCCGGCCGCCTGGTCGGCCAGACGGTGGACACCGAGGGCCGCCGGGGCTTTGTGTTGACCCTAGCCACGCGCGAGCAACACATCCGGCGCGAGAAGGCCACCTCCAACATCTGTACCAATCAGTCGTTATGCGCCCTAGCCGTGACCATCTACCTCAGCCTGCTGGGGAAAAATGGGTTGAAAAGGCTGGCGGAACAAAACCTCGCCAAGGCTCATTACGCGGCCACGCAACTTGCCGGAATCCCAGGCGTCAGGCTTCGATTCAGCGCGCCGTACTTCAACGAGTTCGTGGTTCGGTTGCCCGGCGATCCGGACGAGTTGCTGGCCGCTTTGCAGAAGCAAAAGATCATCGGTGGCCTCAACCTGGGGCGCTTCTACCCGGAGCTGAGAAACCACCTGTTGGTCTGCGTCACCGAGACTGTCAGCCGGGAGGCGATTGAGCGCGCGGTGGAAGCGTTCAGGCGCGCGGCCGGGTCGGACCCCATCGCTGAAAACACCGGGGCGGGTGCTGAACTTGTAGAGGCGGCTTCGCCCCGCCATGTGGCGAAGTAAATTCGGGCATCTCCAAATTATGCTTGATTCTGTCAACGATGATTTGCGGCTCCGCCGCCTGTCTTGCGGAAAGGCATTGAAGCCGTGAAAAAATCACGATGTAGGGGCGGCCCTGGTGCCCGCCCGCGGTCCGCCGCCCGAAGGCTTTGGGCCGCAGGGCGGGCAACCACAAGGGTTGCAAAAAACTATGGTAAACCGAATCCGTGAGGCACGGCCTCACGTCAACAGAAACGAAAAGCTGATTTTCGAGAGGAGCACCCCCGGAAAATCCGGCGTGGACTTCCCCCCGCTTGACGTCCCCCCGGTATCCGCGCAAGAGCTCTTGGGCCCGGAATTCAGCCGCACTGAAGTCGAGGGCTTTCCGGAAGTTTCGGAACTGGAGGTCATCCGTCACTTCACGCGCCTTTCCTCCTGGAATTACGGAGTGGACACCGGCCTCTATCCCCTGGGTTCCTGCACGATGAAGTACAATCCGCGGATTAACGAAGTGGTGGCGCGCCTGGAAGGCCTGGCTACGGACCATCCCTACGCTCCCGAAGCCCTGGTGCAGGGTTGCCTGAGCGTTTTGTACGAGACCGCCCGCTGCCTCAAGGAAATCACCGGTATGGACGCGATCACGCTCCAGCCTGCGGCAGGCGCACAAGGCGAGCTGACTGGCATCCTGATGATTCGGGCCTTCCTGACCGAGCGCGGCAACCCGCGCCAGCTCATCCTGATTCCCGACTCGGCGCATGGGACGAACCCTGCCAGCGCAACCATCGCTGGCTACGAGGTTCGGAATATCAAATCCGATGAATGCGGTTGCATTGACCTCGCCGAGCTCGAGCACGCCATGACGGATGAAGTTGCGGCATTGATGCTCACCAATCCCAACACCCTGGGTATTTTCGAGTCGCAAATCTGCGAGATCGCCGACTTGGTGCACTCTCGAGGCGGCCTCATGTATATGGATGGGGCCAACATGAACGCGCTGGTAGGCGTGGCGCGGCCGGCGGATTTCGGCGTGGACGTGATGCATCTGAATCTGCACAAAACCTTCAGCACGCCTCATGGGGGTGGCGGCCCAGGCTCGGGGCCTGTGGCGGTGAAGAAGGTCCTCGAGCCTTACTTGCCCTTGCCCGTCATCGAGCAGGGGCCGGAGGGGACGTTTCGTCTGGACTACAACCGGCCCCAGAGTATCGGGCGGGTGCGCGCTTTCTACGGCAACTTCGGCATGGCGGTGCGCGCGCTCGCTTACATTCAGGCCAATGGCTTCGAAGGCTTGCGTCAGACCGCTCAGGACGCCGTGCTCAACGCCAACTATGTGATGAGCCAATTGAAGGGGTTTTACGACCTATCCTCTAACTGCACGTTAATGCATGAATGCGTGTTCTCGGACCGGCGCCAGGCCGCGCGTGGCGTCCGCACCGGCGACATTGCCAAGCGGCTCATCGATTACGGCTTTCATCCTTACACCACCGCCTTTCCCTTGATAGTTCCCGGGGCCATGATGATCGAGCCCACGGAGAGCGTCAGCAAAGAAGAATTGGACGCCTTCATTCATGCGCTGGGGTCCATTGCCCAAGAAGTGGAGGAGAATCCGGAATTGGTGCTCAAGGCGCCTTACACGACCCGCGTTTCCCGCCTGGATGAAGCCGCTGCGGCGCGCAAACCCGTCCTGCGCTGGAAGCCGGCGCACTAGCCGGGCCGGACGTTGAGGAGTGTAACCATGCCAGATTCCCCTTCAGCCTCTTTGGCTCCCTCGCAAAGGGAAGAAATCGAACAGGTCAGAGCGGAATACCAACGCATCTCGGCAATTCCTCATCTCCAGGAGTTGCTGAACGCTTTCCCGACGGCGGCCGTCATCCTGAATGAATGCCGCCAGATTGTGGCGGCCAACCAAAAGCTGTGCCGGCTGTTGGCCCGGCGCGAGGAAGAACTACTGGGAATGCGGATCGGCGAGGCTTTCAACTGCATCCATTGGCAGGAGGGAAGCTGCGGATGCGGAACGGCGCGATTTTGCGAGACCTGCGAAGCGCTTAACGCCATCCTGAATAGCCAGCGACAGGGCAGTGAGGATACCCAGGAGTGTACGATAACCATGCGGACAGACGAGGGCGAGCGCGCGCTCGATTTGCGCGTCACCACTTCCACTCTGAACTTGAATGGGAAATTTACCTTCTTTGCACTCGCCGATATCGGCGACGAGAAGCGACGCGCCGTGCTCGAGCGGATGTTCTTCCATGATGTACTGAATACGGCGGCGGGGGTGCGCCATTTGCTGGAGGTTCTACCTGCTTTGTCCGATCAATACCGCCAGGAAACCACCTACTTGGCCTTTCAACTGGTTAAGTACTTGATCGAAGAGATCGAGGCCGGGAAAGATCTGGCGGCCGCGGAGCGCGGCGAGCTCGCCGTGCACGTGGCGTCGGTGGATGCGCGCGAAATGCTAAAAAGCGTGGTCGAGCTCTATGCCAATCATCCTGTCAGTCAAGGAAGAGAAGTTGTTATAAGGGAGATGAGTGGGCCGTTTGTGGTTGCCACCGATAAGGTGCTTCTGAAGCGAGTGCTGGGCAATTTGGTGAAGAATGCGCTGGAGGCGTCGGTCGAGGGCCAGGCGGTAAGCCTTGCCTTCCAGAATCAGAGCGCCCCTGTATTCCGTGTGCATAATCAGGCCGCGATGCCCGATGCGGTCCGCCTGCAAGTATTCAGGCGATCTTTCTCCACCAAATCCCCCGTGGGACGGGGCATTGGGACGTACAGCGCCAAGCTCATCACCGAGCGCTACCTCGGCGGGTCGCTGAGATTCACCTCGTCCGAAGAAGAAGGGACAACCTTTTCCGTGACGTTGCCCGCGCACAATCCCGTTTAATGGCTCTCAGCGATGGACGTCTTTACGGTGGGCGATAGCCAGCACTAACACGGTTGACCGCTCGTCTTGGATGTCGCAAATGATGCGGCATTTTCCAACCCGGTATCGCCACAAGCCTTGCTTGTCGCCGTGCAGCGCTTTCGCGAACTGGCGAGGGTTTTCGCACGGCAGCACTCTCTGCCTGAGATAGCCGAGAATGCGGGCTTGGGAGGGACGGTCAAGCCTGGCGACCTGTTTCTGCGCCGTGCGGGTGAACTCAATGCGCCAGGTCAAGTCTGCGCTCCAACTCTTCCAAACTGATGGTGGGTTCGTTGCGCTCCAAGACGGCGATGCCCGTGAGGTAGTCCTCGCGGTCTTCGAGATATTGCCGAATGGCCTCCCGCGCGTAATAACTCTTGCTGCGCCCTGTCTTCCTGGCCAGTTTTTCCAGCCTGCTTTCGAGTTCCGGTCCCAATCGGACGCCCAGCATAGCTTCTCCCTTCTGTTGAACATGTTTAACATACCAGAAAAGCGGAAATGCTGCAATGTGGCACGGGCAAGATAACCGCACTGGAGCGAGCAAATGGAAAGGCAAATGGCAAACGGTGAATTCCAAGTGGTTTTCCATTTACGATTTGCCGTTTGCCGTTCGAATTTTGATTCTCTTCCGGGGAGTCCTGCCGCTGGCGGGGTGCCGTGACATCCTGCCCGGGGGGCAAACGAGGAGTTCTAATGGCAGATTTCGAATCTTCTTCCATTTACCATTTGCCCTTTGCCATTTGGATTTTGATTTTCATTTCTGCGCCCAAAGAGCGGCCGTCGCACGGGGATTTTATTCTCCGGCAGGTCCGGATAGAATGTCATTGAACCATGAATGCTCGCATGGAACAGGCACTCGAAAGTCTGAAGTCCGGGAAGCCCGGCGACGTCGAGCGGGCTCTCGAGACTCTGCAAGAAACTGTCTACGGCTTCGGGATGAAAGTCTGTGGGGTTCGCGAGGACGCCGAGGACACCGCGCAGGAAACCCTCCTCCGCCTGGCAAGACAGTTGAAGGAATTTCCCGACGCGCGAGCCCTGGCTGTCTGGCTCTACAAGGTGGCTAAGAGCCAATGCTTGATGAGCCGGCGGAAGAGCAAATTCGCTCCCGCACAAATGCTCTCGCTGGATGCGCCGATGCCCCAAGAAGGTGGCGCCACGGCTCCGGCAACTCACTCCTGGCAAATTACTCCTGAAGCAATCGTGCTCAATATGGAGTTGCGAGGCAAGCTGGAAGACGCCGTGCTCGCCCTTCCCCCGCATTACCGCATGGTCCTCGTCCTCCGCGACATGGAACAGCTCGATACGCGGGAAGTGGCGGAGGTCATGGGCATTTCGGAGGAAACCGCCAAGATGCGCCTACACCGGGCGCGCGTTTTCCTTCGCAATGCGCTGGCTGGTTACGTCCAGCGGTCACAGAGGAAGCGTCATGCCTGAACGGCGCTGCAAGCAGATCTTCGCCATGCTCTCCGGCTATTTGGATGGAGAGCTTTCAGCGAGGAATTGCCTCCAATTGGAGCGCCACTTGAAAGGCTGCCAGCCCTGCATCGCCTATCTCGAGAGCTTGAAGACCACTGTGGAGGCCTGCCGCCGCTATCTGCCGCCACGGGCTCCCGCTCCCTCAAAGCAGGTGAGAACCGCTCTGCTGGCGGCTGCTCAGCGGGTGCGGAAGCGCGGAATCGAGGTTTTATAGGCTGCTGGCCGGGCCGTGGGCCTGGAGTGCTCCTCCTTTGGCGCCTGCAGCCCCGGATGGGACGCCATCACTCGCGATCACTGCCCGGAATCGGGACGACTGTCCTCTCCACGTAGATAAACAGCCCTCTCGCCTGGGGTCTGTGTGAAAACCCCAACTTGCGTGTCATTCCGAGGAGTCCCGATCTGATCGGGACGACGAGGAATCTCGCACCGTCTTGAGAATACCCAGAGCGAGATTCCTCTCCCTCGGCTGACGGATCGGAATGACAGCATAGGCAGAGTTATCACACAGACTCCCTTGCGGAGTGGGCCGTTCCTTCCGTGCTAATACCCCGTGCGCCCATTGTGTTTCTTGTTGTAGATCTGCTTTGAAAGCTTGTTCTGCTGTTGGTTGACAACCTGCTTGTCCGCCACCCCGCTTTGCAGTGCGGGTACCAAGGCGCTCGATTCTCTACAAATATTCGTATATTATTGTACATAAAATCCGATAATTATTGACCTTAATCGGACACTTCGTTATACAATATTTCTTTGCATGCACAGATTCGGGCAGAAACTTCAACGCCAGTTTCAAGAAGCTTTGTTTGGCGCTTCCACTAGGGAGGAACAGACA
>Ga0326728_10004352_pt1 | contig 42082 bp, 43 predicted proteins | sample MB3enrmetagenome_FD_207602 | JGI IMG/M metagenome (GOLD analysis project Ga0326728, IMG submission 207602) | Lab enriched peat soil microbial communities from McLean, Ithaca, NY, United States - MB31MN | ecosystem: Environmental > Terrestrial > Soil > Wetlands > Peat | place: USA: New York... | reverse complement strand
GAATTGCATGAACTTGGTTTGTTCACGGAAAATGAATATCTGGACGCCTTTCGGGCAGCAGGGTTGGAGGTTGTACACGATTTGGAAGGCCTCGTCGGACGTGGCCTGTATATTGGTATTAAAAGGGAGCCATAAAGCTTTGAACCTACAGAATCCCGGGGAAGGCGATTGGGGTACAGACCGGCCAAGACATCAACTCGATAACTATCTTTAGCAGGCCGTGTCGCAAGTAATCCGTGACCAGAGTGGATCGTCCATAATTCCGGTCCCGTTCGGGGAAACTACGCAGCGGCAATTCTCATTCTCCTCGAACGCTGTAAGTGGGGGGGTTGCATCTCGGTCACATTTACGGATAGCCGACTATGCGTCAACAGAGCCAACCTCGGCTCGGCTCTGCAAAACTTTAGGGGTGCTGGCCCTCTGCAAAAAAACGGGCTAATGGAAAAGGTTATCGGGGCGCGTCAGCGCTTCCGGGGCATCGCCTTGTTCGACGCCCCCAAGACTAACTTCTTTCAGAAGACAAACGGTACAACGCGCTTCGTTCGGGCGGCGTAGGCCGCATAGTCTGCGTATCGCTCAAGAAGCATGCTCTCCTCGGCGCCAATGCGTATCCCGGCGCCCACGCTGATAAGCAGAGCCATGGCCATCGAGAAGACAGATGGGTGTCCCAGGCTGCTCGCCCAGGCGAAGAGGCAAACGCTCGCATAGATCGGGTGACGGATAAACCGGTATGGTCCATTCGTGACAAGCCCACCCTCCGTTGGGATTGCGGTCGCGTGGAAGCTGCGCCTGCCGAACGTCATGCGCGCCGAGATCATGAGACCAACGGCGAGCACCTGGCACGCGATCACCAACGGTGCGGCGGACACGATAGCGCGGCCAAGCACTAGCCCCACGAGTCCTCCGGCCATCATGATGAATCCGACTATGGATAGCGCTGACCTCACTCCAGCCTCCCCCCCCCAACAAGGCGCCGGACTTAAGTTATACAATAAAGCGTTACCCGTAGATGAAATCCCCCGGCACTCCCGCGAAGTTGCGTGTTCGGGGACGTAATCCTGCCGGGCTGCTGAAAAATTTGGGTCGTCGGGGTAATCTCCCACATTCCCATTTATGGACTGCGATCCGCGTTGAAGGTTGGAAGCCAGTAAGAATTTATCATTAGCTGATCCATTTCCGAAATGGGCACGAAATCGCTCGGGGTGACCGGGTTGCGTATTGCTCTGCGATATATTAGTCGTCGAAGATCGTACCGGGGGGTGAATCCTCCCGCTGATGGAGTCGGAGGAGATTATCCTGGCAACGTGGGGTGTTTCCGCCAGCGCCTTAGGGGCTTCCGCTGCGGGGACCTCCGCCGTTGGCATTTCGGATGGCAAGCTGATAGCTTGGCCGCAGGAGGAACAGAACCGGCTCTCCGGCAGGTTTTGCTCCGAACACTTCGGCCACTGCACCATCAATGGCGGTGTCATAGGAATTTGGAGAACTCTGCCGATTATATGCGATCAAACATGAGAAGGAAAGAGCACGTTCGCCTGGACTTAGCAGGTCCAAGAATTGGAGCTCGTGGACGGCCAGCAACGTCTTACTACGCTGTCTCTCTTGTATGCCCGAACCCGCACCGTAGTGCCCGCCCTTTTCAGCTGAGGTCGGGACCGCACCGCGCTAGCGTTGACCCTCACCAGCTTTCTCCGCGAAGGGCGATAGCGCCCGCACGTGAGGTGATGAGGGCAAGGCGGGACGGGCTTTCACATTTGGACAGCAGCCAGCTTCACGCTGTTGTTGTAGCCGCGAGTCGTCTATTCAGCACAATTCCAGCCATGATCAAGCTGAGGATGACCGCCGCGAACAGCAGCAACCAGCCCCAATACTGGACCGGATGGCGCAGAACATGGATAAAGTGGCGGCCATAGTGATCGGCGATGATGGCAATGGATGCGTAACGCGCACCCCGGCAAATAGTTACCACCGTCAGAAATCTCCCGCTGCTGTAATTCGAAGCACCTGCCGCCGCGAAAAACAGGCTTGTGGGAAATGGAAACGGTACCGCCGCAGATGCGGCAAGAGCACCGGTGCCCCATTTGTGAAAAAAGTTGAGAATGGCATCCAGTTTGCGATTTCCGAATTTGCTGTGCAGGTAAGCCGATCCGGCCCTCCGTGCGATTCTGAACGTGAGGTAGGCTCCGATCACCGACCCTGCTGTCGCAACTACCGCATACTCGTACCACGGATTGCGCTGTCTGGCGGCGAGAATTGCCGTCAAGACGTCGGGGCCTCCAAATGTTGGCAGGGGTGAGCCATCGAGAATCGCGAGGAAGAAAAGCCCCAATGCTCCCAAGTGGCGGAACATTGAAGTAATGCCATGTCCCCGATTTTGGCTAAAGACGTTCACCATGAATGCAATATATCAACTTTGCTGGACGATTTTGAGAACAGCTTTTGCTCTTCGCCTCCGGCGTGAAGCCGAGTTGGCCAAGAGCGCCTGTTGTCGAAGTGCTTCGTAATGATCTGCCCTATAGCTCGGATCCGATCGAAAGGGCATCAGTCTTGTGTCTCCAATTCCGCCGGTATGTCACTGAGAATCTTCTGATTGACGGGAACAAAGTGGTGCAGTCTATAACAATGACCGGAACGTAGAGAGGCGATTTCTGCGGCTTCCCGCCCACTGGAAAGGGGTTTCAAATGCGCTGCGCATTCCTTTTTTCCTTTGAGGATGACAGAATCGCCTATGAGTTCCGGATTTACGATTTCACAGGAATTCTGGTGCAGCTGGGGGTCCTCAAGGCTAAGCCGGCCTTCTGATTTGCGGCCACAGATCGGTCCTTTTCATATTTTCGTTCCAATTCCAGAGCCCATTTATCTGCTCCTGAATGTCCTCGGTAATCCCTGACGAGAGTGGTTCGGCTATGATTCCGGTCCCGCGTTCGGGGGCGTAATCCTTCCGGGCGGCTGACGAACCTTGGGTTGCCGGGATCATCTCCCATATCGCCGTCCTATGGCCCGCGGGCCAGTTGAGAGTGATGAGAGCGCGGCAAGGGAGCCTTTGCTGCCTCCCGCAACCTTCCTGAACCAAAGCACCTGCCTCACAGTCTCCCACTCCCAGGAATTTTTCATCTCCAGGATGATCGAATGGTCCGCTTGTTCGGTGATGCTCTGTGGCTTTGCCCAATGGCGCTTCCTGAACGTGGCCGTCTTGTCACAAACATCAATCCACCTTGCATTTACCCCTCAGCCCCAGCAGCTCCTACCCCCTCTCACCGGCCACCAAATGCCGCAAGTTCGTGATGTCCCGTAACGGTGGCGCCCCAAACAAGCGGTTGTATTCACGGCTGAACTGCGAAGGGCTTTCGTAGCCAACCTGGAACGCCGCGGTTGACGCATCCATACGTTCTGCGAGCATTAGGCGCCTGGCTTCTTGCAGTCGCAGCTGCTTCTGGAACTGTAAAGGGCTCAGAGCGGTCATCGATCGGAAGTGGTGATGGAAGGTAGAAGTACTCATGCGGGCTTGGGCAGCGAGGTCGTCAATACTCAGCGGCCGTGTGAAGTTGCCCTTCAACCAAACGATTGCCCGTGCTATCTGATGACTCTGACTTCCCGCCGCCGCAATCTGGCGCAGACGCAAACCTTGATCTCCCACAAGTAACCGGTAAATGATTTCCCGCTGGGTGATCGGCGCGAGGATCGGAATGTCCTCCTTCTCGGCAAGCAAGTCGATCAACCTTTGAAAGGCGGAGAGCAACGACAGCGTCACCTCGCCGGTCGCCATGCCACGACTTGATTGCTGCGTACGCGGCGGGGGGAGATTGCTGTCCGCCATCAGTTGTGAAATCTCGCGCTGGTCGAATTTCAGCCTGAGCCCCAGGTAAGGCCTCTCCCGGCTCGCAGTGATAATCTGCACAATCGTGGGGAGATGCACGGATGTGATTAAATAATGGTGCGCATCATATACATAAGTGTCATCTCCGAGCAGCACACGCTTGGCTCCTTGTGCGACCAGGCAAATGCTCGGTTCGTACATGCCGCTAACCGGCTCGGTCGGTTCGTCCCGCCGGAAAAGCGACAAACCAGGGATGGCGGTTATGTGCTGCTCGCCTTTCTCGGTCCATCGGGCAATGTTCTCTCCCAGGGCTTCGAGCGCGGCTTCCATCCCACTATCCCCAATCTCCTTCTTAATAGCCTGATTTCTCATGAATAGCTCCCTCTTGCATACTACCTGACCACAATTCATGCTACAACTATGATCCAAGGATTCGGAGAATCAGGCAATAATTGAACAGGATTGGTCTACCTCCCTTTGCGCTTTCTGGCGTACGCTATACTTATGAATAGAATTGAAAGGAAAAAAACAATGCAAAAGCGAAAACTGGGGGAAAGCGGTCTGGAAGTTTCGGCGCTCGGGCTCGGTTGCATGGGAATGAGCTTTTCGTACGGTCCACCAAAAGACAAGCAGGAGATGATTTCGCTCCTACGGACAGCCGTGGAACGCGGCATAACATTCTTCGATACGGCAGAGGTCTATGGTCCGTTCATTAACGAGGAACTTGTCGGTGAGGCACTTTCACCGCTGCGCGATCAGGTAGTGATTGCCACCAAGTTTGGTTTCAATACCAGTGTCGATCCCAGAGGGACAAAAGGTGCGCCGGTTTTGAACAGTCGACCGGAACATATCAAACAGGTTGCCGAAGCCTCACTCAAGCGCCTTAAAACCGATGTCATCGATCTGTTCTATCAGCATCGTGTTGATCCTGACGTGCCGATCGAAGACGTGGCGGGAGCTGTGAAAGAACTGATTCAGGAAGGTAAGGTCAGGCACTTCGGCCTTTCCGAGGCCGGAACAAAGACCATCCGTCGTGCTCATGCTGTCCAGCCAGTGACGGCACTCCAGAATGAATACTCTTTATGGTGGCGACGACCTGAGGCAGAGATTATACCGACGCTCGAAGAGCTCGGGATCGGCCTCGTGCCCTACAGCCCGCTGGGCAAGGGTTTTCTCACCGGTAAGATCGACAAGAATGCGACCTTCGACAGTACTGATTTCCGCAGCAGCCTGCCTCGCTTCACGCCGGAAGCGCTTAAAGCAAATCAGGCTCTGGTTGATCTGCTTGGCAGGATCGCTGCACAGAAGAATGCGACACCTGCCCAGATAGCACTTGCGTGGCTACTGACTCAGAAGCCGTGGATTGTGCCTATTCCGGGCACTACGAAGCTGAATCGCCTGGACGAAAACATCGGATCCGTTGCCATTGAATTCACAATCGATGATCTCCGCGATATCGATAGCGCTGCTGCGCAGATCACGGTGCATGGAGATAGGTACCCCGAAAAACTTGAGCAATTGACCGGTCGCTGAGTTGGAACAGATGTACACAGCAAATGCAATTGTCCTTGGTTCCCCGACCTATTTCGCTGATGTAACCTCCGAATTAAAGGTTCTGATCGATCGAACTGGATACGTCGCGCTGGCCAACGGCGGAATGTTCCGCGGCAAGATCGGTGCTACGGTCGTTGCAGTCCGGTGCGGTGGCGCGACCCATGTTTTCAACACCATCAATCACCTGTTCCTTTTATCCTCCATGATTGTCCCCGGATCCGTCTACTGGGACCTGGGCGTTGGTGGGATAAAGGGCAGGTACTTCAGGACGATGAGGCCATGCTGAATATGAGCCATCTCGGGCAAACAATTGCAAGGGAATAACGATGTCGTAATGATCCCAAAATCGTCGCTGCCAAGATTGGTACTGAAAACAGTCCTTATCGTCAGCAATCCATAACGAGAGTGGCTCGGCATGAGTTCCGGGCCCGAAGATGCGTTCGGAGGAATTGCGCCAAACACGCAATGCTAAGGCATTCAGGGCTGACGCTTGCCAAAGGTTCGGAATCCTGCCGAGCAAGCTGCGAGTTTGGTCAGCACCGCGCTGTCGCTTGCCGACGAACTGTCGATCATCGACCCAAAGAAGCAAAATTCAAAGAAGTCCCAGAGGCATGCCGGAAATATGATGTGCCGATGATCCAAAGCTACACACAGGACCCAGCCTCGATCGGGAATGCGTGGCTGAACCTTGAGACCCAAACCCTGCGCGCAAAACTGCCGGAGGACAAAGCAGAATTGCCGACGAATATCCTCAATACCGCAGTCCAGCCGGCTGTCACTGCCGTGAAGGCCTAAAATCACACGACGGGTTGGGGTTCTATCTCGTTAATTTTGCTCAACAACCTCCCGATCAGGACGGTTCCTGTCTCATTGAATCCATGTATGCGATGCGTTCGGCAATGCGCCATTGTCCGTCCGCACAGCGCCGGAATTTATCCCTATAGCGTCCGGTAGAAAGAAGCACAGGGGTTCCTTCCCTATCCATGAAATGAACGAGGTTGCTATCCGCCGTCGCCTCATCCCCATGGAGTGTGATGATCGTATTGACGGTAGCGTGTTTCATTGGCGGGCCAGGAAACTGTGGTAGCTTTGCAAGCCACTCGGTCAGCTGCCTGCGCCCAATGATAGGCCTTTCGATCATTTTCCCTATTGCCGAATCTGCAGGGATAATGCCCGGCGCAGGCTTAAAGATCAACACTGCGTCCTCGGTAAAGATATCGACCCACAACTCTTGACGCTTATTGTCGACGGCAAAACAATAATTGTAGATTACTCGCTGAATTGCTCGCTCGTCTTCCAGGCGTCTCACTCGGTTTTCAATTGAGTCCATCGGCATGTCCTTCCTTAGAATTTTGATCCTACCGCCGAACGCGAATAGGCAGCCACCATAATTCTTAGATTTAATCGACCGAATTGCTCAGATCCCCTAAAACCTCACGAATCAACTCATCCATAGTAACCGGCGCGTCCGGTTTCTTGAGCTCTTCCAAAAGCGCTTGTTTCTGCTGACGATTAAGCGTGTTGGCTATGCTCCTTATCCGTGCTTCCCGTAATCGGATAGGCCTCTGCCATCATCGCAGACATCTGCCGACCGAGTTTCTGATCGAGCTCTTCGTCCGGCGCATCCGAGAGCAAAATCTTGTTGAACTTTTTTGCCGTATCCGTCAGCCCGAGTAACAACTCCGCAGCCTTCGTCTTTGATTCTGCATCTAACTCCCGCAACTTTAGCTTTTGCGAAGCAGTCAAAGTCTGCGCCTTGGGGTCCTTTCCCGGTTTCTCCTGTGCGTTCACACTTGATAGCATTAATGCCACAACTAGCCCCACTTGCAACGCGCTCTTGCCAATCAATCCAATCATAGGTCCTCTCATTGAGTTTGCCCACATGTCCACAGGGTGATTCAAATCCCGTGCGGACCTCGGCATCCTCTCCGAAACATAACTCCCTCACGACTGTAGGCTCCTACGGATTATCCATTTTCCCCGACTGTTTACATAGTCAGCAGATGAATCGCAAGCGATGTTAGCCACATCCGGCCGATACGGATCGTGATAGGCTGCCGAAGGCCAAGATAATTCGGCAGATCAGCGGCTTTGGATAAAAGCAGGCACAGCACACGGGCCCTTTTTATTGAACAGCGGTTCTTTTTTCTTTATTATCGCAGCCTCAAGTCATTCAGAAAGGAGCTAGCATGCATTTCCGATATTCGGTCGTCATCCTGTCAATCACGTTCATGGGCTCTCTCATGGCCCAGCAGCCTCAACCCGGCTCTCCGTTCAGCAATCTGCCGCGAGACTCTCAAGGACGCATTTTGCCGCGAGATATACCTCGAGAAACGATTACAACAACACTGAACGGCAAAGCGGTCACGATCAACTATGGTCGGCCTTCTCTCGAAGGACGAACTGTGGACGATCTCTTGAAGAAACTGCCTGGAGACCGCATGTGGCGGATCGGCGCAAATCAGGTGACCCTGCTGACCACGGAAGCAGACCTTGATTTGGGAGGTCAAATCGTTCCCGCGGGCAAATACAGCATCTACGTTTATGTTCCCGAATCAGGCGATTGGCAACTTGCCCTCAACAAGGACCCAGGCATCGAACTGGGCAAGCTCCTGCCCATCGTCTCACCACAGGTTGCTCACGAATTGTGGCCGCGTCTGGACGGATACGACAAGAACATCAAAGGCTCTGAAGTGGCGCGCGTCGCTATGAAACCGGGCCGCATCGGAAAGCCCACCGAGTTTTTTACCATGATGCTCGCACCGTCCGCGCGCGGCATGCTTTTGACGATGTCCTGGGGTGATCGCAGCTGGACAGCCGAACTCGATGCGAAAAAGTAATGGCCCTTAACGTCGCGAAAAAGAGAGGGGGAAGTGCCTTGAAAGTGATGGCGATAAATGGAAGTCCGAGAAAGAAGTGGAACACCGCTACGCTGCTCCAAAAATCCCTGGAAGGCGCCGCTTCCCAGGGCGCCGCGACGGAGTTGATTCATCTTTATGATCTCAACTTCAAAGGCTGTGTAAGCTGCTTTGCCTGCAAGACCATCGGAGGTGCAAGCTATGGCCGTTGCGCTCACAAGGATGATCTGACCCCGGTATTGGAGGAGCTTCCGGAAACCGATGTTCTTATTTTGGGTTCACCCATTTATTTCGGTTCGGTCACCGGTGAAATGCAATCGTTTTTGGAACGTCTGCAGTTTCCGTTCCTCCCCTACGCGGATCCTCCCTCTTCTGTGTTTCCTGGAAAGATCCGTACAGGATTCATCTACACGATGAATGTCGATGAGAACATGGCTCGGCAGTTCGGTTTTGATGCTCGGATTGCCTTGAATGAGTTCTTTCTGAAGCTGGTTTTTGGAAATTCGGAGTCTCTCTGCAGCTTCGACACCTATCAGTTTGATGACTACAACAAGGTCTTTGCTCCACGCTGGGATTCCGAAAAGAAGGCAAAACGGAGAGCGGAAGTTTTCCCGGAGGATTGCAGGCGCGCTCTCGAAATGGGTAAAAGGCTCGCATTTAACGATTGATCGTCGGGTAGATTGAATAATCGGCTGGTTACGGTCCAATGCTCGGAAGAACTCCCAGGAATCCGGCGGATCTCTTGTGAGTTTTATGCTGGTCGCTCCTTCAGCTGCACGGACTTCAGAATCGGTGCCGCGGAACGCCAGTTTTCTAACCTTGGAGCCGGATGACAATGCAGAAGACCCCGGGCTTTTAGTCTGCATGTGCACACCGTCGCGTACATTTTCGATGCAGTGGAGTATCTCTCCGGAAAGCTACACGCGGAAGATGCGTTTACCGGACGGATACGAATACGTTGAAGGAAATTTGCAGATCAACTCTCGACCATCGATCCCCAAACGGCCAAATTCAAGGAGGTTGCCGACACATATCGGAAGAACGGCGTGCCGATGATCCAAATCCACACGCAGGATCCCACCTCGATCGGCAATGCGGTGCTCAACCTGGGAACCCAGATCCTCCGCTCGAAACTCCCGGCGGACAAAACCACCCTACCGACCAACATCCTCAATACGGCCGTCCAGCTGGCCGTCACAACCATCAAAGCCCCCCAAAACGTAACTTCCCGCATCGCCGTTTCGAGGGCTTTAAATTCTACCGAACAGAAGCTCAACTGAACGTATATGAGGAAGATGCTGGTGTAGCGCTATTCGTCGCTGCCATTCTGTTGTCCGAATCAGCGTTGTCGCAGACCTTCAATCCCGCATGAATGCGGCATCACTCGATTCGCTGAACTCATTGGCTCCGCCAGTCTGGTGCCTCGAAAGGATCCGCGAAATGCTGTGTCTCGTGCACAACTTTACCTTTGCGGATTTCCATAATCCTCACCGTGTATGCTGGCCGCCCCTGATAGGGGATTGTGTATTCCGTGATCCAGAGGTCACCTTTTCCGAGAATGCGCTTGACGTAAAGCCAGACGGCTTGCTTGGATGATGACTCCGCAAGGCCTGCAAATTGCTTCGCCCGAGAATTCGTTCACCTGACTGAGGCTAATCACAAACGGCATGTTCATCGTAAATATCGTGTTCTGCGTTTGCATCGCCGGCTGCCGACGCGTGCCAGTGCTTATTCAGCGCTTCACGTATTTGTTCTTCCTGCATGGACTGCTGCAGGTACGGTTTGGATTTCTCAATCACCCACCTTGTGGAATGAAACCAGGGCTGCCGGTCTTCACTACTTCATTGAACCTTTGTCTGGTCTGAATTCGATTGATTTCGTCGAGCGCGTCTTCCGGAGGGACGGAGATGTTGAGATTCTCCCGCGCGCGGGCCGCAGTCCTGGGAGTGGTAAGCAAGGCCGTGCCACGCTGCACCGCCCAAGCCAACAGCACCTGTGCTGGCGTCTTTCCAACTCGTGCGCCAATTGCCGAAATGACTGGATCTTCGAGCGGCCCCGGCCTTATTCCGTGACCCAATGGCGCGAAAGCCAAAAACACAACGTCCTTCTCCTTGCAAAATTCCAGAAGCTCCGTTTCCGGCAGATACGGATGTGCTTCGACTTGGACCACGGCGGGCTTGATTCTCGCAGACTCGTAAATGGGCAACAGTTCGTTCAAGCTGATATCAGACAGTCCGATGGCCCGGCATCTGCCACTGTCCACGAGGCTCTCCATCGCCCCCCAGGTCTCGAGCAAAGTCACGCCGCGGTCGTAAAGGATATTGCCGTTTTGATCCCGCGGGTCCTGCTCGTCCCCGGGTTGAAAGGCAAATGGAGTGTGAATGAGATAGAGATCCAGATAGTTGAGCCCGAGTCTGTCCAGACTCGCCTCGAAAGCCGGTTTGACCCGCTCAGGCCGATGATTGGAGTTCCACAACTTTGTGGTAACGAAGAGGTCTTCACGTGGAATCCCTCCAGCGGCGAGTCCAGCCTGCAACGCCTCGCCCACCTCACGCTCGTTCCGGTATCGTTCCGCACAATCGAAGTGTCGAAACCCGGCTTCCAGCGCGTCTCTGGTAGCACTGATCGTCGCGGCTGCATCGGGAATCAGGGTGCCAAAGCCGAGTACGGGTATATGGCCGGCTCCGTGGCTGAGCGGCATTCTTGTAGTTCGAAAATCAGAAGATTCGATCATGAGGACACCTCGGTAGTATCTCGCATCGAGCAGGCATTGGTAGCCTCCTTTTGAGTCTGTTAAACAGGCTTTTTGCTTTTCCAGGGGGGATTGTTATCAGTATACGAGATTGTGAGCAGGAAACTGGCGGTCAGCGAATTCATTGAAATCGGGCGAACTGTCCACACCGGAATTCCTGGATTTGCATCCCGTTCTGATGCTTTCGCTTCTCGCCATCTTTGCCATCCCCCTGAACTGGATTGAAGAACTAAAGCAACGAGTGCCAGGTGAAATAGCGCAGTCGTCGTGGATCCTAGGTGGCTACACCAGGAATAGAAACCGATAAAACAGGCCCTGTCACAAGTAATCCGTCACGAGAGTGGTCCAGCCATGATTGCGGAAGAGTCGCGTTCGGGGACGTAATCCTGCCGGGCGGTGACGCGAACTTTGGGTCGCCGGGGTGATCTCTCAGATTGCCGTATTTCGTTCCTTGTGATAAGGCGATTTATCAACAGTTAACGCAAGCTCCCTCGTTAACGCAAGCTCCCTCAACTCCTGCGCCGAACGCATTGAAATAAAGCAACTTACAGCCATTCATCTGGTCGATCTTCGTTGCTTTGCCTTAGTCAACTTTGGTCATAATAGGGCCGCTATTGCACCGTTGTTGACCGAGAAGACAGACACCGATTGGTTTGCAACCGGGGTCTTTTATTTAACAGCAGCGCCTGCACGCTCTCGCTTGGGGATAACATGGATGCCGGGAAAATCATTCCACCTGCCTTTTTGATCCATCAATTCTTGTTTGGTCTCCGTCATTGCGAAGGGATCCGCAGGAAGTCGTGAGCCACATCATTGCGTCGATGCAGCATCTCGTGATTGCTCCCGCCGGCTAGAGCTCACACATTTATTCGCCAAGTTATCGAACCGATTAGGCAGATTTACTCGGCGCTCTCGGATTCCGGGGGCAGCACGAAGCCGTGCGACGCACCGTCAACGTCAACGTACCATCCTGTGGATGTTCCCGCCGCGTTGCTGCCATAGCAGATGGTGCTGCCATTTGGTCATATCCCTTCACTCCTTTTTCGAGGACGTGCAATTTCCATAATGTTATTTACCGTGATTGTTCCAAAGGGTTCTCGCGAGGTTTGTAGTTTTTATCAAAGCGGTTCGGCATGCGGCCGTCGGTGGTAACATAGCGACGCTTGATGAGCCACTTACCGTTTTGTTTGACCAGCTCGGTATCCTCACGGCCCTGCTCGACGATCTGGGGTAATTTGCCGATCCCCTCGTTCATCACGCCGGTCCAGATCGAATGCGCCGTGGCCGTGTTGCCCTTGATTGTGACGATCAAGTTGGTAAGTAGCATGTGCATGCGACGGCCCGGCGCTGGTGCCGGTTGGTTCGGGTCCGGTGCCGGGCTCTGGTACAGCTTGGCAATTTCTGCGCGGCCCTTGGCAATCGTGCCATCGACGTCAAGCAAGGCATCTTCAGTGAAGTACTCGGACAGTTCATGGGCATTGCTTCGCGAGAGATCGTAATAATAGCGCGTCAAGAGATCCTCAATCTGGATGCGGTCGAGCAAAGTTTCCATGGTGACCTGCTGAGCCAACAGCGGCTGCGTCAAAGACATGAGCAGGATTGTCGTGGTAACAGCAAACGCGTGGATGATCCTGACAGTGCCACTGATTGTGAGTTGATTCTTGGTCATGTTGCATTCCCCCTCAATTGTTTCGGGTCATGGATTTTTACCCCTGGATTCTGAGGTTATTTACTAGCAGTTGACTGTATTTATCAACATTGAAATTACTGTTCTGACCCGTAGGGTCAACAAATTCGGCTCAGCTGCAACTACAATAAATGAAAGTGTTGGGAGAGAAACCGTCAAGGACTGCACAACCGGCCGATCCAGCCAGGTGCCAGAGCAAAGGAAACTCAGGGAGAGATTAATTGCCGCGATCGATTGCTTGCGATAAGAGGAGGTTAATCCAAGTTTTTGAACTCGCGTGTTGAAAATCATGTCCTACCGCGGCTTGCTGCTGGGGTAATCACGTTGCATCACTTTTGTGACCCGTCAGTCGTCGAGGCCGGAGGGGGCGAGGAGTGGGCGGCCGCCAAGCGATGTGCGGAGTGCGTAGAGAACGATCGCGGCCCATATCGCGAGAGCGGCAAAGCCGTAACGGGAGTACCAGGCGGAGACATCAAAGGTAATTGGAGCTGAAATGGCCAGCTCTATGACAACGGAAAAAAAACACGGAGGCGACGGGTCCAAAGCGAATCAACAAGAAAAGCACCAACGCACCCATCACCAAAGCTATGATGACATTGATCCAGGAAGTGCCCGATAGATTACTCAACGCAACAACGAGCGCATACTCGGGCTGAGGGGATTGGCTATCCTGCTTGCACTGGCATTCTACGCCTTTCACACGTCCCTCGGTGGCCAACCGATGCGGCCGCGCATCGCTGGAGGACTGGTTTTCTTGAAGGATGAGCATTGCGCTAAATGATGTGGACCATTTGATTGCAGGATACCTACCGTTAACAGGCGTTATCACAATTAATCCGTGACGAGAGCGGTTAACGGTCCCGAAGATGCGATGTAGGAAGGAATCCGGCGGGCGATTAATGGTCTGCCGGATCTGTGCGGTTAGGTCCTCGAATGCCGTATCCGGGGAGTTCCAGGATCTTGTTGCAAAAGCCGACCAGGTATTTCCAAATGAGATAGTAGACCATCATGACAACAGCAATCCACGGGACAAACAGTGTGTAGGGTATGGTAATGGCATCGAACCAGACGATTCCTTTTGAACCTAAGGAGAGAAATTGCCCTGCGACGGCGCCAGCCATACCAAGAGGGATTAAAACCACCGGAAGCAAGGCGCCATGCAGTCCAAGGGGAAGATAGCGTCCCGTGCTCAGTCGCGCGTAAAGCATGTTCCACAGTCCGAAGAGTGTGGGTATCAACGCCATCGGAAAAATCACCACACGCTCGATTGGGACCGGGATCTGGAACCCATAACGCGCGATAATAAAAACAACTAATCCGAAGGGTACGGCAATGGTGGGAACGACGATTCCAGCCATGTAAGCGCGTAGAAAGCGATATGTATTCATAATGCCTCCTTTACAGGTGATACAACAACACAAGAATGGAGTGGGGGGATGCGAGATTAGAGATCACCACTATAGCGAGCAAAACCCAGTCGACCCATGGAACCGTCTTAGCCGGCGAGCATTCGTCAATACGCCGAAGCATCTGAGGCCATAGGTCACGGTGAAGCTCCGGGCTTATCGGACGAAGCGCCTGTTTCAAAAGGCTCTTGAACCGTGCGTCGTTCGTTTCCTTCATGGCTCGACTCCTGACTGTTTAAGTTTCTTACGCAGCAGGCGAACTGCGCGGAAGACCCGCGATTTGACTGCGCCAACCGAGATACCGAGAGATTTCGAGATTTCTTCATACGGGCGCTCCTCGACTAGCGCCAGTGTCGCTACGGCCTGAAATTTGGCAGGCAACTGACGGAAGGCGCGCTCGGTTTGCCGGCGAATATGCTGCTGCAAGTCCAAGTCAACTTCGAAAGCGTGCACTGCCTCGGCTGAAAGGCATGCTTCCGGACGCACGCTCTTCAGGTGATCGATCGCGACGTTGCTCGCAATCCTGCGTACCCACGCTCCAAAGCTGCGCTTCGGATCGAAACGTTTGCGCGCGCGATAAATACGCCAGAAGGTTTCGATGGTGAGATCCTCGGCTGCGCCTGTATCCCGCACAACGCGAACGATCCACCCATAGACTTGGGCTTGATGCTGGCGGAAGAGCTTCTCGAAGGCAGGGAGGTCGCCGGCGGCGAACTGTTTGAGCGTTTCGGTTTCCGCTGTTGAGAACTGCGTTCGAGCTTCAGTCTGGGCTGCCATCATCACCTCTGTCTCGCTCTCTACTAGCAATTACTGGATCCAGGAAGAGCAGGTTTCAGATCTCTTTAGGAATTTTAGGCCGGTGAGGGTGGCAGAATACAGGAGAACCTGGAAGGCCGGCTCCGTATCCCAGAATTGGGAAGATATTCAGGCGAATTTCTTAACTGCTTCATATTCAACGCAATCCAGCGGACCGAGAGACGCACTGCCTGGAGAGTGAAATCCCTATGACTCTTCAAGTCGCCCTCGGGGAAGTAACCCTGGCCGGCTCCGACCAGCGGCTTCAGTCTGCGCGAAAGCCGTTTTTTGTTAAAGACGAGTTCGCAAAGGTAGAAAATGGGCATATGAAACAGTCAAACTCGCAACTGACAGTCAGGAATGCACGGCTATCAGATGTTGATGCTATAACCGAAATCTATAATGAAGCGATTCTGACGACCACCGCCACCTTCGACACCGTGCCCAAAAGTGTATCTGAGCGTTTAGAGTGGCTGAAATCACATGACGAGAGGCATCCGGTGATTGTTGTAGAGCTGGATGGAACGGTCTTGGGCTGGGCATCATTGAGCAAATGGTCTGAGCGAAGCGCCTACGACGATACTGCGGAGACGTCATTCTATGTCAGGAGTGCATATCGCGGCCAGGGTGCCGGACGAAAACTGAAGGAAGCAATCATAGATGAGGCACGTCGATTGAAATTCCACACGGTAATAGCGAGGATTGCGGAAGGGGGCGATGTGAGTCTCCATCTCAATGAAAGCTTCGGCTTTGTACACGTGGGCACGCTAAAAGAGGTTGGCCGGAAGTTCGGAAGACTGCTGGATGTTCATATCTTGCAGAAGATACTGCCCTCTCCGTGATGCGAGATTCACACATAGATCCGCCACTTGGCCGTAGTACCCGCTACTCGGAAAGCTGGAAGCTCCAAAGACTCGCGCGAAGTCGCGTTCGGGGACGTAATCCAGCCGGGCAGTGCCGCGAACCTTGGGTCGCCGGGGTCATCTCCCCGATTCCCGTTTCTGGACCGCGACCCCGGCTAACGGTGAAAATGTCGATTTCCCGTTTCGCACTCCTGCCTTTTGAATTCACTGACCTCGACTGAAGCGCAGTGTACCTAAAGCCATATTCCACTATTCGTTACGGCCTCAGCCCAGCAAACCGTTCCTCCAGGATTTCCCTTTCGACATCAGCACTAGCCCTATATAATTGGCCCCACCCTTCACCAGGCAACACCAAGCAGCCGTAGGCATCTGATCGGAGGTACGCATGTCAATGATTGGCAAAACGCGGGGACATTATCAGATCAGCAGTCAGCTCCGCAAGGGCTGGGGGTGCCAGGCGAAGGATATTTCACCCGACGGGCGATGGCTGGCATATGCGTCAGATGAGTCCGGCAGCCTGAGATCGATGTGCATCCATTGCCTGCGGTGAACGATGACCGGCAACTCGCGTTTAGTTGCCGCAACCTGCGGCCTCAGGGGGGGAGCGTGAAACAGTCAGGGGGCAATATGAAAGAGACTCAAAGGGCCACAGCAAGACGCGCGGCAACGACCGCCGCGCGGGCGACAGCAAAAATCTTCGCCCTCGCTGCAGGAATGGCGTTCGCGCTGGCCATAAGCATGGCGTGGGCGCAACAAGGCGTTACGGTAGTGGCTGGCGACGCGCGAGTCGACAAGCTACTCAGCCAGATGACGCTGGAAGAAAAAATGACGCTGATTCACGGCACGCACGAAGACCCGGCGGTCTATCAGGGTCAGGCGGGGTATCTGGCCGGGATTCCGCGCTTACAAATTCCCGGCCTGCGTTTTGCCGACGGGCCGCCTGGCGTGCTCACGCGGCATCCTTCGCAGGCGGAGACTGCGACCATGGGCGTCGCGGCGACCTTCAGCCTAAAAGACGCGGAGGCCAACGGTGTAGTGATAGGCCGCGAAGACCGCGCCCTGGGCATTGACGTCTCCTTGCAGCCCTTTGTGAACATCGACCGCGACTTGGAGTTTGGCCGCGGCTACAACACTTTCGGCGAAGACCCATTCCTCACCGGGCGGATTGGCGCGGCGGAGATACGCGGCATCCAGTCGCAGCACGTGATGGCGCAGGTGAAGCACTATGTGGCTTACGACACCGACTCCGGCAACGTGTTTGTGGACGATCAGACGCTGCACGAGGTTTATGTGGCACCGTTCGATGCCGCCATTCAGGCGGGCGTCGCGTCCATCATGTGCTCGTACAACCGACTGAATGGGACCTTCGCTTGCGGAAACAGTTCCACGCTCATCAAAATCCTGCGCACGCAGATCGGTTTCAAGGGATTTGTGACTTCGGACTGGGGCGCCACCCACGCCGTGAATTTCATCAATGCCGGCCTGGATATGGAAATGCCCGGCGTCGTGCATTTAGGTGACTTCTCGATTCCGCGGTTCTTTGACTCGGAGCCAGTCCTGCCCCCGCCGCAGCAGACGGTCGGCACGGTGGTGGAAGGCATGTTTGGCGGACGCATTCCGGAAGAGCCCGCTCCCGAGCCATTCGACACGGGAGGCTTTGGAGTGAAGCTCGATCCCAAGAAGATGCCCGAGGCGCTGAAGGACGGCACGGTGAATGAGGCTGCCATCAACCGCGCGGCCGGACACCTACTGTATGAGATCGTGCGCTTTGGGTATCTCGACGGCCAATCGAAGCACGAGGTGACCGAGCAAGCCATTGAGGCCAACGCCAAGATCATCGAGAAGACGGGTGAAGACGCCGCGGTGCTGCTGAAGAATGAAGGCGGCGCCCTGCCGCTGAAGGCCGACGACCTGGATTCGGTGGTACTCATCGGCCCTGGTGCGGGACAGGTGATGGCCATCGGGATCAGCGGCGAGCGCTCGGTAGGCCTGCCGGAACGGCAGGTGGGGCCGCTGGAGGCGATGAAGAGAATCTCCGGCAGTCCCAATATCCATTTCGAAGTCAACGATGACATGACCGGCACAACTGTTCCTGCCGGCGTGCTGAGCCACAACGGCCAACCGGGCCTTGAACGGATCGATGCGCGATCAGCCGGCGTCGCCTCGCAGACTGACCCGGAGCTGAACTTCACCGTGAAGGGCGGCACTGCGCTGCTGCCGAACTCGACCATGACGTGGAAAGGAGCGCTCGCGATTTCTCATGACGGCGACTACTGGCTCTGCCTTCAGGCTCTGGGCACGAACGCGACCCTCTCCATTGACGGCAAGCGGCTGGCCGGCACGGGCGCCCTCCAGGGCGGTGTGCACGGTGACATCCTGCAAGCCAACCAGGACAACGCGGTGCCTACCACCGACGGACTGGATAATGTGCGCCGAGCGATCCATCTCGCTGCCGGAGAGCATCCCATTGAAGTGAATATCACCCCTGACAGCTCAAACGCGCCGGTCCAAGTCCGACTGAACTGGTATACACCCGAGCAGCGCCACGCCGATCACGAAGCGGCCATCGCGGCTGCAAGGAATGCCAAGGTCGCGGTCGTTTTCCTGTGGACGCGCCGGGAGCCGGTGTTTGGACTTCCGGGCGAGCAGAACAAATTGGTGGAGGAAGTGGCCGCTGCCAACCCCAATACCATCGTGGTGCTCAACACCAGCCAGCCCGTTGCGCTGCCGTGGATTGAAAAGGTGAAGGCGGTGCTGGAGATGTGGTGGCCGGGCGACGAGGGCGGATGGTCTACGGCCAATCTGCTGCTGGGCAAAACCAGTCCTGCCGGACGACTGCCCGTGACCTGGGCCAAGCGCTTGCAAGACTATGCGGCCACCGATCCTGCGCACCCGGAGCGCTCGCGCAAGGGCATTGGCGGCAAAACTATTTTCAGCGAGGGCGTGGACGTGGGCTATCGGTGGTTCGATCGGCAGAAAACCGAGCCGCTCTTCCCCTTTGGCCACGGGCTGAGCTACACCACGTTCTCCTATTCCGGACTGCAAGTGCGGAAGGCTTCTGACGGGGGACTGGACGTGAAGGTCACCATCAGGAACACCGGCAGCCGCGACGGTGACGAAGTGCCCCAAGTCTACCTGGGCGCGCCGAGCATGATTCCCGCCGGCGTGCAGTTCCCGGTGCGGGCTCTCGCTGCTTTTGACCGCGTTTGCATTCCCTCGGGCGAGAGCAAAACCGTCAAGCTGCACGTGGCGCCGCGCCAATTGCAGTACTGGTCCACGGCGGAGGGCATGTGGGTGACGGCGAGCGGCAAGCGCACGGTGAGCGTCGGCGCATCGTCACGCGACCTGCGGCTGGAAGCGAATATCGGGCGGTGAGCTCTGGCTAATCTAGCGGCTAATGCAGCGGATCGACCTAGGTCGGCGGTCATCCGCTGTCCCCGTCACACCACCATGCGTACGAGTCCGTACACGGCGATTCGGCTATATAGTCACTCGGTCATAGCACTAGTGATCAGTAAAGAGAGTGGCTCGGCCTTGATTCCGGGCCACAAGTCGCATTCGGGTAAGTTACCCTAAATCCGAGTATTGCGGGTGGGCTATCTCCCCTATTGTCGTTCTGCCTTGGGTTTTCTGGCCACCAGTCGAATGATATCCACTTCACGGCGCCCCCACGCCCAATCCGGCTTGTCCCACACGATCTCATATCTTTCGATCACGAGAGCATCAAACAAATGAAGCATCGCGTTGCGATCGGGGAGAAAATTTGTCCCGCATTCCATGACGACGATTCCACCGGGCTTGAGTGAGTCAACTACCTTTTGGACTGGGATGAGCGGCATTGCCCAACTGAACAGGACAAGATCAAACTGCTCCTTGCCGAAATCGTAATCGCTGTCAGCGACTGTGGAGGTATGCAAGGTTAGCCCAAGACTCTCTGCTTCTTTCTGGGCAATGGCAACGCCCGCCTCGGCAGGATCGAATCCCCACACTTGCCACCCAAGACTTGCAAGGTAGATAGAGTTTCGACCTTGTCCCATTCCGTAGTCTAGCGCAATTCCCGGCTGCCGCCCTTTAACCATCTCCATCAGAAACTGGTTGGGAGCGCGACTAAAATCGGAATTATTGTCGAGGTAAAAGCGACTGTAGAAGTCGGCCTCTAGAGCGGCGTGCTCCGTCCGGAGCAATCTGAGCCTTCGGGCAATCTCGGATTCGTCGATTCCATCACTTCTAAGCTTGGCGGCATATTTATCAAAAACCTGTTCTCTCGTCAGTAACCGGTGGTTCTCCTCTTGCACTTTCTCTTGGAAAACTGGTCGAAAGTCGAAGTAGAACTCGTATTCCGATTTTTGACTTGTCGCGATGATTGGACATAAAAGCATCACAAGCAGCGCGGTCATTACGATCAAGCTGCACGCCGTCAGTCTTTTGCATCTGTCTCGACGAGTGATCCGCATCAGTTCCTTCCCTCTACTGGAATGCCAGTATTCTGACGCAATTCACTTGATATTGGATCAGCAGTTTTTCGGGATCGATGCACGATGATTCCCGCGAAGTCGCATTATGTCCAATAATCCTGTTTCTCGGGCACTTGACGCAGGGCCTCTTGTCCGGATAACGTCGAACAATGAACTGCTCTGACCCCCTCTGGAAAAGATTGGCTAGGGGACCGAGCTGGGTTGTCCGATCGGCACCAAATGGCGTTTGCAACATCGTGCCGTTAACGGGCCCATGATTATGCCTGAGCGTGCTGTACATCCCCCCCAATAGCAGCCCTTCGCCCTTAAAGACTCCAGCACATTCGCAGCCATTATTCTGATGTATAATCCCCCGTGATCAGTCCTAAGAGTGTGTGCTTGTAAAAAGCCTAGCCTACGATGGGAGGATAGTATCGTGCGCACTAACCGTTTGATTCCCATTTTCCTGCTTATAGCCCTTTTTATAGCCGGCAGCTTGTATGCCCAGGTTACTCCGCTGCCGGAAACAAAGGCTGAGTTCATGGGTTTTTCTGGAGAGCGGTTGAAACGCCTGGATGAAGGCATGCAGGCCACAATAGACAACAAACAACTTGCCGGCATCGTCACAATGGTTGCACGTCATGGCAGGCTCGTGCATCAGAAGGCCTACGGATTGCAGGACATTGCCGGGGCCAAGCCGATGCAGAAAGACACGATTTTCCGAATCTACTCCATGACGAAGCCTATCACGGGCGTTGCGATGATGATTCTCTTCGAAGAAGGCAAATGGAAGCCCAGCGATCCGATTGCGAAGTATATTCCAGAGTTTGCGGACCTGAAAGTCTATGCGGGAGTGGATGCTGAAGGCAAACTCAAGGTCGAAGCGCCAGCGCATGCGCCGACGCTGGCCGAGCTTATGTCGCACACGGCAGGTTTCACCTACGGTGTCTTCGGCAACACGCCAGTGGACAAGCTGTATCAGAAGTCTAATCCGCTAGAGGCGGGATCTCTCAGGGAGTTCATCGAGAGGCTTGCTAAACTTCCGCTTGTCTACCAGCCCGGCGAAGGCTGGATCTATAGTGTCTCGGTCGATGTTCAAGGCTATCTCGTCGAAAAACTTTCGGGTAAACCATTTCCCGAGTTCCTGCGCGAGCGCATTTTTGTTCCGCTGGGCATGAAAGATACGGCATTCCTTGTGCCCGAAGACAAACTCGGTCGGCTCGCAACTGTTTACACAACGGACGCCAAAGGCCCGGGGCTGATCCCGGTCCCTCATGATGCCAATGTGAGCAAGGCTCCCGGCCTGCCGTCCGGCGGTGGAGGTCTGTATTCAACGGCGGGAGATTATCTTCGTTTCGCTCAGATGCTGCTCAACGGGGGCACACTCAACGGAGTGCGCATTCTTTCACCGAGTACCGTTCAACTCATGCGCAGCAATCGTTTGCCGGAGCGTCTCATGACGGGCAAATTTGGGATCGGTTTCTACACCATGCAACCGGGGCTTGGGTTTGGATATGATTTCGCGGTGTTCGAAGATCCCAACAAGATCGGCAGCACCGCAGGTAAAGGCACCTATTTATGGGATGGCGCAGCTGGCACATGGTTTTGGATTGATCCTGCGAATGATTTGGTCTTCGTGGGAATGATTCAGCGCATGCTGACAGCTTCCGGCGCGCCAAGCATGGAAGATTTCGCGCGCGCCCTTGTTTATCAAGCCCTCGTGGATCCCCAAAAATAAACGCTTTCAATTGGATAACCGGCCGGTGGCATTGCCTGCTGTTCATAAAACAGTTGGGTCACAGCACACTTGAAACGAACGCAATAATTCCGCCTACGCGTAGCCACAGGCTGAAGCTGGCGGGCCGGGCGATACTCTCCTAGCGAGAATGAGGGAAACGGCCCCGATAAAGACGGTCGGCTGTATAATAGTGGTTGCTGGGAGGCCAAAACGAAAATCTTGGATAAAAGCGTATGTTGAGAAGTTCCCTGTTAGGAGGACCCATGCGAAAGACGGCAGCGCTGGTGGTGTCGAAAATGATGTCAAAGCGGAGAATGGCCCCAGGCGCTGTCGGCCGACACACCTTTGGAATGCTGATTCGTATCGGATGTATTGCATTGATGGCCGGGACCGCCATTGCACAATCGGAAGAATTAACCGTTCGCGATGGCTCAAAAACTATCACCATACAATCGGGAGAATCGAGTTCGCGCTCGCGCACCATGACCGCCGGCAGTTTTGCCAAAGAGATGTTGACCGCCCACAATGACATCAGGGCGGCGATGAAATTGCCTCCGCTTCAATGGTCCAGCGCACTTGCCGCCTATTCTCAAAAACGGGCGGACTCGCTTATAGCCAAAAACAGGGCCGAGCACAATCCCAATTCTCCTTACGGTGAAAATATTCTTGTGACCGGACTCGGATCAACTCCCTCGACGGTAGTCACGGATTGGGCATCCGAATCTCAGGATTACACGTATCGCAGCAATGCTTGCAAGGGAGATTGCGGCCACTATACTCAGCTTGTCTGGCGTAGCACGCGCGAGGTCGGATGTGCGATGGCGCACAACGGCCAGCGTGAAATCTGGGTCTGCAGCTATGATCCGCCCGGCAATTTTCGTGGGGAACGCCCTTATTAACGAATTTATGAAGAGCCTGCCAAGTCGGTCCTGCAACAGTCGTGAGCCTCGCCGGTCGTGAAATCTTCCCTGACTCCCCGGGAGTCGCATTCGGGGACGTAACCCTGCCGGGCGGCTGACGAATTCCGGTCGCCCGGGGTGATCTCCCACAATGCCGTTTCGCGGGAGTTTGAATTCAGATCACTCGTCCGGGCAGCGACTAACCGGCCAGCAGGTCTATCTAATCGCAGAGTGCCTGCCACCTTTCCGCAGCATACCGTCCCTCAAAATGTTGCAGTCGATGATCAGTAAATATTGACAAATCACCAGTAGTGCCTACAATGTAGGCAATATGGCTGATATCCTTGGCGGCTTCGAACAAACAGTTCTGCTATCTCTGGTAAAACTTGGCAAAGATGCTTACGGTCGGGCCATCATAAAGGAGGCTGCCGCATGCCTGAAACGGGACGTCGCTGTAGGGGCCGTTTATGCCACTCTTGATCGGCTTGAGACCAAAGGCCTGATCTCCTCCTCCTTGTCCACTGGCACGCCCGTACGCGACGGCCGAGCCCGCCGTTACTTTAAACTCACGGCCGCTGGCATCCGGGCACTCAATGAATCGAAGGCCGCTCTGGAGAATCTATGGCGGAATGCGACATGGCCGGTGAGAGGTAAGGCATGACTTCGGATTCTTCCAAAGATTGTGGTGCGAAGGATCGAATGAGTTTCCGGAGCCCACCCCGGTGGGCTGAATCGTTACTCATTGGTCTCTTAAAGTCTCGTGAACGGGAAGCTATTCCAGGTGATTTGCTGGAGGTGTACAGGGAGGAGCGTCTACCAAAATTGGGCCATGCGCGAGCAAATTTCTGGTACGTCCGGCAGGTGGTCAGTATTGCCTGTCTTCAACCTTTCAAGGGAGGTCCAATGAAACGCGTTTTGCTGTGTTTGTGCTTTTTCAGTCTTGCGGCGATGGCTTGGCTGGGCATCATGGAAATTGTCTTGCACCGCCCCGGCTTTGGCCTCCGTATCTGCCTGCCGATCTTATTTGCATGTCAGAGTCTGACTACGATTTTCTTTTTGATCTTTCGAGGATGGGGGAGACTGCGGTTGCTGTTGATGCTGGCCGGAGGTCTGACCGCTATTTTCGGAATTTCGGCCGTTGTATCGATTCTGAAAGCCGCCCATTTCGAAGGTTATGTCCTGCTGATTGGCGCAGCGCTGGTTCTGCAAGGGACGATTACGATTGCTGCACTTCAAAGCAAGAGGTTTTGCGAAAACCACTTAGGTTCGGAGTGACACAGATAAAACTGGGGGGCGGTTGCTGGACGCGCATTCCGCCACCTTTGGGCAAAAGCCATGACCGTCTTCGATCTGATTTTCTTGGCCGCTGTCCTCACATCAGCAATCACTCTTATCACCGCAGCGATCTCCGCCTCGCGCGGCCGCGGAGGCAAGGCGCTCCGGATACTCCGCATCTACGGCGTGTGCGTCGGTGGCTACCTTGCAATTTCGTTGAAGGTCGCTTTCCTTCGGCCGCAGCGCGTACTCTCGACTGTCGACCCTTGGTGCATGGACGATTGGTGCTTGCAGATCGAACACCTTGACAGTGCACCAGTCGGCTCAAGAGTTTCTTATAATATCAAGTTCCGCATCTACGGCACCGCGCGGCGAGTCTCGCAACGCGCAGACGGCGCGCGGATCTATCTGATCGATGAACAGGGTCGACGCGACTTGCCCAACCCGGATCCTTCTGCCACGCCCCTGACCGTCGAACTGGGACCTTTACAGTCGGTAACCACATCCCGTGTTTTCGGAGTCCCGTCCGGTGTGCGCAAACTCGGACTCATTGCCGGCCACGGTGGGACTTACTGCAATCCCATGAGCCTCCTCGTCACCGGTGAAGGCGGTTGCCTGTTCAAAAGGCCTACCATGATCCGCCTTCGGTGACAGGCTGCTGTCAAAGAAGGCCGCTCGTGCGACGGCGTTGTCAATTGCTTTTCACGTTGAGAAGCATGTTCCAGCGCACGCCTAAGCTGCTGAGTGGGAGAAACTCTGCTTACGGACGTAAAACGCGGGGCCCGTGGAAGTGAAATCTCCAAAACTCCCACAAAGCCGCATTAGGGGGCAGAATCCCGTCCTATGGACCGCGACCTCGGCTAATTAGTGACAAGCGGATTTTTCATTGACTAAACCAAATTCGTGAATGACTAACCCAGAGGCGATGAAAGGTAGTCGCTGGCCGAGGTTGCGGAAGAGAGCATCCCGTATGGCGTCCACGCAGGGAATCTCGAGACTTTTTTAGCGCCGTGCCGGGCTCACTGTTTTGTCTTGCGGCGGGAGCTCCTTTCATCATCGCGCGCAAGAGCGCCCTTGCGTTTGGATACAGCCTGCTTGAGGATATACTCGATCTGGCCGTTGACGCTGCGTAGCTCCGCCGATGCCCATCTCTCCAGATCGGCCCACAACTCAGGATCGATCCGTAAAAGGAATGATTTTCTGCCATCCATTACACGATCCGCATCATGTATACAGCGTGCCCGTATTGACCACGGGGTGGACTTCCGAATCACCGCACAGGACCACCATCAGGTTGCTTACCATGGAGGCCTTGCGCTCGTCGTCCAGGCGCACAACCTGCTTGTCCGCTAGTTCTTTAAGCGCCATGTCTACCATGCTGACGGCGCCGAGCACGATCTTCTGTCTTGCGGCAATCACAGCTTCCGCCTGCTGTCGCCGCAACATCGCTTGAGCGATCTCTGGCGCATAGGCCAGGTGTGTCAGGCGGGCCTCGTCGACTGCAACCCCCGCTTTCTTCAGCTTGTCTTCCAGTTCGAGCTTCAATCCGGCCGAAACCTCCGCCCCATTGCTGCGCAACGTTTTTTCGTTCTCTTCTCCGTGGTCGTAGGGAAATTGGCTGGCCAAGTGCCGCAGAGCCGATTCGCTCTGCATTTGAACATACTTTTCGTAATCATCCACGTCGAATACCGCCTGAGCCGTATCTTGAACACGCCAGACCACCACCGCAGCGATTTCGATGGGGTTGCCGCCTTTATCGTTGACCTTCAGCCGCTCGCCGTTGAGCGTGCGTGCGCGCAGGGAGATTTTGTTTCGCGTCTTTCTTGCCTGAGTAGCGGACTTGACGCCCGCTTTGATTTCCGCTGGCTGCTGCTGTCCGTTGGAATAAAACGGATTGCCCCAGTGAAAGCCGCTCTCCCGCACAGTTCCGACATACTTTCCGAAGAGAATAAGCACGCGGGCTTCGTTCGGCTGCAGCGTGAAAAAACCCGACATCAGGATTATCCACACAGGAAACATCACCACACTCGGAATCAACAGCTCCATATACCGATGCCCTTGCGCCTCCACTCCTGCTCTACTGGAGTAAATGAAAAGCAGAATGTCGCAAAGCAAAAGCGCAATCAAAAACACCAGCATCAGCCACCCGTTCTCAACACGAACGGTGCGTTGTTTGCTCAATGAGTTTTGCTCCGTTTCCATGACAGTATCCTCTTTCTATGGTATCATTTTAATATCATAAGTATATCACCTATTCTGAAGAGGTCAAAGAAAACGCCACGGATTTCATTTTAAGAACCGAGTCTCATTTGTCTTGCAAGCGCGGAACAATCAGGAAAGGGAAATCAGGAATATAGCTACCGAAAACAGGCCGTATCACAAGTAATCCCGGGCGCAGTGATAACTCCCAATAAGTCGCATTAGAGGAAACTTCCCGCGCCCGGAAGGGGTTCCCTTTAGAACCGGGCGAGTAATCTTTCATAATCCCGTTTCTCGGGAGTTATCGATTAGAAGTTGGTGATAACGTCTTTCTTTCCCTTTTGCCGTATTTCGATAGTTCCGTTTGGATGCCTGTTTGAGCGAGGCGATTTCCATACCATTGTGACTAAGTCCACTGCAGAGGGACACAGTGAACCGAAAGAATCACAAGAGTATTCGCCGAAGGTTTTTTAAAAATAGGATAGGCGTTTTGTTCAGGACTGCGTTATTGTAAGTGATAGGAAATCCCTACCGGTGCAAACGGAAGGACACCTCTTGCATGGGGTAAAGAGAGACATGCGCGGTCCAATCATCCTTGCCTGTGCGGTTGTGTTGCTGGTTCCATTCCAATCTTTTGCAGACCCAAGGTCTGTGTCGTCCACGGCTCAGAGCGGCCTTGTCTCGGATGTGGTGTATGCGCCTGTGGCTTGCCCCGTGGAACCCGGGGGACAGCTCATCTTTGACTACGGAGGAGCGTACATTTCGGAACTGCCCACGATTTCGGTATCAGTCATGTATGCAGACGGCATGACCGGTTTAATGACGTCCGTCACGGCGTCCTTCACGGACTATGATACGACGCAGGGGTTCGGAGATATGAGTGTCACAGTCGGCAAAACTCAGATCGCTCTGTCCTGGACCACCATGGTCTGGGTCTATTCAATCCAAGTGAGCGGTGTCCGGTGCAATGTCCTGCCTGTGTCCGCAAACGGAACGCTTACCGTAACGTTGCACCTCGACGACCCGTGCTATGGCGTGTCCACGTTAGGTACCGCCGAAGTCGCCATATTTATTCCAGACCCTATCACGTTCAGTCGTCAAGGTGATTATTCCTACATGACTTCCAAGAGCGTCGTGAAAGGAATGACAACTCTCCGCATTTCTGAAGCGGACAATTTCCCCAATGCCTTTGAGACCCAGTCCCTCCGAGGAACCGCTAATGACGCGACCCAGCTCATTTTGATCATACAAGGATTGCCCCCGGGGGCGTTGCTCGAGAACGCGTTTGTGGCAAACACGACCAGTCAGACCGTTGCCGCAGCGGTCTCACCCGATTATGTCTTTCCTCAGTCGGGGTCCCCGATACTCGTTCCGATCGATATATTCAGTCAGGATCCTTCGCGGGTTGAGAGCATTGATGTGACTCTGGCATTTGGCATGGCGGATGGGATTGACCAAGTGTCTGCCAGCGTTGTTTCAGCCGCGGTCACGTTGGGTCCTGAGGCTTCCAGCGACGACAACCTGCCCTTTGACCCCGCACCGGGTTCCAATATCGGCGGGGACCGGTACGCAAACAGCCCGGAGCCGCCGGTTGCGGTGTTGGAAATCACCGATATGCCGGCATCTCTTGTGGATTTTGTCCTTAGCGCCGGAAGTGACGGAATCTTCAAGACAACAGACAGCGACCGCGGAACTCATGTCGGCTATGGGGCACTGGCGGTCAATTCTCCCTATGCAACCGCTGTCCTCAGTTATGAGCAAAACGGAGTCACCATCACGGAGGCGGGAATTCCCGCGTCTCCCCCGACGACTTCGTCCCTTACCTTCATCGAGTATCGGTCGGGGGTGGTCGCAGTGCCGGGAAACGTCAGTTCCGGCGCCGTTGACATCAATACCGGGGTCGCCGTAGTCAATACCGGCTCCTCGGCGGCCAATGTCACTTACACCCTGCGTGACCTCAATGGCTTCACCCTGTCCGTCGGGCACGGAACCATCCCCCAGGGAAATCATTTTGCAAAGTTCATCAATGAACTGGAGGAGGTGGCCTCTGATTTCACTTTTCCCGATGATTTTCAGAACGTGAATCAGTTCGGGACTCTTCAAATCGACAGCGATCAGCCCGTATCCGTGCTGGCGATGAGGGGGACAACCAACCAAAGAAACGAGTTTCTCATCACCACCACTCCGGTTGCCGATCTGGTTCACACCGGGCCAAACGCTCTGAACTTTCCACAGCTGGTTGACGGCAACGGGTATACCACATCACTGATCCTTCTCAACGGGTCCTCGAGCAATGAGAACGGGACCCTTCAAGTCCGGGACAACAACGGGAATCCTCTGTCAATCACTCCAGCGGGGGGGACGCCGGCGACGTCGTTCACTTATTCGATACCGGTCGGCGGGGCCTTTGTCTTGCAGACCGACGGGTCCCCGGCCAATCTCAACGTGGGATGGGTTGAGATCCAGCCCGAGTTTTTCAGTTCGACGCCGGTCGGCTTGGGAGTGTTCCGGTATAATCCGGCCGGCATTTTGATTTCGGAGTCGGGCATACCCGCGGCAGCCAGCTCCACGCATGTCCGCGTTTATGTGGATTTGACGGCCAATCATGACACCGGCCTGGCAATTTCCAATCTCATGGGGACTGCTTCCAACATCACGATCAATGCATTTCAAAACGATGGAAGCACGCCCGCAGGAAGCGGTCCGGCCTCGCTGCAGCTGACCCCCTATGGCCATACCGCGCAATTTGCGGATCAGTTCCTTTCGGGATTGCCAGCTGGATTTACGGGCGTGCTCGACATCAGCTCGACGACTCCCTTCGCGGCGCTGTCCCTGCGGTCCCTGGTCAACGAAAGGGGGGACTTTCTGACCACCATCTTCCCGGTCGCCGACTTTAACCGGGCTGCCCCCCAGCCGGGCGTCTTTCCGCAAATTGCCAACGGCGGAGGCTACACCACGGAGTTTGTTTTGATGAACACCATCAAAGAGCTGGACAGTGTTCTCTGTCTCTACAATGAAGACGGCACTCCCTGGTTTTTTTAGGTCCATCAGGCCTTCAGGACCGTGATCGACGCTCAATAGGCTGGACTACGGTTGATATTGGGTGTCGGGAACATCTCGGTGGCTTATTGCCTACTGCCAGCAAGCGGCATGGTTCTTTGACCCATCAGCCGCGGGCCTTCAGCTGTGGGCTTTCGGTTGCGGAACTAAAGCAGGGCCCTGTTTCTAAAGTTCCCAGGCTTCTGGAAGCCAGAGCGCGCCCTCTCAAAAATCGGTCGAGAAAAATCTGCTATTTTGGTTTGAACTGCGTAAAAATGCGAATTTGATCAACGTCGAGGCAAATTCACCCTACGGCTGCATAGAGACATCTTGCTCTCGTTCGCTGGTGACGATTATTTCCTTATTTCCCGCCCTGGAGTGAGAATCCAGCCACCGAAGAGAAGTGCAGAGAAACCTATGCTTCTCAAACCAGATTTCGAATTGGCATCGAAATATCAACTCGCAACAGTGGCGGAAACTGACCGATATGGAAAATCCGATGACTTTTGCCGACGCTCTCCAGCAAATTGTGGATATTTCGCTTTATCAGCTGTGGGTTCCAATTCTCTACACGATGAAGCCTATTTCTATGTCGAGCACATTGAAGGGTTGGCTGTTACGGGAATTGCGTTTTAATGCGAAAGAGCCGGGGCAAATGGCAACTCGTTGATAGCAGCTATGTCTGGGTAAACGAACATCCTGAGCCAGTTCGTAGGAAGTTGCATTCTCGGAAACATCCCGCGCCCCGAAGGGTTCCCTTTGGGACCGAGCGAGTAATCTGCCATCGCCGTTTCAGGACAATGATGCCCCTTCAATAGACACAAATGCTTCATACTGTTGCAGATAGCGTCTCGGAGACGATACAGGTAGGGACCAACGATTGAGTAGTGATTTTTGCAGATATAACGTGAATGCGGTGCGGTCCGCAGAACTGGCTAAATGCATGGATCAGGCGGCCGTTCTGACTTTGACCCTCTCCAGATTGGCCGTCGCTGCCGCCAAACGGAGATCGTGTTCGGCTTGAAGATTCATCCAAAACTGCGCCGGAAGTCCGAAATATTTGCCAAGCCGCAAGGCGGTCTCGGCTGAGATTGCGCGTTTGCAGCGAAGCACGTCATAGATGCCCGGAAAATCCAGATCCTTTGCCAGGCGATAAGCCGTTATCTTCATGGGCTCCATGAATTCAGTCCTGAGAATCTCGCCTGGATGAACCGTCCAAGCCTTCTTTGTTTTGACCATGACGTCCTCCTTCCCTAATGGTAGTCGACGATTTCCACATCGTAGGCGTTGCCATCCCGCCAAACGAAACAGATGCGATATTGATCATTGATTCGGATGCTATGCTGGCCCTTGCGTTGGCCGTGCAGGGCCTCCAGCCTGTTTCCGGGAGGAACATTCAAATTATCCAGCGCCACGCAGGCATGCAACAAGAAGAGCTTCTTCAATGCCCGCATTTTCAGATTGGAGGGAATCCGTCGGCTTCGCCCCGTTTGCCAAAGCTGCTCCGTATCCGCATCCCGGAAGCTTGCTATCATGAGGGGATATTATTGTGATACGGTACTAGTGTCAAGCGGTACTGGTTAAGTGTTGCGAAATTGATTCGGGACAACTCCCATGATGTCGCGTTGTGGGAAATTGCATCCCCCCCAAAAAACCGCAGTGGAAATCGAAGGAGAATTCTTGCTAAAGCGCGAATAATACCGATGAATTGTGATGAAAGAACAAAAACACGAGAACCCTCGTGGTTAGCGGGTTTCAGTGTGTTTTCAACAGTTTACGAAATAGCTTTCTAGATAATCATGAATCAGCTGCTCGAACCAACTGAGCTATGGGCCCAAGTTGTTAGCGTTAAAGTAACATGGCCGCTACTGCGCGATAAATCGGCGGGGGTCTCGACGGCAAGACCTTGCATGCCGTGAACCACAGTGCTAAAAGATAGCCTCTGCCACCAAAGGAGATCCATATGCGACCACTTCAGTCCAATCTGACCATGTTTTCCAAATTCAGCTTCGAAAGACTGCCTGTGGGCATCAAGTTTTTGTTTTTCAAACCGGAAGGCATCGGGCCTTTACCGCCGGGAAAAAATCTTTCGCTGTGCGAGATGCTCGTGGAGGCACAGCGGTCCAACCAGCCTTTCTTTCTGGACAGGTCAGTCACGGAAACATGTGTCGGAAAAATCCTTCTTGGGATGCAGGAAATGGAGGCTTTTGCCGAAAGCGGACAGATTGGAGAACGGCTGCAGATCTTCCAGGAAGCCCGGGCCAATTATGCCTTTTACAAGCATGTTCCGAAATTCGACAGAAATGTTGTGAACTATATGGCTTTTGCGCGCTTGGATCAGCTGACTTTTGAACCGGATCTGCTGATTATCACCGCAGATCATAGTCAGGTTGAGATTGTCATGCGATCGATGACCTATTCGACCGGAGAACTATACAACTCCAGAACAACGCCGGTCATGGGTTGTGCCTGGCTGTTTGTTTATCCTTTTCAGAGCGGGAAGGTCAATTTCATTATCCCGGAAATGGTGCATGGCATGAAAGGACGGGAACTATTCCCGAAGGATTCAGTGGTCATTTCGATTCCCTACCATTGGATCCCGACCATGACCCGGAATCTCGAGGAAATGGTTTGGCATCTTCCATCGCACAGAGGCAAGACGCAGTATCTCGAGGAATTTGGATCCATTCTTGGAGACTTGGCCCATCAAGCGCAGAACCGCTGAATCCGGCACCGGAGGATCCGCCAACGTGCGGCAGGGCGCTCTAAGCGCATAGTTGAAATAAAAGCTCTTTCAGAGATGATTCTCCATCCTCGAATTCTCAAGACTTCCGATAAGTTCCTTTTATGTTAGCTTTCAGAAATTCAGGGCGATTTTCGAGCAAAATCTCTGGTTGCTCCCCCGCATTCTTGGAAGTAATCCGGCACCGGACAGATTGCCTTCCGCATCGTCGGGGTTACGTCCCAGATGCCCGTTTCTCGGGAATCTTCGATGCATTGCGTCTTGATTCTCAGTCGTCATTTGAATTCCGTGCCATGCTGGAATAGTGTTTTGAATTTTCCCTCTCACCAAGATAGCCGCAAGCTCTTGAGAGCAATACGTAAACATGATTGAGAGGGATGGTTCTGCACACTTCCTTATAATCATGAAGAACCGCTTCGAGCTGAGACTTTGCCTGAGCAAACCCACCGCGAAGAAAACACGCGTGAGCAAGGCGATAGCGAGTTTGAGCCTCGTTGTCGTTGATGAGATTGAATGCGATTGCACGCTGGAATTGCTGCACCGCCAGATCGCCTTGGCTCATTTCTACATGGCAAATCCCCAGAAGCAGATGCACTCGTTGCCGGTCCTCAGCTGTTAGCGTCGAGAGCAAGGACACTTCCTTGTTATCCAGAAGAATTGTTTCAAGCTGATGCTTTGCCTTGATGAATTCACGGCGTGTGGAGTACAAGTGAGCAACACGATAACGGGCGTCAGCTTCCGCGCCGGTGAAAAGATTGAAAGCGATCACGTGCAGAAACTCCCTTATCGCCAGCTCGTCTTCGCGCAGTTCCGCATAGCAAATCCCCAGCCATAGATGAGCTCGTTGTCGGTTTTCATCCGTCAAAGTTGAGAATGTTACAGCTTTCTCGAGAAGCGAAACCGCTTGCTTGTGTTCATCCGAATAGGCCAACTCGATTGACCTCCGCAGACAAACTTCTTCGTGGGTGTCGCGGTATTCAGGCGTACTTAGCACGTGAGCAAATTCCTGCAACAAATCTCCAAACTGAAGTGCAGCTTTATTGTGCTGTCCCCTTTCCGAAGAAAACATTGCAGCAACACGCGCCACGTTCATTTTGATTTCATCACTTGTTGCTAGTTTTTCAATTTCCTTTAGCACGTGGTCAGCGTCATCCAAATCATTGCAGCAGCATGCTTCGTTCAATAGAGAGGCGGCCTTCCAGTTGTCGTCGGTTGTCTCTTCGGCGATTAGGCGAAATTCCCGGATGGCATCCTCAAGCCGGCCTGCTTTATTCAGAGCAACTGCTTTATCAAATCGGGTCTGCACGTTGACTCCAATTGGACGCTGAACTCAGAAGCGATTTTGCATCGGAACCGGAATACCAGCACAGGCGAATTCTAGACGGAATTCACATGTAGGTCAGTGGTGGATCTCGCCACTACATGAGCTCCACGCCCGCGAAGTCGCATTCTCGGAAATTGCGCCAAAATGTTAATTGTCAGTGCCGATGCTGGTTTCCGCCGCTGATTTTGAAGTTTCCCAGATTGCGTTTCAGGGGAGTCTTAATCCATCACTTGTCCGGATCGCATGCTTTCTTCTTATCATCGCATCGCCCTCGTTTCCTTAGGCGAATGCGCGTGATCTTCAAAGAGAATCCTCAAAACTTCGCAAAAACGATCAAGACTCGCTTGCGAAATATCGCTTATAGTACAGGATATCGGAAGAGATAAGCGATGAGCTACATACCGAATGTACTGCGCGCGGTCGATTATATGGAACAGAATCTTACCTGCCCCGTATCGGTTTCCGATGTCGCGTCGGAAGCGGCGTATTCGACTTTTCATTTTGTGCGATTGTTCAAAGCGCTTACCGGATATACCCCTGGCAGCTATTTGCGAAGGCGCAGATTGACGGAGGCTGCCGGAGAACTGGTGGGCAGCAGAAAGCGCATCATAGAAATCGCATTGGATTACCAGTTCCAGTCTCAGGAATCCTTCACACGGGCGTTCAAAGACTGCTTCGGCATCAATCCCAGCGCATTCAGGAAAAGGGGAGGCGCTCATTTGCTGGGAGCGGCGAGACGGATTGACGAATTATTTCTTATTCATTGCATGGAGGTGATAACCATGGAACCCAGGATTGTGAAGAGGGAAGCGATCAAGCTGATCGGAATCATGTATTACGGCGACAATAAGAATTGGGAGATCCCGATAATTTGGGAAGAATTCATTCCCCTGATGAAGAAAATTCCTAACTGTCTTCCCGTGCATGCGTCGTACGGCTTGTGTTTTTATACGGAGAGGTTTTCGAAGACAGGATTCTTCTATTATCTGGCAGGGCTGCCTGTATCCAGCCTTGAGGAGATACCGATCGAACTTGTTGGCAAGACTCTTCCCGCGTCTGAGTATGCGGTGTTTACGCATAAGGGGCCGCTCGTCGGCAAAACCAACACGGTCAAGGATACATACGCCTACGCTTACGGCACCTGGCTGCCCAAGTCCCCCTATGTGAATCCCCATGCTTATGACTTCGAGTATTATGACGAGCGATTTAAGGGCAACAATAATCCGGAATCCGAAATAGACATTTGCATACCGATCAGGAAACGATAGGGATACAAGGAAAGCCCGAGGTTTGCATCTCCATGTTTTCCATAAACGTGAGATCCTCGACATGCCCCAGAAATCGCATTCTCGGAAATTGCGCCAAAACGTTAATTGCGGCTCCAATGCTGGTTTTCGCCGCTGATTTTGAGGTTTCCGAGAACGCCGTTTCTCGGGAGTAATTAAGTACACACGAGAATGCATTCTTCAAAATAAACAGATTTGCCGAACTTCTTCAGCTTTTACGGTGTCGAAAGATGGAGAAGACAACAAGTGTAAGGTATGATTACACAATTGTTTTTAAACAGAATCATCAGCGCCGCCATAAATACTTCAAGACGCACGTACCTGGTTTTCGCCTGGATGCTTCCAATTATGATTTTGATTTTCCTTGGGATTGACAGGGCGGCTCCGCCGGGGAGAATCACAGGGCAGTTCAGGCTTGAAAAGCATTCCTTTTCCCTAGGAGAGCCGATCTTCGTCGAGTTTTCGGTGTTCAATGGTAGCAACCGTCCTTATCACTTCTTCGTTGGCGGAGATTACAGAGGTACCCTGAGGCATGAGCGGTTTTCGTTCAGTGTAAAGAATGAGGCAGGAAGGGACTTTGCTCAAAAGCAGAGAGGGAATTGGGGTGGAGGCGGTACGACGATCTTGCTGGAACCAGGACAAAAAGAAAAATGGTTTCAGCTGCTTAACGGATGGATTCACCTCCTTCCTCCTGGCCATTACCGCGTCCATTGTCAGACAAGACTTGCTGACGATATCCCACTACCGCCACCGGAGGACCCACGAGAGCGCAGCCGGCCTGGAGATATCGAACAGGATCTTGAATTTGAGATCACAAGCTACCAACGGGAACAGATCCTTGAAGCTATTCGGCAGTTGAGGTTTAAGGAAAGTACTTGGGGAATCGTGACAAACAATTTGAGAGTCCAACCCAAAGATTTAGGCTGGGCCTTAGAGGGCTTAGCCGAGGAATTCCAGACCAGAAATGTGCGGACTCCGGATGAAGCCCGGTTTGAAAATGACGTACTTGGCGCCTTGCCCCAGAAGTGGAGCGACAGGTATTTTTTGGAGTACGATCTGGGATACGGTCAACGAAATTGGATCAGCGCTGAACCTTACAAAGATGCTTGGCTTAGCTTTTCCGTATTGAACAATTCGAACCGACCCCTTCCCTTGCGCTTTATGGGGTCTTCGCTTTTTGTGAATGGTGCTGAAGTTGAGGACTGGCAAAAGGTGCTCCAAAGCACAATGAGGGCTAACAATCTTGAAGACGTTGTCGAGCCAGGTTCACTGATTGAAGTCAGCATTAAATGTACTGAGTTTCTGACCAAGGGCACTGTATGGAAATTCGTTTGGAATGTAGACGGATTTTCAAAATATACCCAAATATCATATCTGGAGCCCTGGCGGTTGAATCCAAATACGACGGGAAAATGATAGCCAGTTATCGGAGCCCGTAGCCTGAATCCAGGATAACAAATACTGTCCCGAAGTCGCATACGGGGAGATTACACAGCATCTGCCCCGGAGTCAGAAAGTGATGGACGCGAATGCGCGCGCGATTGTCCGGGCGCTGGACCATGAGTGGATTTGGTAGAATTTTTAGAGACATCGTTGAGGGATTATGCAGGGACTAATTCCAATGATCTCCGATGAAAACGGCATCGCGGCGTTAAAGTGGCTCACTCGAGCGTTTGGCTTTAAGGAGCGCACACGTCTGCTGGGCACAAACGGAGAACTGGCGCACGGCGAAATGGATGCTGACGGTGGCCTCATCATGTTGGCAACACCCACCACCGGTTACCAAGCACCGAAGAGACATCGCATCTATTGTGAGAAGGCACCTCAATGGGCAAAAGTTCCATGGGTAAGCGATGGCGTTCTAGTTTACGTCGACAACATCGACGAGCACTATGCGCGTGCAAAGGAATCCGGAGCAATGATTTTGAGCGAACCCGAAGATAGCCCGACGGGTCGAAGGTATCGAGCGGAAGACCTGGAAGGACGCCGCTGGATGTTTGCACCGGATTAATCGGAAAGGTGACGCTCCTTGCCGTTGTCCATGACAACGTGGTTCTTTTCGCTGCTTCCTCGTTAGTGTTTCCTGGATGCCTCTGATGTGGCCCCCTGGGACACAAGAAATCCTCAGCAACCGATTGATTACACCGTAGGACCCTCACTATCAGAGCGAGGCTTGTTAGTCGCGGGGTTAGCGGAGCTAAATCCTGGAGTGCTAGCGTCGAGCTTGTCCGCCAGTAGCGTTCCGAGGGTCTCAAGAATTCCCTGACTGCTCCCGCCGCCAATGACCAAGATCCTAGGCATGAAAGCGGTATTGCCTACCGCGAGCGCCTTAATAGCATTCACGAGAGCCGTGGGTCCTTTTCCCAACGCTTCGACCTGTTTCTGATAGGCCTCGGCATTGGCTAAACCAACCGCACGAACTTCGGCTCCCTTGGCAGCACCGGTCTTCTCAATGAACGTCGCCTCGCCTTGGGCTTCCTTTATCCTGGCCTCGGTTCGGTTTGTCTGGATGTCTACGCCAACCTTTGATTTCGCAAGGTCCACCTGCATGTCGGCTGTGCCCCGAGCCTTCTCCGTCTCAATGCGCTGATCCTGAGCCTGTCTCTGCATCTTGAATGTTTCCACTTCCTGATGCGCGACTTCTCGCTGGGTCAAAACACTAACCAATTCCTGGGGGTAGATGACATCTTGGATATAAACCCCCCTAGTCTCGATTTCATACTCGGCGAGTTTCTTTTGGATGTACTCAAGCGCCTCCTCCTGAACCGACTGACGCGTCTGGATGAACTTGATTGCTTCCATACCGCCAATCCTATCCCGAAACAGATTACCGACGGCCGCCTGGAGAACCTCATTCACAAGGTTTTCCATGGAACCAACCATGGAAATCACGCGTGGAGCCTTCGTGTCCGGAACGTGAATCAGGACTTGCAGGTCGATGCTGAACACGAAACCCTCATTGCTTTTGGCGATGATTGGTTCAAGGCGCGCATCCAGCCCGTGAGCTCCCGTCACGTCCTTTGCCCAGTCGAGCTTGAGAATTGCCGTAAGGACAAGCTTTGCGTCGTAAATCCGCGGATTGATCGGGTATTTCCCCGTTCGCAAGGCTTCTTGCCAGATGCCCTGGTGACCTGGGCGAACCAGGCTGCCGAACTTGAATTCTGCACCGGAAGTGTCCTGTGTGGGCAATCCTACGTAGGCCTTGATAACGGCGACTTGACCCTGTTCCACAACCAGCATCGGAACCTGTTCCACGCGGACCAAAAACGGGTTGAGGTTATAAGCGCCATAAAGCAGGGGATCGTGCTGGAGGCCAATTTTCCCTCCAGCCCCCAAGAACTTCTCGAAATCCTGATAGTTGTTGTGTTTATCGTTTTTGCTACCAAGGATTAACCCCATAAGCTGGAAGTCGGTCGTGCCCACCACTTTTTCAAGCTCTTCAATGTCCTGGAATCCACCGAGTCGATTGGCGATGGCGCCAGCTGGTAAGGGTTCGCCTTCAAGCGCGGTGACCACTCCAATCATGTCCACCACTTTACCCCCATCACCTGTCGGCTTAGGAGCAATACGTGTGACGTCGAGTTGAAGTTCCTCAAGGCCAAATGCATGGAAGGTCAACTTGTTCTTGTCGGCGAGGTCCTTGTACTCATCTGACACCGGCACGCCAAAAACCTGCGGCTTTGTGATAACTAGAAACGCCACAGGGTGAATGGGTGCCAATGTGCCGGGAGAAAGAACCGGCCTCTGCACACCTTTCTCACCGTTCTTTTCAATGAAGGTCTTCAGGTCGGTGAAGTTGCCGAAAGCCGGATCGTACTTGCCTGACTTCGCGCCGATGGGCGTCGGTTTTCCAACTTGCGCGATAACGACGCCGATCTGTCCTGCTGGTACCTGCACCCATGGGTGTTTGGTTAAGGCATGCGTCAATTTGAACTTAAAACGCAGTCCAGGCATGAGTAGTTCCGCCTGGTAACCAGCTTCGCGTTCGAAGGCTACCGGGTTATCGCCGGGTAGCTTCTTTCCAAACCTCTTTCGAACGAGTCCGATTTGGGTTGGACCGATGCTGTAAAACGACGAGAGGGCAATGGCAATAATGAGAAGTGCCACTAGACTTAACGCCGCACCAATAAAAACGGAGAGAGACAAGGCTTCTGGCATGAGTCCTTCCTCCTATGGATATGGATTTATGTTCCCAGAATGCCTCCTTATTGGACATCCGGGAGCTTTAGCATTGCCCTTGGCCACTGCAGCAAAGAATCAACAACTGAAAGATTTTCCCAGATCGTATCTTAAGTCCGTTAATCCACAACAAGCGAGAAAAATCAGAAAATAGGAAAGATGCTCCCGAAGCGCATGGCGACGAATCAGGTTGGCCAGTCACATGCCTGGGTTGCCGCGCTACTTGGGAAAGTGAAACTTTTCCTGACTCCCGCGAAGTCGCATTCTGGGACAGAATGCCGGCAATTTGGCTGCGCCTTGCCAAGTTCGACACGAATAAACCGCATGAGACCTTCAGCGAGATCGAACGGAATGTTCGCGCCCAAATGTTCGGCCTTCTCGCGGGCAAGAGCGATGGTGCGTTCAAGCAGCTCACAGAATCCATCATCCATGGCGTCGGGAGTGGAGAAGTCCCACGCACTGAGAGGTATTCGCGCTCTGTCGTCCCGCATTGCGGTATCCAGTTCGACGTGCTCCCACGTAGTGAGCTTTTTATCCAAATCCGCCCAGGTTCTGGACCGCCCCCATAACATGCTCGCCAGCCAGTCAACTTGGGCCGAAGCGAACCGCCAACAGGTCCAATACTGACCTCGTTTGCGCGCCTTCACGTACCGAATGCCTCCGAGAAGCTGGCCGACGACAAAGTGTCCCGGCGTACCCCGCATTGGAGCGAACACATTGTCCGCCGCACCCTGACCACGATAAGCGGGCGGTTCTATGCGCCATAGCGCTACCCGGGGTTTCCGGACATTGGGTACCCCTGAATCCGTCCAAACACATGCAGGTCAATATCCAGCATGTGGTAGTAAGCTTCACCCCGAAACAGGATCGTCCTGGGGTGCGTGTCGTCGGGCGTTGCCATTTGCCAATCGACCTCAATCGGTGCCACGATCGTCAGAACCCCGTCCAATGCGGTAGCGCTCGTGGCAGCATCCCGTGTCGTAACTTCCAGGTCGATATCCGAGTAGGCGTCAGCTGTTCCGTCGGCGAGCGAGCCGAACACATATAGCTCGCATGCGCCCGGTAAATCCCGGAGCGCTTCAATTACCCGCCGTAGGAGATTGCCGGGACCCGCGGTTGGGAACTCAGGCATGTCTACTTCCTCTCAGATCAAAGTTCGGGCCGAATCAAGTCGCAATCGAGGAAGTAGCCCGAGCATGCCGTAAGCGGCCCGGCAGAAGCGCAGACGGACAACTGAGAAAAACGATTTGGTCCCCTCGGCGATTAAGAAAATTCCAGTACTGGATCGCCCCTTCGATTAGTAGAAAGCAATCCGATCATACGGCATGGATTTCGGTTTGAAAAAGTAAATGTGCTTTTGGTTCTCGAAATTTCGTATCTCTTTTCTCCAATCCCGCCTTAAAATCAAGTCTCTATTGCCTTGAGGGGTCCGAACCAGATGACATAAACGAACCTTATCGGAAGCTCAATGAGCCTGGGGAAGGACGGCGAACCTTAAAGACGCCGTTTATTCCACCTATATGCCGGTGGAGGGTAGGATTGCAACCTCGAGTACCTCAAAGAAACCTTCGACGAACTTCGAGCATCAGGGAGATATCATGAAGACACGCATTTCCGTTCACTGCATCGTTGGCGTCGCCGCCGTTCTGCTGTTTCTGCTGCCGAGCACGAGCTTTACCCAGGACAAGCCCGTTACCGACCAAACTCTGCTCGACCAGATTCGAATCCAGGACATGATGGTTCGATACTATGCCGACCTCGGTAAGGCGAGCGGCGAGAAAATGGCCCGGCACTACACCGAAGACGGCGTCCTCGACGTCAATAACATGGTGTTCACGGGCCGTGACGAGATCGAAAGGATCTACAGCATGACGGGCGAGAAGACGGGCGAAGTCCACAAAGGCACCGTCCATACGCTCGTGACGAATGTGATTATCGACGTCGACGGCGACGAGGCGAGCTGTTGGTTGATCTATACGAACGTCCTGAACGAGAGCATAGAAAAGCCGCCGCAGTTCCTCGAGCAGGGTCGAGACTACACGAAGCTCGTGAAGCGCGACGGCCGCTGGCTCATCAAGCACCGCTGGATCACGAGCGATGGCGGCACACCCAAGTATTGGCGGCAGAAGTACATCAAGAGATAGTTCCGCTGAGTGCAGCATGACGCCTTCAGCGGATGTCTTCTCGCGTCGCTTCGGAGTTGCCAGTTCATTTTCCCCTCCAAAGTCATTAATGGGTCTGGCATAGTCGATGACTGTCCAGAAGTCGCATTGGGGGAAGTTTCCCAGACATCTAAGGTGTTCCGACAGTTTTCATGGAGAGAGACACAATTCTCCCCTTTCCGCCGAAACCAGGCGGCTCGCAACTATGATTCATCCGTTCGTGAGTAGATGTTTGAGCGCGCGGTCTTTGGTTCAGCGAGAGTCTTATAGAAGTCCTTTGAGGACAACATCTGAGTATTCGTTGTAGAACCAAGACATATCGTCCCGCTCGAGCGTCTGGGAAAAACCGTCGAGCAGTAGATCGCCGTAATCCGTAGCGGGACGATGCGTGCTACAGAACAACATCGGCCAAGAGAGTCAAATAAGGAAGAAAAAAGGAAAAGCGTTACCTTCTTTCTCTTTTCTCCGAGAAGAAAACAACAGAGAACCTATAAGATTGCCGTTTCCTGGGGGCTGTGCGAATGTCAAAATGATTCTAACCGGCGAGGCAAGTGATATTTCGTTTTGCTAGCTGGGAGCAAAGGGGACATTACGTTTTTATGAGCTACGTTTTACATACTCGTTCGGTCCCACATTCATGGGACTTCGATTGCCTTGGTTAAAGAGCCTATCTTCCCCTGAACGCTTTCCCGCACAGCAGCCTTGATCCTGTAGCGGCCAAAAGGAAGCTTGAGTTCCACTCTGGAGGAAAGACCCTGCTTGAGAACTCCGGCATAGCTCGATTCCAGCAATTTCAGGTCAATGGTTTTCTCCAGCCCATCGATAAATTTGCCGTGGTCGTCGTAAGCGGCCAGGACCAGGCTGATCAGGTTTTTGCGCCGGGCATCCTCGTCGAGGAAATGCACCTTACGGATGTCGACATTCGTCAGGAAGGAAACACCGTACGTAGAGCTGTCGTTGCGGTAGCAGTTGTACGACAGCGTGACCGGGATCTCGTTGAGATTGCCTGGGGCCTGCAGCGCGTCGATGATGTCCTCTCTTTTCCGCCTCTCAAA
>Ga0326728_10004351_pt1 | contig 42082 bp, 42 predicted proteins | sample MB3enrmetagenome_FD_207602 | JGI IMG/M metagenome (GOLD analysis project Ga0326728, IMG submission 207602) | Lab enriched peat soil microbial communities from McLean, Ithaca, NY, United States - MB31MN | ecosystem: Environmental > Terrestrial > Soil > Wetlands > Peat | place: USA: New York... | reverse complement strand
GTGAGGGAAACATGAGAACTTCGAATGCGGTAGTGGGTTTCAGCGGTCTTCTAATGATGGTCGCCCTCTCGAGCACGGGCTGCGCCACGAAGAAATTCGTCCAGGAGCAGGTCAACCCGGTTCAGCAACGGGTGGACGCGGTCGACAAGAAACAATCGGAGGCCCTGGCATCGCTGGATGCCAAGGAGCAGAAGGACATCTCGCGCGTGGAAGAGCGCGCGATCACGGCGGATAGCAAGGCCAGCGACGCCGCGCGGGCGGCGCAGATGGCGGACAGCAAGGCCGCGGCGGCGGCTGAAGCGGCCCGCAGCGCCAACACCTTGGCCCAGGCGGACCAAGCCAAGATCGGCGACCTGACCGTCGAGTTCCAGAACATGGACAACTTGAAGTTGAGCGCCACCGAGAGCGTGCTTTTCGGGCTCAACAAGTCGGCGCTGTCGGACGAGGCCAAGGCCAAGCTGGACCAGATTGTCCAGCAGACCAGCAGCCTGAGCCGCTACGTGCTGGAGGTGGAAGGCTTCACGGATAAGACCGGGTCGAAGGAGTACAACCTGGTGCTGAGCGCCCGCCGCGCGGACGCCGTGATGCGCTACTTGGTGGACAAGAAGGTTCCGCTGCGCCGCATCCACATGCTCGGCCTGGGCGTGGACCAAGCCGCGGAAGGCGAATCGACGCCCGCTACCCGCAAGGAAGCGCGCCGGGTGGTGGTGAAGGTTTGGATCGGCCCCGAGGTGAAGTAGTCCCGCTCGCGGTTTCCCCGATCGGTTAAAGGGGGCGGGTCTGAAGCCCGCCCCTACCCCTTAATCATCGTCAGCAGCATCACGACGCCGGTCTTGGCGTGGATGCCATGCTCGAGGTGTGGCGTCATGTAGACGAAGGTCCCCTCCACAGCCTCCCGCTCGTCCGAGCCCAGCCGCAGCGTAGCTTCTCCCTGAAGGAACATCAGAGTGGCCGGATAGGGCGCCGTGTGCGCCGAGAGTTCCTGCCCGGGCGCAAAACCGAACAGAACCACTTTGGTCCGCTGGTCGCTCTGAATGGTCTGGCTGAGGATGCCGTTCTCGGGCACCTGCGCCCGCTCGCGAAGGTCCCGCACGCAGATGTACTGTTCGTCCATACTCTCTTTGTAGCGCAGATGGCGACGGCCGGTCCTACTGCACGCTGCGCAGCAGGTCGTCGGCCAGCAGGCTGGCGCGTTCGGCCAGGTTCCGAGCGCGGAACAGATCGCTCTTGCGCGCGTCTTCGGCCTGCGCCAGGAAAGCACGTATGCGTTCCAGGTAGGTCCGTTGCTCCTCGTTGAGCCGGTGGCCGGCCAGGGCGGCCAGCGTTTGGCGGGCGCGGGCGATATTCCGGTCGATCTCCTCGTTGTAAGCCTTCTGTTGCTGGGGCGTGAGGATCTGCTCGAGCTGCGGCAAGGGTGGCGGCGGCTGCGGAACCGGTGCGGCCTCGACAGAGGGAGCGGTCTCGGCGGCCGGGGCGGACGGCCTGGGCCGGCGGCGGGGCGGGGGCGGGACTTGCATAGGCTCCAACGGCGGCGGCTGTATGTCGAGCGTCTGCGGCGGGATCTCCGGCGGGACCGGCCGGGCTTCTTCCGGATTCCTGGCAGGCCGCGGGGCCGGATTGACCAGGGGCGTTGGAGGCGCCGGCGGGAGCTGGGGTTTCGAGCGATGGCAGGCCGGGGCGAAGAGCGCCAGAATCATCGCGGCGATCAACGGACAGGCCTGGGCGCCGCTCATCGCTGGGGGTCCTTTCCCAGGCCGGGGCAGCGCAGCCGGAAGATCGTCCCCTCGCCGACCTGGCTCGTGAAATCGATAGTCCCGTTATGCAACTGGACGACGCGGTAGGTCATCGCCAGACCGATGCCGGAGCCCTTTCCCTTCGTACTGTAATACAGATTGAAGATCTTATCGCGGTTCTCGGGAGGGATTCCCACTCCTTCGTCGGAAATGTCGAGGCAACACTCGCCGTCCTCCTGGCGCAACTGGATTCCCAGCCGCCCGCCGGCTTTCATGGCCTCGACCCCGTTCACCACCACGTTCAGGATAGCCTGCTTGAGAAGATCGGGGTCCGCATGGACGAAGATCTCGTCCGGGTGGGCCTCCACTTCGATGCGGACCCCCTGCTGCGCGGCGGACGGCCCGACCAGGGCGGCCACCTCGCGTGCCAGGCCGGCCATTTCGAGGTCGCGCATCTTCAGCTCGATGGGGCGCGTGAAGTCCAGGAAGGTCTTCACCACGCGATCCAGGCGCTGGATCTCGCGGGCGATGGTCTCGATTTCCGGCGCTGCGAGATCGGACTCGGCGGCCAGCTTGGCTCTCAGCAGCTCGAGGTGAACGGTGATCGCTTGCAGCGGATTCTTGATCTCGTGCGCCACGCCGCCGGTGAGCCGGCTGATGGCCGCCAGACGGGCCGAGACGTCCAGTTGGGATTGGATCTCGCGGCGGGTCTCGGCGTCCCGCAGGGTGACCAGCGTGCCGATGCGCTGGTGGCCGGGGAAGGCCTCGAGCATCTCGACGTTGACCAGCAGGCGCGGGCCCGGGCCGGCGTCCCGCTCCAGCGCGATCGGCAGATTCTTGAGCGGCTGGCGCAGATCGATGGCGCTCCGGATGGCGGCGCCCAGCGCCGAGGAGAGCGGGAAGAGGTCGGCCATGCCGCGGCCCACCAGTTCCCAACGGCCGCGTCCCAACAGCCGTTCGGCCGCGCGCCCGGCCATCACCAGGCGGTCCTGCGCGTCGAACAGCAGGACCACCTCCTCCAGGTTCTCGAGCAGTTGCTCGACGTTGCTGCGCAACTGGCTGGCGTCCTCGCGCGCGCCGCGGAACTGCTGGCCGAGCAGGTTCAGCTTGGACTGCACGGCCGCGAATTCCCGCGCCGCGCCTTCCGGCAGCGGAGGCGGCCCGGCGGCCTCGCCCCGGCTGATGCGGTCGATAGTCTGGCTGATGCTGGCCAGCGGCCGCAGGGCCAGGTGCGAGACCACCACCGCCAGCATCATGGAGAGCAGCAGGGCGCCGAAGAAGATCAGCCCGATGCTGCGGACCTGCGGGAACAGCATGTCGCGGAGGAACACCGAGGAGAGGACCACCTTGATCGTGAAAACCTTCTGGCCGCCGACGCCGAGCGGCAGCTTGACCTCGTAATCGCGCCGTTCGGAAAAGACCTCGAGCAGCCGGCTCCAGGAGTTCTTGTGCACCCACTGGGTAAAGTCGGGGAGAGCGTAGACGCGGCTGCCAATGCGCGAGGGAATCGAATCCGCCAGGATGCGGCCCTTCTCATCGGCCACCAGGATCTCGATGATGACCTGGGAATTGGCGGTCCAGGTCTCGAGGAAACGCGCGATTTCGGGGTCGCTCGACACCAGCTCGGCCAGGTTGGCGGGAGGTTCCTGGCTGGCCATGCGGTCCCGAATCCGCTGGTTCAGGAACTCCTTCAACTGTTGCGCGTGCATCTCGGCGCGCCGTTGCACGTCGTCGAAGGTGGCCGAGCCCAGGTAATAGAGATGCATCGCCGAGAGCGCGCTGATCACCGCGACCATCAGGACGGTGATGAACAGGCGCAGCCGGGTGGTCAGGGACATAGGGCCCTACTCGGCTTCCGCCGCCCCATATTCCTTCAACTTGTTGTGCAGCGTTTTGAGGCTGATTCCCAGGATCTCCGCGGCCCGGGTCTTGTTGTTTCGAGTGTGCTGCAGGGTGCGCTGGATCAGGATCTTCTCGGCTTCGCCGACGGTCGAGCCGAGAGGCAGCCGGACCAGGTCCGCGCCGCCGTCTTCCTCGACTTTCGGGGCGGCGGAGGAGCGGTTGAAGCTGGGGGGGAGATGTCCCAGCCCGATCATGCCGTCGCCCGCCATGATGACCGCGCGCTCCAGCGCGTTGCGCAGCTCGCGCACGTTGCCCGGCCAGTGGTAGCGGCGGAACTGCTCGAGAACCTCGGGGCCGATATCCACGACCCGGCAGTTGTGCTTCCGATTCAGGTCGCGCAGCAGGGCTTCGACCAGCAGCGGGAGGTCCTCCATGCGGGCGCGCAGCGGCGGCAGCGCGATATGGAACACGTTGAGACGGTAGTACAGGTCGTCGCGAAGCTGCCCCTTGCGCAGGGCGTCCTCGAGCACTTTATTGGTGGAGGCGATAACGCGCACATCCACCAGCAGCTCGCCCTTTCCGCCCAGACGGCGTACACGGGAATCCTCGAGCACGCGCAGCAGCTTGGCCTGCGTGGCGATGGGCATGTCGCCGATTTCGTCCAGCAGCAGGGTGCCGCTCTGGGCCAGCTCGAAGCAACCGGCGCGCCGCTCGAGGGCCCCGGTGAAGGCGCCCTTCTCGTGGCCGAACAGCTCGCTTTCCATGAGCGTCTCCGGCATAGCGGCGCAATTGATGGCGACGAAGGGGCCGCCCGAACGCGGGCTCAGGCCGTGGATGGCGCGAGCCACCAATTCCTTGCCGGTGCCGCTCTCTCCGGTGATCAGCACGGCGGCCTTGCTGGGCGCCACCTGGCGGATGAGCGAGAAGACCTCCTGCATGACGGGCGCGCGGCCCACCAATTCGCCCAGCACGCCCTGGTAGCTCAACTCGCGCTTCAGGCGCTCGGCCTCCTCCGCCAGGCGCTGCTGCGTGGCGGCGCGCTCGAGCAGGACCCGCAGGGCGCGCGGCTCGATGGGCTTCTCGAGGAACCAGAAGGCGCCCAGATCGTGCATGGTCGCAATGGCTGTCTCGATGTTGCCAAAGGCGGTGATCACGATGGCGGGCGGGCCGCCGCCCTGCGCGGCCAGGCGGCGCAGCAGCTCGAATCCATCCATGCGGGGCATCATCAGGTCCGTGACCAGGACGTGCGCCGGGAAAATGGCCAGCTTCTCGAGGGCCTCCTGCCCGTCGGCGGCCGTTTCGGTCGTGAAGCCCCAGGCCGCCACCATGCCGGCCAGGCCCAGACGCTGATTCTCCTCGTCGTCGACGATGAGCACGCGGGTCGGGTTGGCGGACATGCCGTTTACTCCGCGCCCTTTCGAGCGTGGTTGGCCGAGGCGTCGCTGGGCGCGCGGAATCGCAGGCCCGACCAGTTCTCGGCGAGCACAATGGAGTTGGCTGGATTGCGGAGCAGGTACTTCAGGCTGGCCGGCTGCGCGATCACCGTGACGGGATCTTGCGGCAGCATCCCGAGCAGCGCCGAGAGATCCTGGGTGGCCGCGTGCTCGACGCCGCCGGTCGTGTAGGTATAGGAGATGATGCCATCGTGATAGTCGGTAATGGTGGCGCTTCCCACGCGGCCGCGCGCGCTCACGGTCAGGCGCCGCCGCCGCTCGCGTTCCGCCGGAGACACCCTCGCGCGCCGGATCAGCCAGACGGCCAAAGCGGCCGCAGCCACGGCGAACCCTGCCAGGATGAACACCCAAGCGCCCGTCGCCATCACAGTCCAGTGTCCCGATATACCTTGCGATAGTCCTTCAGAAACTGATCCAGCCCCTTGAACGGCAGGGTGGCGAGGTGCGCCCCGGCACGCGCCGCCGTGGCCTGGATGCCATCGCGGGTCAGGGGGCACTTCACCACCACGTTGGGATGAAGGCGGGCCAGCTCGCGGCCCTGCTCGATCATCTGCTCCGCATCGGTCGCCAGCACCTCCGCGCTGACATCGCCCGGGACGATCTCGCAGATGCGGCGGATCTGGTCCTCGAACGGATTCCCCTCCTTGGCGATCAGCGTGGGATTGGTGGTCACGCCGTCCACGATTCCCCACGCGGCGCCTTTGCGAAGCTCGTCCAGGTTGGCGGTGTCCGGGAAGATCTTCATACTTCTACAGTACAACCGATGCGGGTGGACGATGGAACCGCCCTTCTCGCAGCCGCTGCGCTCATGGCCGCCGTGGGCTTTCCCCGGGCCAAGCTGGCCGGGCGTTCCCGGTTCAGGGACCCGGCCATACTTGAGGGTCGGGCTCGCACCTGGGCCTTGCCTCAGCAGGCCCGGAAGCGCATACTGTCGGCTGAGGAGAATGCAATGAAGCGGACGATGTTCATCGCGCTAGCGGCGCTCGGCGGCTGGCTGCTGGCGCCGACGTTCTACCCAACTCCCGTGCTGGCCTAGGACTGCTTGCCGGAATGCATGCATACCCACGGCTGCTGGGGAGGGGGTATGAGCGAAACCTATTGCAGGCTGGAATTGATCGACTGCCAGCAAATGTGTAACGCGAAAACCCAAAGGTCTTACGGCGCCATCGCTTATAGTACAAAGGACAAGGCCTGCTTCTGGGCGAACGGCTGGAATAGCCAGAAGAAAGCCGAGCAGGTGGCTCTGGATAACTGTTCCAAACAAGGCCCGGGATGCAAGTCGATCGTCTGGTACTCGAAAGGCGGCGGCGCTGTAGCGGCGGATGGCAACATCGTCACCTGGGGAACGGATTCGACGAAACAGAAGGCCGAGAATCGGGCCATGGATGAGTGCAAGAAGGAGGGCGGCAAGAAGTGCGCCCTTCAAACCTCGCAGTGCACGCCGTAAGCCTGAATCCCGAAGTTGAAACGACCGCCGGGGCCATCTGGGACTAGACCGGCGGCAAGACCGCCGGCGCTACGTGCTAGGCTGTAGGAATGCGTGCCTTATTGATGTTATTGCCGATTGCTTTGATGGCGCAGGCCCCCACGCCCGCCCCTCCGAAAGCCCCCACACCCGCCCCTATTAGGATCGCCGCGGAGGCCGGGAGCCCGGCGGCGCTCTCGGACGACGACCAAAAGAAGATCATTTACACGCTCGGCCTCTCGATTTACCAGTCCTTAGGCAGGTTCGATTTATCGCCCGCGGAAGTCGAGATCGTCAAGCAGGCTCTGGCGGATGCGGCGGCCGGGAAACCCGCCCTGGATGCCAGTGTCTGGATGCCGAAGATCGGCCAGTTCGGCGCCGAACGGGCGGCCATCGTGGCGGCGCGGGAAAAGGCCGCCTCGAAGGTTTATCTGGAGAAGGCAGCCGCGGAGCCAGGCGCCGTTAAGCTGGACTCCGGGTTGATCTATCGCGAGACGAAGGCGGGTAGCGGCGCCGCGCCCAGCGTTACCGACACCGTAACGGTCAACTACCGCGGCACTCTGGTGAACGGGACGGAGTTCGACAGTTCCTACCGCCGCAACCAACCCACGAAATTCCCCCTCAAGGGAGTCATCCCCTGCTGGACGGAAGGCATCCAGAAGATGAAGGTTGGGGGGAAGGCGACGCTGGTCTGCCCATCCGACCTGGCGTACGGGGATAGGGGGAGGCCTCCGGTGATTCCGGGCGGCGCCGCGCTGATCTTCGAGGTCGAGTTGCTGGAAGCGGCTGCCGCACCGCCTCCGCCTCCCATGCCGGTGACGCCTCCAAAACCGATTGTTCCGCAGCCGGCCGCCAAGTAATAAGTCGTCGTTTTACAGTCGGTTACGGCTGTATGAGGTAGTAGTTTGCCTGGCCGACTGAGGCCGGAATCCAACCCGCCGCTGGTAGGATAGAAGCGGCATGAAGAAAGAGGAGCTAGCGGCACGCCTGGCGAGCGAGGCCGGCCTAAGCCCGGCGGCCGCCGCGGATCAGCTCGATCAGATGATCCACGACATCCTGGCCAGCCTGCGCAGTGGGAAGCCGGCTCCGCTTCCCGGCCTGGGCCGCTTCGTCCCGCCGCGGGGCTTCCAGTTCGAGCCGGAGAGCCCCGACCGGAGGCGGAAGAAGTAGATGGCCTCCCCTAGCGGGTCCACCAGCGAACAGGTGGCGCACATTGTCCGGCAATGCCTGGAGCAGGGCGGCAGCGTGGAGATCGATGGACTGGGCGAGTTCCGCCCGGATCGCCAGGGCGGCTTCCAGTTCCTGGCCCGAACCAATCCCAAGATCTTCCTGGCCTACGTCGCGGAGGACGTGGAAGCGGCGGAGAGATTGTACGGCGACTTGACGGAGCGGGGCCTGGACGCCTGGATGGATCGCAAACGGCTGCTGCCCGGGCAGAATTGGCCGCGCTCGATCGAGCAGGCGATCTCGGTGGCGGACTTCTTCGTGGCCTGCTTCTCGAAGCGGGCAACGGGGAAGCGGGGCGCGTTCCAATCGGAGTTGCGTTACGCGCTGGACTGCGCCAAGCACCTGCCGCTCGAAGAGGTTTTTTTCATCCCGGTGCGGCTGGAGGAGTGCCGCATTCCGGTCCGCATCAGCCGGGAACTGCAGTATGTGGATCTGTTTCCAAACTGGGGGAGAGGGATACGGCGGATCGTGGCGGCGATCCGGAAGCAGGCGCGGCGCGGCAAGGGCGCTTAGGGATTCTTCGCTAGCTTGTTTCGCACCTCGGCGGCGCGCTTATCCTGGGGGGCCAGGTCGAGGAACTTGGCGTAGGCGTCGTGGGCGGCCTTTTTGTCGCGCAGCTTCTCTTCGGCCTCGCCCAGGCGGAGGTAGGCCTCGGCCAGGCCCGGATTCCAGAGCGTGGCTTCCTGGAACCGGCCGGCGGCCGCCTTGTACTTGCCCTTCTTGAAATAGAAGTCGCCGGTTTTGAGTTCCGTGGCGGCTTGGAGAGGGTTGAAGGGGTAGTCCTTCTTGGGGATCAGGGTCTCGTCTTCTTCGGGCGGCTCCTGCGTTTGCGGCGGCGGGGTCTGCTGTTGGGCCAGCAGCGCGCAGCTCGCCAGCATCGAACTTAAGAGGAAAGCGCGGAATCGTGCCACAATTTTAGTGTAGGATAACGCCGGCCCGCCATGGACCTCCGCGACAAAGCCAGCCAGTTGCCCGCACAGCCCGGGGTCTACATGTACAAGGACGCCGGGGGGCGGGTGATCTACGTTGGCAAAGCCAATTCCTTGCGCCAGCGCGTGCGGAGCTATTTCTCGGAAGACCATCTGGCGGATGCGAAGACGGGCAGTCTGATGTCGGAAGCACGGGACATCGAGTGCATCCTGGTGGACAACGAGCAGGAGGCGCTGGCGCTGGAGAACAACCTGATCAAGCGCTGGCAGCCGCGCTTCAACGTGCTGCTGCGCGACGACAAGACCTACCCCTACGTGAAGCTGACCCGGGAGAAATACCCACGGGTCTACGTCACGCGGCGGGTTCTCAAGGACGGCGCCACCTACTACGGGCCCTACTTTCCGGGGAGCCTGGCCTACCGGCTGGTGCATTTCATCAACCGGTTCTTCGGGGTGCCCTCCTGCAAGATCGACCTGGGCCGGCGGCATCCGCAGCCCTGCCTGCAATACCACATACACCGCTGCCTGGGGCCGTGCGTGGAGGGGCTCACGACGGATGAAGCCTACGCCCGCGCGGTCCACGAGGTGCGGCTGTTCCTGGAGGGCCGACACCGCGATCTGGCCGCCGAGTTGCTCGCACACCAGCAGCAGGCCGCCGACGAAATGCGCTTCGAGCAGGCCGCGGTGCTGCGGGACGCCATCGCGACCCTGGAGGAGATGGAACCGAGGCAGAAGATGGCCGCGGCCGAGGGCGAGGACACCGACGTTTTCGCCTACTACGCCGAGCCGCCGCTGGTGGCTGTGAACGTGTTCCACCTGCGCAATGGGCGCATTGTGGACCGGCGCGAGTTCTTCTGGGAAGACCAGATGCAGTTCCAGCCGGCCGAATTCGTGGCCGCGCTTCTGAAGCAGTGCTACCTGGATCAGCAGTACGTCCCAGCCGCGGTGCATGTGCCGATGGACTTCGAGGACCGCGAATTGCTCGAGAAAGCGCTCTCGGAAAAGCGCGGGCGCAAGGTGGAGATCCAGACGCCGCAGCGCGGCCAGAAGAAGGCGCTGCTGGCTCTGGCGGAAACCAACGCGAAGCACCTGTTCGAGCAGCGCTTCCGGGTGATGAAGCCGGCGGCGCAGGCCATACTGGACGCCGTGCAGGAAATGCTGGGGCTGGAGGAGGCTCCGCGGCGCATCGAGTGCTTCGACGTGTCGCACATACAGGGGACGGACAAGGTGGCCAGCCTGGTGGTGTGGGAGAACGGGCGGATGAAGAAGGCGGATTACCGCAAGTTCATCCTGCGGGAGGTGGAGGGTAACGACGATTTCGCGTCCATGCGGGAGGTGATTACGCGGCGCTACTCGCGGCTGAAGCAGGAGGGCCAGCCAATGCCGGGTCTGGTGCTGGTGGACGGCGGCGTGGGCCAACTGCACGCGGCGGCGGGGGCGCTGGCGGCGCTGGGGATCGCGGATCAGCCGCTGGCTTCGATCGCCAAGCGCGAGGAATGGATCTACGTGTACGGGCAGGAAAATGAGCCGATCGTGCTGGACCGGTTCTCCCCGGTGCTGCACCTGGTGCAGAGCGTGCGCGACGAAGCGCACCGCTTCGCCATCACCTTCCACCGTTCGCGGCGGGATGCCGCGCGGTTAAGCTCGGAACTGGGCCAAGCGCCCGGGATCGGCCCCAAGACGGTGCGTAAACTGCTGGAGCGGTTCGGCAGCGCCGAGCGGGTGCGGCAGGCGCCGGAGGAGGAACTGGCGAAGGTGGTTGGCCCCGCCGCCGCGCGCCGGCTTATCGAGTACCAGCGGAGCGGGGCGGGATAACGTCCCGGCCGACCGGCTTTCCCCGTTCAACTCGCAAAGCGGGGCGCCAGAGCCGAAATTCCGGCACTTCGGGGGCGGGGAGTTTTTCCGGCGCGGGATTCCGGTTATCATAGTAGACCTCGGGCAGAAGTACCTTCCCTATGAGCATCAACATCGGTCTGGATATCGGGGCGATCAGCTTGAAACTGGCCGCTCTCGGCAAACCCGAGGACCGCGCGGTGCTGGAGGCGCTGTGCGGGGCCAAGCCGGCCTTCCGGCTGATGGATTGGGAGGCGCCGGGCGGGCGGCGGCTGCCGCTGGCGCTCTCGGAGTACCGGCGGATCGCGGGCAGCCCGATCCAGAGCACCTTCGACCTGTTGCAGGAGTTCTACGAGATCGTGCCGGAGATCCGGGTGGAGGGCATACGGGTGACCGGGTCGGGCAGCCGGACCATCGCCAAAATCCTGGGCATCTACTTCGAGAACGAATTCAAAGCGGTGGCCAAGATGGTGGGCCTGTTCTATCCGCAGGTGCGCACGGTATTCGAGATCGGCGGCGAGAGCTCGAAGTACATCCGGCTGGAAATGCAACCGGACACGGGACAGAGCGGCATCCTGGATTACGACCGGAGCGGAGAGTGCGCGGCGGGCACGGGTTCCTTCCTGGATCAGCAGGCGCTGCGGATGGGCTACTCGGTGGAGGAGATCGGCGGGCTGGTCTCGGAGGCGGGGAGTGCGGCGCGGATCGCGGGGCGATGCTCAGTGTTCGCGAAGTCGGACATGATCCACGCGCAGCAGAAGGGGCACCAGCCGGCGGAGATCCTGCGAGGGCTGTGCGACGCGGTGGCGCGCAACTTCAAGAGCAGCATCGTGAAGAGCCGGCCGGTGGTGGCTCCGGTGGCGCTGATTGGCGCAGTGTCGCAGAACGCCGGGGTGACGGCGGCGTTGCGCGAGACCTTCGGCCTGGGCGAGGGCGACCTGATCGTTCCCGAGTTGTACGCCTGGTGCGGGGCCATCGGGACGGCGATATTGGAGGCGGAGGAGCGGCGGAAACGCAGCATTCGCGAGATACACCGGCTGAGCCAGCACGACGCGGAAGAGAGCGTCACGGACACCAAGCCTCTTTCGATGGAAAACGTGGTCCTGCTGCGGGACCGTGTGGCGCCGTATGTCCCGCCACCGGGCGACGGACCCATACCCGCGTATCTGGGGATCGACATCGGGTCGGTTTCGACCAATGTGGTGGCCATGGACGCGAGCGGCGCGCTGATCCAGGACATTTACCTGCGCACGGCGGGGCGGCCCATCGAAGCGGTCCAGCAGGGGCTGAGCGAAGTGCAGCGCGAGTGGGGCCGGCGCCTCGCGATACAGGGAGTGGGGACCACCGGGTCGGGGCGGGAGTTGATCGCCGAACTGGTGGGCGCGGATGTGGTGAACGACGAGATCACGGCGCATAAGACGGGCGCATTGCAGATCTCGAGCACGCTGGGAGGGGAACCGGTCGACACCATCTTCGAGATCGGGGGACAGGATTCCAAGTTCATCTCGATCGAAAACGGGGTAGTGGTGGATTTCGCGATGAACGAGGCCTGCGCGGCGGGCACCGGTTCGTTCCTGGAGGAACAGGCGGAGAAGTTGGGCATTAGCATCAAGGGCGAGTTCGCGAGGCTGGCGCTTTCGGCGGCGGCGCCTACGCGGCTGGGCGAACGGTGCACGGTGTTCATGGAGCGCGATGTCACCGGCTGGATGCACAAAGGCGAAGCGGCGCCAAACATCGTGGCCGGCCTGGCTTACTCGATTGCGCTGAATTACCTGAACCGGGTGGTGCGCGGGCGGCGCATCGGGAAGGTGGTTTACTTCCAGGGCGGGACGGCTTACAACGATTCGGTGGCCGCGGCCTTCGCCGGCCTGCTGGGCAAGAAGATCACGGTGCCGCCGTACAACGGCGTGATCGGGGCCATCGGGATGGCGCTGATCGCGCGGCAGTGGCGGGAGGCGACCGGGGGCGCGAGCCGGTTCCGCGGCTACGATCTATCGCGGCTCTCCATGGTCAGCCGGGATTTTGTGTGCCGGGCCTGTTCGAATTTGTGCGACATCAAGGAATTCACGATCGAGGGGCAGAAGAGTTACTGGGGCGATAAGTGCTCGGATAAGTTCCGCAAGCCGTCGCCGACGGGGCGCAAGCCGGTGATCGAAGATTTGTTCGCGTTCCGCGAGCGGTTGCTGGAGGGGCTGCCCGGTTACGCCGTGACCGGCCCGAAGTTCAAGCGGACGCCGGGGCGGGTCTACGTGGGCATTCCGCGGACCATGTCGATGTGGGACCTGTTCCCGTTCTGGAACCGCTACTTCAGGGAAATCGGCGTGGAGGTGGCGCTATCGCCGGCGACGGATCCCAAGATCGCCGCGCAGGGCGTGGAGATGGCGCTGGCGCAGCCCTGTTACCCGATCCAGGTGGCGCACGGACACGTGAAGGCGCTGGTCGAAGCGGGCGTGGACTACGTGCTGATCCCCAACATTCTGGACGCCGAGGCGGAGGACGGAAAATGCAGCGCGCATTTCTGCCCGTGGAACCAGACGCTGCCCTACGTGATCGAATCGGCGCCCGGCCTGGAGGAACACCGGCACATGTTCCTGGTTCCGCGGCTGCACTTCCAGATGGGCAAAGAGCAGATCGCGAGCGGATTACTCGAAACCATGCGGCGGCTGGGCGTGAGCAAGCGTACCAACGAGAGGGCCGTGGAGGCGGCTTACGCGGCGCAGCGCGAGTTCCAGAGCCGATTGCTGGAGGCCGGAAGGCAGGCGCTCGAAGTGCTGGAGAAGAGCGGCGAGCCGGGCATCCTGCTGGTGGGCCGGAGTTATAACATCTACGACCGCAATGTAAATTGCGATATCCCGCGCAAGCTGCGGCACCGTTACGGGGCCAATGTGATTCCCATCGATTTCGTGGTGACGGGACGGGAATCTGTGGCCGAGATGCATCCCAATATGTACTGGACGTCGGGACGCAAGATTCTGGCGGCGTCGCGGGTGGCAAACGCGCGGCCCAACTTACACGTGATCTATATCTCGAACTTCAAGTGCGGGCCGGACTCCTATATCAAGCATTTCACGCGGGAGGCCGCGGGTGCGCCGCTGCTGGTGTTACAGTTCGACGGGCACGGCAACGACGCCGGCTACATGACGCGCTGCGAGGCGTACCTGGATAGCAAAGGAATTCTGCGATGTTACAAGCCGGGAACGGAAGCCGCGCTGGCGGCGCCCACAGTCCACTAAGCGGGAAGCGCATCTACATTCCGCCGATGGCTTATGGGAGCGGACGCACGTTCGCGGCGGCGTTCCGGGCGCTGGGCCTGGATGCCGATATCACACCGCCCTCCGACCATCGCACGCGGGAGCTGGGGGCGCGCTACACGTCGGGGGACGAATGCTATCCGGCCAAGGTGACGGTCGGGGATTTCATGAAGGTGCTGGAAACTCCGGGCGCGGATGCCGCGCGCGTGGCCTTCTTCATGCCCACCGCCGACGGCCCGTGCCGGTTCGGGCAGTACGCGCCTTACCTGCGCCGCATTCTGGACCAGAACGGATACCCGAATACGGCGGTGCTTTCGCCATCCAGCCGGGACGGTTACGGCGATTTCGGGGAATTGGCGCGGCCCTTTGTGCGTACCGGGTGGCGGGCGCTGGTGGCGGCCGACATCCTGCAGAAGGTGCTGCTCAAGACGCGGCCGCACGAGGAGCGGAAAGGCTCGACCGACGAGATTTACGAGGAGTGCCTCGACGATTTATGCGGCACTATCGAGCGCGCGCCGCTCTCGCCGCCGGCTCAGTTGAAGGCCATGCACGGGGCGATGGTGCGGTGCCGAGACCGGTTCCGGCGGGTCGCGGTGCGGCGGGAACGGTCGACGCCGCTGATCGGGATCGTAGGCGAGATTTTTTGCCGGCTGAATTCGTTCTCGAACGAGGATTTGGTGCGGCGCCTCGAGGAGTACGAGGCCGAGGCCTGGATTTCCGACCTCACCGAATGGGTGTGGTATACGATCGCGGAGCAGTTCCGCAAGTTCAAGCTGAAGGGCAAGCAGGTTTCGCTCGAAGCGGCCGGGGCGTGGATTCGCAAGCAGGTGCAGAAACGCGACGAGCACGCGCTGCTGGAGCCGTTCCGCGAGGATTTGCAGGGCTACGAAGAGCCGGACGTGCAGGAGGTGCTGGAGGCCGCGCGGCCCTACCTGCCGGCGGATGGCGCGCTAGGGGAGATGGTGCTGAACGTGGGCAAGGCGATTTGCCTGGCCCGGCGCGGGGCCGACGGGATCATCGACATCAGCCCGTTCACGTGCATGAACGGGATCGTCTGCGAGGCGGTTTATCCGCGGGTGAGCCGCGACCTGGGCGGGATTCCGATCCGCAATTTCTACTTCGACGGCACGCAGAGCGACCTGGACCGCGACCTGGGCGTGTACCTGGAGCTAGCGCGGACGTATCAGCGGCGGAAGAAGCACCAGCGGGCGATGGCGAAGACGGGGTGACCCGGACCCAGACCCTACGCCGTGGTGGCGGACTCAGATCTTGCACGCTCGGCCAAGTCCCTCAGTCCAATTGCATCCCAGATACCCGCCGACAGCTCGAAGGCCCCGCGAGCTGCGTCGAGGTTGCCCGTCTGGCGCCACAACCTCCCGAGCGAACTCAGGCAGTTGGCTTCCCCGCGCCGGTCCCCGATCTGGCGGTGAATCGGCAGGGCCTCCTGATACAACTTCTCCGCCTCCGCGTAGCGAGCCTGCGCGCACACCGCGTCCCCCAGGCTCCTCAGGGCGTTGGCCTCGCCCAGCCGATCCCCGGTCTGGCGATAAACCGTCAGGGCCTCCTGGTTCAGCGCCTCCGCCTCCGCGTAGCGATCCTGCGCGCGTGCCGCTTCCCCCAGGCTCCAAAGGGCGTTGGCCTCGCCCAACCGATCCCCGATCTGGCGATAGATCGGCAGGGCTTCCCCATCCAGCGTCTCCGCCTCCGCGTAGCGAGCCTGCTCGCGCGCCACTTCCCCCAGACTCCGAAGGGCGTTGGCCTCCCCCGACCGGTCCCCGATCTGGCGATAAATTGGTAGGGCTTCCCCATACAGCTTCTCCGCCTCCGCGTAGCGAGCCTGCATGAACGCCGCCTCCCCCATACTCTGAAGGGCGTTGGCCTCCCCCAACCGCGCCCCAATCTGGCGATAAATCGCCAGGGCTTCCTGAAACGATCTCTCCGCCTCTGCGCAGCGACCCTGCATGCGCGCTTCGTCCCCCAGGCGCCGAAGGGCGTTGGCCTCCCCCAACCGGTCCCCGATCCGGCGATAAATCGGCAGTGCTTCCTGATACAGCTTCTCTGCCTCGGCGTGGCGAGCCTGCATGCCCGCAACGTTCCCCAGGCGCCGAAGGGCGTTGGCCTCCCCCGACCGGTTCCCGATCTGGCGATGAATCGACAGAGCTTCCTGATGCAGCTTCTCCGCCTCCGCATAGCGAGCCTGCAAGCCCGCCACGTCCCCCAGGCTCTGAAGGGCGCTGGCCTCCCCCGACCGTGCCCCGATTTGGCGATAAATCGGCAGGGCTTCCTTATGCAATTGCTCCGCATCCGCGTAGCGATCCTGCATCCGCGCCGCGTCCCCCAGGCTCCGAAGGGCGTTAGCCTCCCCCAATCGGTCCCCGATCTGGCGGTAGATCGGGAGGGCTTCCCCATACAGCTTTTCCGCCTTCGCGTAGCGAGCCTGCATGCGCGCCACATCTCCCAGTCTACGAAGGGCGCTGGCCTCCCCCAACCGGCTCCCGATCTGGCGAAAGATCGGCAGGGCCTCCTGATGCAGCTTCTCCGCCTCGGCGTAGCGATCCAGCATGTACGCCGCGTCCCCCAGATTCTGAAGAGCCTTAGCCTCCCCCAACCGGTTCCCGATTTGGCGATAAATCGGCAGGGCTTCCCGATACAGCCTCTCTGCTTCCGCGTAGCGATCCTGCATGCGCGCAGCCTGCCCCAGACTATTGAGGGTGTCGGCCTCCCCCAACCTGTCCCCGACCTGGCGATAGATGGCCAAGGCACGGTTGAGATTGCTTTCGGCGTCCGCCCACTGGCTCTCGAACGCGGCCGCCTGTGCTAGCAACGCCAGCGTTTGCGCTGATGCCGCGTGGTCGGGTTGAGCGGATTGCTCAAGCTCCGCAAGGATGCCGAGCAGGACCTCGCGCCGTTCCAGCCTTCCGCGGCGCTCCAGCGACCAATCGTATCCCGCTTCCAATTCCGCAAGCGAGAGTCGCGCCTCCTCCTCGTCCCCTGTGAAGCGGTAAACGCCCGAGCGCCCCGACCAGAAATCGATGGCCTGGCGTTGGAAGCCGCGCACGGCGAACTCCGGGACCCAGAACACCATGGGCCACGGGAACCTCCGCACGACATAGTCGCGGTTGAAGTTGAGCATGGCGACGGCATCGCTGACCTGCTCTCGAAGGTCGAACATGGATTCCAGGCCGCAGACAAACATGGCGCCCGGCCGTCGCTCGCCCGCCGCCTCGTCAAGTTGAGGCGCCACGCCAGCGCCGTTAGTCGGACTCAACGTGACCTCCAGGATCTCCAGGTCCGGCAACTGGCGTCGAATCTCATCCACTAGGCGGCGACGCAGGGAGGCGTGATGGACGCGGGCGAAAGCGAGGGTGAAGCCGCCGGCCAACCGCAGCATGTTCAGCAGCCGGCGCAGTTCGACCTGGTTTTCTATCGACAGCGCGTGGCCGGAGTTGCCGCTGCTCAAAGCTTGCCTCTTTCCTCGATCAGGCCGAGCAGAGGGTTCCAGTCATAATAGGCGCCCTGCTCGTCGCGGTAGCCCAGAACGTACATGTTGGCCAGCAGGCCGCTGAGCAGCTCCAGTTCCGTGGCCTCTCGCGGCGCCTCGTGAGATTGGTGGACTTGCCCCAGCAACGTCCAGTCGGCGCGGTTCAGAGGCTCTGCCAGGTCCGCGGCCCACACGCGCGCGGTCTGGAGCACCGCATCGCCACCCAGAGGGAGGTCTCCGCACAGTTCGATGGTTGAGCGCAACAGGTTGCACAGAGTCCGAACGTGGCCACCCGAGAGCCGACAGATCTCGCCCAAGGAAGACGGATCGGCGAAGACCTCGTCAACGCCCATCCCCGCCCGTTCCGCCCGGTTCCGTACAATCTGCCGGAGCGTCTCGCAGCCCGGCTCGTTCTCCCGACCGTCGCGATCAATGACCGGAATTGCGGGCAAGGAGAGCGCCTGCCCGTACAGATTCTGCAAGCGGGGGCGCACGTGGCTATGCACCAGCTCGACCGGCGCGGTGTAGATCACGTGGCAGTCAAGCGCCCGCAGGATCCCGGACGAATCCAGGTACAGGCTCTCGTGGTTGGTGAGGCCCCGACCGTTGATGAGCTTTCGCGGAATCCGGTCGAGCTGATCCACGATCAGGAGTATCCCCTCGCAGCCGTACTCCGTCTTCAGCCACTCCCGCGCCTTGGTCAGCACCTCCTTGTTGATAAGATCGTACAACCTGGGCAGGCGGCCCTCCAGCAGTCTGCGCAGGGCAGGGCGGGCGCTGGGCACCTGCTTGAGCGTCAGCCCGAACTTGAGCGGGTCGAGCGCAACCTCGACACTCTTGAGTTCCACCTCGGTGTTCAGCAGGTCGCGGAATTCCTTGAAGAACTGGTTGAACTTCTCCCACCCGAAACTCTGGCCGGCGCCCTTCAGGTCGGACACCAGTTGAAGGGCCATCTGGAAGACGATTTCGGAGGCGCTGACGTCCTGAAGGTCGACCCACTCCTCGGCCTGGAGCTGCGAGACGAACCACTTCTGGCCCGGAGCACCCTGCTCCAGCTTGCGTTTTACGCGCATGAGCTCGGTGGTCTTGCCGCTCCCTCGGTGTCCGGTGAATAGTTTGACAATGGACAGTTGGGAACTGAGTGCGATGCTGTTGATCAGAAGGACCTTGACATCCTGGGGAGCCAGATCCTTCTGCCAATCCACGTACAGGGCATCCCCTTCCGCATCCGCCTCAAGAGGCCGGAGGGGGTCGAACTGTTGGTAGAGGGCTTTTGCGTCAGACATCACCCCGATTATACCCGCAGCCCGCCGCTTCCGACTTGGAGGTTTTCTGGTTGGCCAGCCGCCCGGCGCGCGCCGATACGCAGAAGGGACCAGCGGGCGATGGCGAAGACGGGATGAGGCAAAGGGCAAGCAGATTTCGCTCGAAGCGGCCGGGGCGTGGATACGCAAGCAGGTGCAGAAACGCGACGAGCACGCGCTGCTGGAGCCGTTCCACGAGGATTTGCAGGGCTACGAGGAGCCGGACGTCCAGGAGGTGCTGGAGGCCGCGCGGCCATACCTGCCGTCGGATGGCGCGCTGGGGGAGATGGTGCTGAACGTGGGCAAGGCGATTTGCCTGGCGCGGCGGGGGGCCGACGGCATCATCGATATCAGCCCGTTCACGTGCATGAACGGGATCGTCTGCGAGGCGGTTTATCCGCGCGTGAGCCGCGACCTGGGCGGGATTCCGATCCGCAATTTCTACTTCGACGGCACGCAGAACGACCTGGACCGCGACCTGGGCGTGTATCTGGAACTGGCGCGAACTTATCAGCGGCGGAAGAAACACCAGCGGGCGATGAGTGGCTAGCCAGAGGCGGACAAATCGAAATCCGAGCCAGAGATGTAAGATGGCGCATCCAGCCCTGGGATGCTCGTAACGGGTGGTATCTGGGAGCTCTTCACATGGTAGCTAACGTCGTATACGCTGAAGAGCAGGCCGGGGCTGGAGGTATCAAAGGTGGTCGCGACTGTGTTGGCAGCGACGACTATGAATAGCATTGCCGCGAAGATGGATCGGGAAAAAGCCTGGTACACCTGTATCCCCTTATAGGGTGCGCTCAATTCAACCTGGAAGAAAGAACCAGCGGTACCAGCACGGTACTGGAACCCACACCCCCCGCATCGGCGGGCCGGTACGGATCGGGCCGGGCTTGCTATGCTGTTCGAGGATGGTTCCTAAGCAACGGTGGATGTGTTGGCGAAGCCGCGGAGCGCTCCGGTCGGTCTGCTACGCGATCCTGGTGGCGGCGGGCGTCGCGTGGGTCCTCATTGCCGAAGGGGGATTCGTCTGGTGGTTCATGGTAGCATCGGCTGCCTTGGGCGGGCTGACTGCCATTCTCCATCGCTATTTTTCGGGGGGCGGGGAGTTGTGATTCGCTAGACCTTACGCCTGATCGAGAATGGCCCGCAACTCGGCCAAAGCGGCTTCGGGGCGGCCGGCCTGAAGATGATCGAGGGCCGGGGAATCGACCAGATCGTACCAAATAGCCCGGCGGCGGTCGAAATCCGGGAAGCGCTGGAGCATCTCGGGGCGCAGTTGACCGGCCAGCTCGAGGAACTGGGCGTAGGGGGCGCCGAATTCGCCGGCGATGCGGTCGCGAATGCGGGCGGCTAGGGCGGGGCTTTTGCCGCTCGAAGACACCGCGATCACGAGGTCGCCCTGGCGATGGATGGCGGGGAAGATGAAATTGCAATGGGGCCGGTCGTCGACGGCGTTGATGGGGATGCCGCGCGCCTCGGCGGCGGCCCACACCTGAGCGTTGGAGGCCCGATCCGCGGGGCAGGAGACCACCAGGAAGGCAGCGTCGAGATCGGAGGCCTGGAACTCGCGGCGGAGCCATTCGATGCGGCCCTGGTCGGCCAGTTGCTCGAGCTCCGGGGAGGGCGCGGGGGAAACCAGGGTGACTTGAGCGCCCGCGTCGAGGAGCGCGCGGACTCGTTCCGGGGTTTCCCGCCCGCCACCGACGACTACACAGCGCCGGCCTTCGAGGCTCAACAGAACCGGGTAGTAGGCGCTCATGCGGCGGCGGCCTCGCGGGCTTTCAAAGTCTCGAACCCCAGGCGGTGGCAGAAATCGCCGAACGATTCGTTGGCCTGGCGCTCGGCGGCGTAGGAGTGGAACAGCGGCCGGAGGCGGCCTGCGATGTCGCGGCGAGGGACGTTCTCGGCATAGACCGAGCCGAGGCGGGTTCCCAGGTGGGATGCGCCGAGATACAAAGCGTAGAGATCCACGCTGCGGCCCACAATGCCGATTTCGGCGGTGTAAGGGCGGGCGCAGCCGTTGGGACAGCCGGTGACGCGAACGGAAATCGAATCCTCGCCGATTCCGGCATCGGTCATAGCGCCATGCAGAGCCGCCAGAAGCTCGGGCATAACGCGCTCGCCTTCGGCGATGGCCAGACCGCAGGTGGGCAGAGCCACACAGGCCAGCGCTTCGCGAACCACCGGCGGAAGCTGTTCGGCGATACGAATGCCGTGGGCGGCGGCGGCTTGGGCCACCTCCGCGCGCTGGGCGGCCGGGATTCCGGTGAGCAGAAGATTCTGCTGCGAAGTGAGGCGTACGCCGAGGTGAAAGCGCTGGACCAGGTCGCGCAGGCCGGAGCGCAGAGGGTCGCGAACGCGGCCGCTGGGAATCGGCAGGCCCAGGAACCAGGCGCCGCCGGCTTCGGAATGCCAGCCGAAATGGTCGGAGGAAGTGTTCCAGTGGAGGGCGGCGGGCGGCGCGGCGGGCGCGCCCAGGCGCGATTCGAACTCGGCCTGGAACCGCGGCAGGCCCCATTCCTCGAGAACGTACTTGAGGCGGGCGAACTTGCGATTGGCGCGATTACCGTAGTCGCGGTGGATTCCGACGATGGCCTCGACGGCGGCTTGGAGCCGATCCGGCTCGACGGAAGCCAGCGGCTCGGCCAGGCGCGGGTGCGTATTCTTCACTCCGGCGGTCATGCCGAGCCCCCCGCCGACGAGCAGCGTGAAACGGTCACCGTCGGGAACGATGCCCACGTCGTTGGAGTAAACGTCGATGCAGTTGTCGCCGGGGGCGGCGAAGCCGATCTTGAACTTGCGGGGCAGGTAGGCGGGGCCGTATAGCGGCTCGTCTTCGGGCGGGGCGGATTCGGCGGAGACCACTTTCTCGCCGTCCAGCCAGATGTCGTAGTAGGCGCGGGTGGCGGGCTTCAGCGCCTTCGAGAGGGATTGCGCGAGCTGCTGGATGCGGCTTCTTGCGGCGTCGCCAAAGGGCGCGGGGCAGCAGACGACGTTGCGCACCACATCGCCGCAAGCCGCCAGCGTCGAGAGCAGGTTCTGGTTGAGCGTGCGAATGAGGCCGCGCAGATCGCTCTTGCGGACGCGATGGAACTGGATGTCCTGGCGGGTGGTGATGCGCAGGCCGCCATCGCCCACCTGGTCGGCCAAGCGGTCCAGTTGCAGATACTGCTCGGCGGTGAGCGCGCCGCCGGGAATGCCGACGCGCACCATGGAGCCGAACTGGGCGGGTTGCATGGCTTTGCGCAGGTCGCGATCGCTCTGCTGATACGTGCCGTGGAATTTCAGGATCTGGACGGTCTCCTTGGTGAAATCCGGGCGCTCGAGCGCCAGCTCTTCGAGGATCGCGCCGCGCAGGTGGCGGCTGGCGCGCTTCAAGTCCTCGGCGGCGGAATTCATAAGAGAACCTCCTCGGCGACGGAAACGGCCAATTCGGCGCGCAGGGCAGCGACCGCGCCCACGACCAAGACGGCCGGCGATTCGACGTCCACCAGGCCGGCGGCGACGCGCGCCAGCGTGGTATCGACGACGCGCTCCTGGGGAGTGCTGGAGCGCTCGACGAAGACCGCGGGCTCATCTGGAGGGCGGCCGGCGCGGATCAGCGCTTCGGCAATGCCGGCGCGATTCCGGACGCCCATCAGGATCACCAGCGTATCGACGCGGGCGTAGTCGCGCCAATCGACGCCGTCGCTGCCCATGCAGTGCCCGGCCACCACCGCGAACCCGCGCGACAGGCCGCGATAGGTGAGCGGAACGCCGGCCAGCGCGGGAGCGGCCAGCGCCGAGGAAATACCGGGGACGACTTCGACTTCGATCCCATGGCGCGCGAGCAACAGCCACTCTTCCGCGGCCCGGCCGAAGACGCAGGCGTCGCCGCCCTTCAGGCGGGCCACTACCCTGCCGCGGCGGGCGTGCTCGAGCAACAGTTGGAAGATGAGCTGCTGGGTGCTCTCCTGTTCGCCTTCGTGCTTGCCGACGTAGATCAGCTCGGCGTCGGGTGCGGCCAGCGCCAGAACCTCGGGGCTGACCAGGCGGTCGTAGAGCACCACGTCGGCGGTGCGCAGGACGCGCAGCGCCTTCACGGTGAGCAGATCCGGATCGCCGGGCCCGGCGCCAATCAGGTAAACCTTGCTCATGCGGTCCTCTTTCCGGCATCGAAGGTGTGGATGCCGCACTCGAGCTTGCGTCCACCCCAGCGGCCCGAGCGCAGGTTGGCGGCGTCGAGCGGAACGGCGGTGCAGGGCTGGCATCCGATGCTCGCGTAGCCTTGATCGTAAAGCGGCAGGTACTCGATTTCGTTGTCGTGCACGTAATCCCAGACCTGGTCCCAGGTCCACATGGCGAGCGGGCTGACTTTGAGCAGCTCCTTGCCGTTGGGGAGATGGTGGGTCTCGAGAGGCTGGAGGTTGGCGCGGGTCGGCGACTGCTCGCGGCGCAGGCCCGTGAACCAGATCTCGTAATCGGCGAGGGCACGCAGCAGAGGCTCGACTTTGCGCAGGCTGCAACACTGGTCGGGATGCGATTGATAGAGCTTGCCGAAGCGGGCCTCCTGCTCCTGGAGCGGCAGGGAGGGCAGGAGGTTCACGAGATTCAGGCGCCACTGTAGGGCCATGCGGTCGCGGTAGGCGTAGGTCTCCGGGAAATGATAGCCCGTGTCGAGAAACAGGACCGGGATATCCGGGTGGACCTTGCGGAGCAGGTGGAGCACGATCATATCCTCGGCCTGAAAGCTGCAGGTGAGGCAGGGGCGCCCGGGGTGCTGTGCGAGGATTTCGCGGATCAGATTCTCAGGCATGACGCAGTCTCCTAAATTCCTTCGCCCTCGTCGAATCGGGTGCGTGGGAGCACGCCACCATCTTCGAGCGCGGCGCAGACCTGGGCGGCGGCCTGGTCGTCGGAGGCATCCAGAAGTTGCGGGTCGAAGTGGAAGAAACGGCCCTCCGCCGACAGTGCGCGGGCGCGCTCGCATTCGGCGGAGTCCGGCCGGGAGGTCGAAACAATCGCAATCAACCCGGCCGCGCCAAGCAGGGCGGCGACTTCCGGCAGGATGCGGCTCTCGACCTGCTCGGCGATCACATGGACCTGACAGCCGCGCTGGAACAGGCGCCTCTCGAGCAGATAGGCGAGCTCCTGCCGGGCGGTGAGCCAGATGGTCGCGGGGTAGTGGCCGGCGCGAGCGAAGCGTTCCGCGGGGGTCAGGCGGCTGGCCTGAAACTCCAGTTCGCGCAGCGCCCTCTGGGCCGCGCCATCGGCCCCGGGCGCGCGGCGGGGCTCCAGAATCATGCCGGCCCCGACGGTGGAGTTGCTAATGGGGTCGATAAGGATGAAGCACCCGGTGGCGCGATGGGATTTGTAGGCGTCGAAGAAGATGGGGCGCGCCGTCTCGATGGCCAGGCAGCCGATCTCGTTGAGCTCTAGGCGGTCCGCGGATTCCTCGGAGAGCGTGTTGACGTCCACTCTGTGGCGGACGGCAGTAACGGTGGCGGAGAGCTGCTGCGTGGTGTGCTTGAGCAAGTAGGGCCGGCCGGTTTTCAGCGGCTGCTCGCTCATCCAAACGACTTGGGCTTCGAAGTGCCGGGAAACGTGCGGCAGGTGGGCGGGGCGGACCAGCATGTCGCCGCGGCTCACATCCAGCTCGTCTTCGAGGCAAATGGTGGCGGGCATGGGAGCGAAGGCTTCGGCGAGTTCGCCGTCCCAGGTGACGATGGACTTGACGCGGCTGGTGCGGCCCGAGGGCAGCACCATCACCGGGTCGCCCGGCCGAAGACTACCCGAAACCACCTGGCCGGCGTAGCCCCGAAAATTCAGGTTGGGCCGGATCACATACTGCACGGGGAATCGCATGGGGCGGCCGTTGGAGGACTGCGTCAGAGGAACGGTCTCGAGGTATTCGAGGAGGCTCGCGCCGCGATACCAGGGCGTGCGGGCGCTGGGGGCGATCACGTTGTCGCCCTCGAGAGCGCTGAGCGGAATGAAGCAAGCGCCGGAGATGCCCAGGCGTTCCAGGTGGCTGGAAAACTCTTCGCGAATGCGCTCGAAAACGTCCTGGCGGAATTCCACTAGGTCCATTTTGTTGACCGCCACGACGATGCGCGGGATGCCCAGCAGGGCCGCGATGAAGGCGTGCCGACGCGATTGGGGCAGCACGCCAAGGCGGGCGTCGATGAGGATGATGGCCAGATCGGCGGTGGAGGCCCCGGTGGCCATGTTGCGCGTGTACTGCTCGTGGCCGGGAGTGTCGGCGATGATGAACTTGCGCTTGGGCGTGGCGAAATAGCGATAGGCCACGTCGATGGTGATGCCTTGCTCGCGCTCGGCCTTGAGGCCGTCGGTCAGCAGAGAAAAGTCCAGCGGACCGGTGGAGCGATTCAAGGGGGAGTTGCGGATGGAGGCGAGCTGGTCTTCGTAGACGCCGCGGGAGTCGTGAAGCAGGCGGCCGATGAGCGTAGATTTGCCGTCGTCGACGCTGCCGGCGGTGGTGAAGCGCAGCAGCTCCTTCTCGCGATCGAGGTCCAGGAAGGATTCGATGTCGGCGGGTGCGGTGGCCAGCATCAGAAGTAGCCCTCCCGTTTCTTCAATTCCATGGAGCCTTCCTGGTCGTGATCGATGACCCGGTTCTCGCGCTCGGAGCGGCGGAAAGAGACCAGTTCGGCGATGATCTTGGGAACGGTGTCGGCCTGGGAGCGGACCGCTCCGGTGCAATAAGTGCAGCCCAGAGAGCGCATGCGGCACATCACCAGTTGGGGCCTCTCGCCCGGCAGAAGACGAAGTCCGTGCTCGATGGGCAGGAGCGCTTCGCCGCGCACAACCATTTCCCGCGGCTTGGCGAAATAGAGCGGGACCACTGGAATGTTTTCCAGATGGATGTAGTGCCAGACGTCCAGCTCGGTCCAATTGGAGAGCGGGAAGACGCGAATGCTCTCGCCTTTATCGGTACGGCTGTTGAACAGGTTCCACAGCTCGGGCCGCTGGTTCTTGGGGTCCCATTGGCCGAGGGCGTCGCGGAAAGAATAGATGCGCTCCTTGGCCCGCGACTTCTCCTCCTCGCGGCGCGCGCCCCCGAAAGCGGCGTCAAAGCCACCCTCGGCCAGGGCGTCCAGCAGCGCGCGAGTTTTCAGGAGTGCGCAGCAATTCTGCGTGCCGAGGCGAAACGGATTGGCGCCCTCGGCGAGCGCTTGCTTGTTCTGATGCACGATGAGCGTGGCGCCGATTTCGCGCGTAAAACGGTCGCGGAATTCGATCATCTCGCCGAACTTGTAACTGGTATCCACGTGCAACAAGGGGAACGGAATCTTGCCCGGGAAAAAGGCCTTCTGCGCCAGGCGCACCATGACGGAGGAATCCTTGCCGATGGAGTACAGCATCACCGGCCGGGCGAATTCCGCCGCCACTTCCCGAAGGATGTGGATGCTCTCGGCCTCGAGCGCGCGCAGATGGGTGAGAGTGTGGGTCAAATGGAGTAATCCTCCGTGAAGATGCGGGCGTCGCGCAGGCTGACGAAGACCTGGTCGCCGGAGCTGACACGGAGCTCGCCGAACTGCGCGTGCGAGGTTTCCACCGAGACGGGTTCTCCGGTTTCGGACTCGAGCTCGACTTTGACCTGAGGTCCGGCGGATTGAATGCGCACGACGCGCGCGCGCAGGCTGGGCTTGCCGTTGTGGTGGTGGGCGATGTCCAGATCGTAGGGCCGCACGAACAGCCGGGCGGAGCGTCCCTCGGAGGCGCTGGAGCCGTTGTGATGCAGAACCAGCGGGCCGAAGACCGCCTTCCCGCTTTCGATGCGGCCATGGAACAAATTCACGTGGCCCATGAAATCCATCACGAATTCGGAAGCCGGGTGATGGAAAACCTCTTCGGGCGTGCCCACCTGCTCGATGCGGCCCTGGTTGGTAACGACCACGCGGTCGGCCACTTCGAGCGCCTCGTCCTGATCGTGGGTCACGAAGAGGCTGGTGACGTGCACCTCGTCGTGGAGCTTTCTGAGCCAGCGCCGCAAGCCTTGGCGGACTTTGGCGTCGAGGGCGCCAAAAGGCTCGTCGAGCAGCAGCACTTTGGGTTGGATGGCCAGGGCGCGCGCCAGGGCCACACGCTGCCGCTGTCCGCCGGAAAGCTGGGAAGGATAGCGGCCGGCGAGTTCCTGGAGATGAATCAACTCGAGGAGTTCCATCACACGGCGGCGGATTTCGGGCTCGCTGGAACGCAAGGCGCGGGGACGGACGCGCAATCCGAAGGCGATATTCTCGAAGACGGTCATGTTGCGGAACAGCGCGTAGTGCTGGAAGACGAACCCCACGCGGCGCTGCCCGGCGTCCTGGCGGGTCACGTCCTGGCCCTCGAATAAAACGGCGCTCTCGGGGCGGGGATCGGCGCTTTCGAGGCCGGCGATGATGCGCAGCAGGGTGGTCTTGCCCGATCCGGAGGGGCCCAAAAGCGCCAGAAGCTCTCCGTCCCTCACCTCGAGACTGACGTCCCGCAGCGCGGTGAAGCCCCCGAAGGTCTTGCTGATGTGGCGGACTTCGATGGCCATGGCTAAGCCTCCCCGGCTTCCGCCAGCGCGGCGATGTCGCGGTGAAGCTGGCGTATTCTCCACTCGAGGATGCGCTTGACGCCCAGCGTCACCAGCGCCAGTAGCGCCAGCAGGCTGGCCACGGCAAAGGCGGCGGCGAAGTTGTACTCGTTGTAAAGAATCTCGACATGCAGCGGCATGGTGTTGGTCTGGCCCCGGATGTGCCCCGAGACCACGGAAACGGCTCCGAATTCGCCCATCGCGCGGGCGGTGCAGAGGATGGCGCCGTAGAGCAGGCTCCACTTGACGTTGGGCAGAGTGATGCGGCGGAAGAGCTGCCAGGCGCCCGCGCCCAGAACCAGCGCGGCCTGCTCCTCTTCGGTCCCTTGCGCCTGCATGAGCGGGATCAACTCCCGCGCCACGAATGGGAAAGTGACGAAAACGGTGGCCAGCACAATGCCGGGGACGGCGAAAATGATCTCCAGATCGTGGCGGCCGAGCCAGGGTCCCAGCCAGCCCTGCGCGCCGAACATCAGGACGAAGATCAGGCCCGCAATGACCGGCGAAACGGCGAAAGGAAGATCGATCAGGGTGACCAGAACGTTCTTTCCGCGGAACTGGAACTTGGCGATGGCCCAGGCCGCCGCCAGGCCGAACACCAGGTTCAGGGGGACGGCGATGGCCGCCGCCAGCAAGGTGAGGCGAATGGCCGCCAGGGCGTCCGGCTCGCGGATGGCGGCCCAATAGACGGCCAGCCCCTTTTGCAAGGCTTGGGAGAACACAACCAGCAAGGGCAGCGCCACAAAGAGGGCCAGAAACCCAAGCGCGGCCAGCGTGAGGCTCCAGCGCAACGCGGCTGGCTCCCGCCGGGAATCGCGGCGAGCCGGTTCGCTCAACTGGTCTCCGAGAATCGCCGGGTGCGCCATTGTACTATGTTGATGCCGAGAAGCAGTACAAAGGATGCGACTAACATCACCAGGGCGATGGCGGTCGCTCCGGTGTAGTCGTATTGCTCCAGGCGGGTGACGATGAGCAGGGGCGTGACTTCGGTCCGCATGGGCAGATTGCCGGAGATGAATACTACCGAGCCGTACTCGCCGAGCGCCCGGGCGAAGGCCATGGCGAAGCCGGCCAGCAGAGCCGGGCGAACCAGCGGAAAAACCACCCTAGTGAAAGTCTGCCAGCGGCTGGCGCCCAGGCTGGCGGCGGCGTCCTCGATCTCGCGGTCGGCATCCTGGAGCACCGGCTGGACGCTGCGCACCACAAACGGGAGGCCAATGAAGATCAGGGCCACCAGTACACCTAGCGGGGTGAAGGCCACACGGATTCCAAGGGGCGCGAGCAGGCGGCCAATCCAACCGTTCTCCGCGTAAAGAGTGGTCAAGGCGATGCCAGCCACGGCGGTGGGCAGAGCAAAAGGAAGATCCACCAGGGCGTCCACGAAGCGCTTGCCCGGAAACTGGTAGCGCACCAGAACCCAGGCCACCAGAAACCCGAACACGGCATTGACCAGAGCCGCCAGAAATGCCGCCCCAAAGCTCAGGCGATAGGAGGCCAGAACGGAGGGCGAGCTGACCACGCTCCAGAAATGCGCCCAGGTTGTGGTGGCCGTTTTCAGGAAGATGGCGCTCAGCGGGAGGAGCACGATCAAACCCAGATAGAGCGTGGAGAAGGCAAACGCGGGCCAGAAACCTGGCAGGATGCTGCGGCTCTTGAAGAACGGGGTGCGCATGTTATTTGCCGGCTCGATAGATTTGATCGAACACGCCGCCATCGTCGAAATGTTTTTTTTGCGCTTTCTGCCAGCCGCCGAAGACCTCGTCGACGGTGAACAGAGCCATGTGCGGGAAACGGGTTTGGTACTTGGCGGCAACCTCCGGGAGACGGGGGCGGTAGTAGTTTCTGGCCGCGATCTCCTGACCGGCCGGGGAATAGAGGTATTCGAGGTAGGCCTGGGCGACGGCGGCGGCGCCGTGGCGATTGGCTACTTTGTCGACCACGGCCACCGGCGGCTCGGCCAGGATGCTGGTGGAAGGCGCGACCAACTCGAGCTTGTCCTTGCCAATCTCGTTGATGGCCAGGAAGGCTTCGTTTTCCCAGGCCAGCAAAACATCGCCGATTCCGCGCTGCGCAAAGGTGGTGGTGGCCCCGCGCGCCCCCGAATCCAGCACCGGCACATTCCGATAGAGTTTGGTTACGAAGTCTTTGGCCTGGTTTTCGTCGTGGTTGTAGCGCCGCAGCGCGTAACCCCACGCGGCCAAGTAATTCCAGCGCGCTCCGCCGGATGTTTTCGGGTTGGGCGTGACGACCGAAATGCCGGGCCGGACCAGGTCGCCCCAATCCAGGATGTGCTTGGGGTTCCCCTTGCGGACCAGGAAGACGATGGTGGAGGTGTACGGCGAGCTGTTGTTTGGCAGACGGCTCTGCCAGTTCCCCGGCAAAAGCTGGGAGCGCTGGGCGATGGCGTCGATGTCGTAGGCCAGCGCCAGGGTCACCACATCGGCGGGCAGGCCGTCGATGACCGCGCGGGCCTGCTTGCCGCTGCCTCCGTGAGACTGGTTGATCTCGACATCGACGCCGGTCTTGGCCTTCCAGTACCTGCGGAACGCCGCGTTGAAGTCCTGGTAGAACTCGCGCGTCGGGTCATAGGAGACGTTGAGCAGCTTCACGGCCGCGGGGGCCATGGCAGCCGAGACGAGCAGCGCGGCAACGAGTGGCGATCGCATGTCAGTAGAAGTTGTAGTTCATCATTACGTAGGGGTAGGTATAGGCGTGGCCGTGATTCGTCGCAACCAGGAATTGGCCGGGCAGGAGATGGCCCACGCCGGCGCCCAGTTCGATCTGACGGTTCATCCGATAGGAGGTTTCGGCGTCGAACTCCTGGCCAATGTGGGTCCCCGAGAGCCCCTTGGGATCGCGGGCCACCACGCTGCCGGAAGAGTTGTAGAAGGCATCGTTGGCGCTGGCGAGCCACCAATCGTTGTAAATGCCGGCCAGCATCCAATTGCGCCGCATTGAGATCCGCGCTCCGGAGCGAATCTCCTTGAGGTTCTGCCAGGCCACCTGGTCCGCCAGTCCGTGGTGATCGTGAATGTTGGGATACATCTGGTCGAAGGTGCCGTGGATGCCGTCCTTGGGATTGTGGTCGCCGGAGGCGTAGCCGTACTCCGCGAACAGGCGGGGCCGCAAGCGGGGGCGCTCGAAGGTGTAGCCCGTGATGGCGGTCCAGCCATAGGCGCGAATGGTGTCGGTGCCTATATTGCCACCCTGTAGGTCGGCTTCGGCGTCATAATCGAAATGCGCTTTGGTTCCCGCCCAGCGCAGGCCGTAGGTCTTCTCGTTCAGGTTGCCTAGCTTGCCACTTTCTTCCTTGATGCCGGGCGTGAGACGCCAGAAAACGTATGGCTCGATGACCGACCCGGGGATCAGGCTGAGGCCGCCGTACATGCCATACAGGTCGTTGCCCGGCTGGTGGTGGCTGAGTCCGTTGGGTTCGGCCAGCACCTGCGAAGCCGCGAAGGTCTCCACGCGGAACCAATTCCAATGGGCAATTACGTTCGCGGCGTCCCAACCGCGGGAGGCGTTGCGCCAGTAGGAGGTCCCCACCAGGCGGCCGTTGCCGAAGTTGAGGTCCTGGCGCCCGACGCGGGCGGCGACCGGGCTTTGCTCCACGTCGCCCAGATCGATATAGGCGCGGCGCAGGTCCCAGGTGGTCTGGTAGGGCGGAGCGACCGGCGGATTCTTCCAGAATGCATCCGCGTCCTGCAGCTCCCCGTAGACTTTGAACCAGGAGGTGGGCTTGATCAAAACGCCCAGTCGGAAGCGGGTCAGGAGATAGTCGTCCGAGTTGTTCGCCTGGAAGCTTCCCCCGGTGTATCCCTCGAATCTTGTGCGGTAGCCGCCGCTGAAGCAAAGCCATTTCGGCAGCGCATTGTTGAGATAGGAAGAGGGCGAAAAGGTGGCCTCGGGTACGTCCGTGTCGGCGGGCCGGTTGATGTTTACCTTGCTGCCCCCTGGGTTGTCCACCAAGCATTGGGCTGCACCGGTGGTAGCGGTCAACGCCGCGATCAGAAGAACTGCGCCGTGCCTGAACTGCGCCATGGTCTCCCTCCTTATTGAGACACACCGCGGGCTCCGCCCGCTTCAAACCATTTGACTTACGAACTGGAAATCCCGGCCCGGCCCGGATTGGGTGAGCCGTTTGTACCCCTCGATTTCCATACTAAGGGCAAAAGGAGGGCGTGTCAAGGAAAATCGTATCAATCTCTATAGGCAAAGTATAGTTTGATCGGTCGCCTCACTGGCCAGCGGCTTTGGCGGCGAGGCGGGCGGCGAAGCGGGCGACGTCGATTAGGGCGCGTTCGTGGGTTCCCTCGGCGATCTTATCGCGCTCGTCGAAGGCTTCGATGCGGCAGGCAACGCGGCGGTCGCTGGAGGATATCACCTCGGCCAGGAGGCGCACCGACATGCCGACCGGCGTGGCAGCCAGGTGGCGCAAGTCGACGTGGGTGCCGACAGAATCCCAGCCGGGATCGAGCCGCTCCTTGATCAGGTTGCGGGCGGTCATCTCCAGGTATCCGATCAGGTGCGGCGTGGAGAGCACGCGGGCGGCGTCCAGGCCCAGAAAGCCGATGCAAACCTCCTCGGTCACCAGCAGCCGCTCCTCCCGCCTCGTGCCTACAGGAATGTTTGCCATTCCCTTATCTTATCAGGTAGATGCGGGCATTATGAAGGACCCGTAACAAGATCCTTGCTTCAATCGTCCTCGATTGTGGTAAAGTGATTCTACCGAGGTCCGCGACCCAGTGAGATTACTCTCCACAGCCGTAGTGGTGCTAACTCTCCCCGCGCTATGGGCGGGGGAGCCGGCGTCGATTCCGGCATCCGAGAGCGCCACGGCCGAGATCGTCGGGAGATACGTCTCCGCGTTGCAGGTCCAGCAGACGCATCCGCAAGCGGTCTCGATGGAAGTGGACATGGACGCGCAGCTTCCCGGGCTGAAGAAGCACGGCCGGCTGCACGCGCTGCGATTCATCAGCAAGGTGGGGAAGGTCTTCTACAATCGCCCGCGTTTCGAAGGCGACAACACGGTGAAGAAAGAAGTGATCGCGCGCTACCTGGAGGCGGAAGCCCAGGCCCGGGACGAGCACGCGGAGGCGATGGCCATCACTCCCGCCAATTACAAGTTCAAGTTCAAGGGAACCACGGATTACGGCGACCGGCTCGCCTACGTCCTGGAAGTTACCCCGCTGAAGAAGCGGACGGGCCTGTACAAGGGCGAGCTGTGGATCGACAAGCAGACCTATCTGCCATTGCGCGAGTGGGGCGAACTGGTCAAGAATCCCTCGGTATTCCTGAAGAACGTCTACTTCGTTCGGGATTACTACATCTACGACGGGATCTCGATCCCGCGGCGGTTGATCACCGAGGTCAGTACGCGGCTGGTTGGAAAGGCGCAACTCACCATCTGGTACGACAACTTTAAGATGGGGGAGGGGGCACAGGCGACCGCAGCCGCATTGTCCAGCGAAGGCTCCCCGCGCATGGGGCAGACCGCCAGCGAGCCATAGGCGTCCGCCGCGCAATCATTAGGGCAGAGGCATGGAATGAGAACCCTGTTTTTGAACCCTCCGTCATTCGAGCGATTTGACGGTGGCGCCAGTTGCCGCTGGCCGGCCAGCCGCGAAATCGAATCCTACTGGTACCCGGTGTGGCTGTGCTACCCGGCTGGGATGCTTTCGGATAGCAAGGTGCTGGACGCGCCCCCCCACGGAGTGTCGATCGACGCAACGGTCGCCATGGCGCAGGACTTCGAGCTGCTGGTCCTGTTCACCTCGACGCCGGGATTCCACGTGGACGTGAAGATGGTCGAGCGGATGAAGGACGCCAACCCGAAGCTCAAGGTGGCCTTCGTCGGTCCGCCCGTGAGCATTAATCCGGAGGGAACGCTGCGGGCGTCCAAGGCCATCGATTTCGTGGTGCGGCGGGAATTCGACTACCAGGTGGTGGACTATGCGAACGGCAAGCCGTTGGCGGAGCTACCAGGGGTCAGCTATCGCGAGAATGGCGGCTTCCAGCACAATCCGGACGGCGGATTCATCGAGAACCTGGACGCGCTGCCGTGGGCCACCAAGATCTACCAGCGCGACCTGGATATCACGCGCTACAACATCCCGTTCCTGCTGAATCCGTTCCTCTCCTTTTACACCGCGCGCGGCTGCCCGGCCCAATGCACGTTCTGCCTGTGGCCGCAGACCTACTCCGGACACCGCTGGCGACTGCGCTCCTCGGACGACGTGGCGGCGGAGTTCGGCTGGGCGATAAAGGCCTTCCCGAACCTGAAGGAGATCTACTTCGACGACGACACGTTCAACTACCGGCGAGCGCGCACCATCGAGCTGTGCTCAAAACTGAAGCCGCTGAAGTTCACCTGGAGCTGCACTTCGCGGGTGACCACCGATTACGACACGCTGAAGGCCATGAAAGAGGCGGGCTGCCGATTGCTGGTGGTGGGTTACGAGAGCGGCGATCCGCAGATCCTCAAGAACATCAAGAAGGGCGCCACCATCGAGATGGCGGAGCGCTTCACGGCGAACTGCAAGAAGCTGGGCTTGCAGGTGCACGGCGATTTCATGGTGGGCCTGCCCGGGGAGACGCGGGAGAGCCTGCGGCGCAGCGTGGAGTACGCCAAGCACCTGGATTGCACCACCATACAGGTTTCGATCGCCCACCCCTTTCCAGGCACGGAGTTCTACGACTACGCCCAGCGCAACGGCCTGCTCACCGTGGATTCCATGCTCGACGAGACGGGCCACCAGATGCCCAACGTCGTCTATCCCGGCCTGGACCGCGCCGAGCTGGTGGATTGGGTGGAGCGGTTCTACGGCGAATACTACTTCCGGCCACGGGTGGTTTGGCGCGTGGTGAGCAAGGCGCTTTGGGACGGCGCCGAGCGGCGGCGGCTCTACAAGGAGGCTCGGGAATACCTGGCGCTGCGCTCCAAGCGCAAGAAGTTCGTCGCCGAGCACAAGGGAGCTGGCGGCTGCGCCGGGACGGTTGAGTGAGAGAGCGCCTGGGCCTCAAGACGTGGGTGTTCGTGGCGATCGTGGTTCTCGCGAACGTCTTGGGGAACTTCTTCATGAGCCTGGGAGTGAAGCGGCATTCGACCCTGGTGGGCGGTTCCCCTATGCAGTACCTCAGCGTCATGGCGGACCCCCGGGTGGTTTTCGGAATATCGCTCCTGATTGTCTGGTTGCTGTCCCGCATGGCGCTGCTGAGCTGGGCGGACCTCAGCTACGTGGTGCCCGTCACCGCCATCGGTTACGTTTTGAACGCCCTGATGGGCCGCGTTTTTCTGGGCGAGCAGGTGACCGGCTGGCGCTGGGCCGGCACGCTGCTCATCGTGGCGGGCATCGCTCTGGTGGGATCGACCTCGGTTCGCACTAGCGTTGCGGAGGCGCGCCCCGAATGAGCTGGCTGCTGGTCGCTGTCATCGTGGCCGCCACCACGCTGGGCGATTACCTGCAAACCGTGAGCATGAAACGCCACGGCGAGATTCGCGATTTCCGCCCCGGCGCGCTGGGCCGGCTGGCCGCAACACTGGCGCGCAATTGGATGATCCTGACCGCCATCGCGTTGATGGCCGTTTCCTTCTTCGCCTTTATCACGCTGCTGTCGATCGCCGACCTCAGCTTCGCAGTGCCCGCGACCGCTTTCAGTTTCGTTACCGAGACGATGGTCTCCCGGTGGTTGCTGAACGAGCGGGTCAACTGGAAGCGCTGGACGGGGGTTGGGCTGGTGGCCTGCGGCGTCGCGCTCCTGGCCCTGTGATCACCTTACTGCTAGCCATCGGCGCCGCAGCGGGCATCTACCAATTGCTGGCGTTGGCCGCCGCGCTGGGCCGACTGAGGGTCCGCGACGGCATCCCGTCCCGCCTGCCGGGTATTTCGATTCTGAAGCCTGTGCGCGGCCTGGATGCGAACTTCTACGAGGGCATCCGCTCGCACGCGGTGCAGGACTACCCGGAATTCGAGATTCTGTTCGGCGTGAGCGACCCGACCGACCCCGCCCTCGGCGAAATCGAGCGGCTGGTGGCGGAATTCCCGGCGCTGCCGATGCGCGTGCTGGTGACCTCGCCGCGGACCGCCAACCTCAAGGTGGGCGTGCTCGAGGAACTCGCGGCCGCGGCCCGCCATTCGATCCTGCTGGTGAACGACAGCGACATACGGGTTCCGCACGATTATTTGCGGCGCGTGGTGGGGCCGCTGGAGGACCCCGCGGTGGGAATGGTGACCTGCCTGTATCGCGCGCGCGCCACGAGCTGGGCCGGACGCTTCGAGGCCATTGGCATCGCCACCGATTTCGTCCCCAGCGTGCTGGTGGCCCCGCTGGTGGGGGTGTCGGAATTCGCGCTCGGCTCGACGCTGGTGTTTCGCGCCGAGGATCTGGCGCGCATCGGCGGGTTCGCCGCGCTGGCCGATTACATCGCCGACGACTACCAGCTCGGCCGGCGCATCCGCGATCTCGGCAAGCGCGTCGCGTTCTCGAGGGCGGTGGTGGAGACGTCGCTGGAGGATCGCACCTGGCGCGAGGTCTGGGATCATCAGGTGCGCTGGGCGCGCACCATACGCGTTTCGCGCGGCGGCGGCTATGCGGGCTTGCCAATCGCGAACGCCACGCTGTGGGCCGTGCTGCTGGCCGGATGCGGGCTCTGGTGGGCCGCTGTGGCGCTCATGCTGCTGCGCCTGGCGGTGGGGGTGGTCGCCGGTCGGCTGGTGCTCCAGGACCGGCGCGTTCTGCGAGATCTGTGGCTCGTGCCGCTGCGCGATCTGGCCGGAATCGCCATCTGGGCAGCGGGGTTGTTCGGTTCGACGGTAGTGTGGCGCGGCGCGCGGCTGCGGCTGAGGCGCGACGGCAAGATCGCTCCGGTCGAATGATCCCGGCGGATCTGTGATAAATTGGGTTCTAGGCTTTCCCAACCCCCTGCGCGCCCGTAGCTCAGTTGGATAGAGCGTCTGGCTACGAACCAGAAGGCCGGGTGTTCGAGTCACCCCGGGCGCACCACAAAATCCTCGTCAGAAGCTGAGCAACAGCCGGTCCGAGACGATTTCGTGCTCCAGCGTCTGGCCGTTCATCTGGAAGCGCTTCAGCATTGAGCGCCCGACGTCAATGAAAAACTCACGCTCAAAGAGAGACTTCGGTATTGGCAGCCGGCAGAGTTCCTTGCCGGAGCGTTTGGTGCCGTCGATGCTGACAGCTACAAAAACGCCCCTGCGCTTGCATTGGTCGATGACGTGGAAGAGGTGCTCGAGGTTGAAAGACTGCGCCCCGTAAAGGATCGCTTGACTGTGGCTGTAGGGCGGGTCGCAATAGACGAGATCGCCCGGCTGCGCCCTCTCCATCGCCTCCGCGTACTCCATCTGCAGGAAGGTCGCGCCCCGCGTTCGCCGGTGCCATTCGTCAACTCTCCGGCCGAAAGACTCGGGACTGATCGGGTCGTGAATGCCGCACGGCGTGGACATATAGCCATCCGCCCTCCGGAACCTGACCACGCCGCCATAACAAGAACGGCAAAGGAAAAGGAGGTCCGCGGCATTCGGGCTGGAGTTGTACGACCGCTTGACCCGCTCGTATCCCTCCACCTTGTCACCACTCGTCATCCGATTCCAGCGTTCTGCATACCAGCGTTTTAGCGTTTCCGGCGAATCGTGGAGCGTTTGCCAGATTTCAACCAGCGGCCCGAATGTGTCCGACCCCACCGCGCGGTTCGGCGCAAGGGTGGCAAGCACCGCGCCGCTGCCAAGGAACGGCTCGTAGTAGGTTCCGAAATCCGCAGGGAAATAGGCTGCGATCACGTGCGCCGCCCGCTGCTTGTTGCCAATCCACTTCAGCAGCCCGGTCTGAAGCGGCGCGACCGCGATGGGGCGTTCGGTGTCGAACATGGCCAACTGCATCATGGGCGCTGAATCCCTATTCGGCATCTTCGGTCCCCTCCAGTATACCACACACTATCCGAATTTGGCATAATACCTCGCCACCGGATACGCTGTCATGTGATGCCTAAGGCCCGCTCCGCCACCGCGCAAGAGCGCCTTCAGGCTCTTCTGCGCCAGGTCCGGACGGAGGCGGGCCTGACCCAAACGGACGTGGCCCAGCGAATGGGTCAGCCGCAATCCTTCGTGAGCAAGTACGAGTCCGGAGAGCGCCGTCTGGATATCCTCGAATTGCGTGAGATCTGCCAGGTCGCCGGCATATCGCTTCCAGAGTTCATTCGGCGTCTTGAACAGGCGCTGAGGTGACCCCCAACTCGATTTTTCTCAATCAGCCGAGGGCGTTCTGGGCTTACGTCCGCTCGATCAGTCAAGCCGTTGGCTACACGGCTCGCGGCAAGGGCCAGATCAAGATCCCGACCATTCGGGAGATGGCTGAGGCGTTGAATGGCCTGGGGCTGGAGGGCACCCGGTTGCTGCATCCGCGCGGAGCCACCAAGCTGGCGAAGACGCTCCACGCCTACTTCGACTACCGTGCCCGCACGCTGAACGCTTTCGTTGAGCCGCGCCTGATGGACAAGAACCAGGCCCGCAGGCTGTACGAAGAACTGAAAGACCGGCTCTTGCCCAAGATCCCGATTCCCATGAACAAGCAGAAGGGCGCGAAGAAGGCTCCGGCGTACTTGACGGCGATCGTGAACATGCTGATCGAGGCAAATGCGGTCGGTAGGGATTGCGATTACGATCCGCGAGCGCTTACCACGATCACTCGGCAAGGCGCACCATTGCGAACCCTGTCAAGGCGCGTCGACGGGGCGTTTCCGTCCGCCGTGAATCCGATTGCTATCTGGGAGATCAAAGAGTACTACTACACCACCACCTTCGGCAGCCGGGTTGCGGACGGAGTCTATGAGACGCTGGTGGACGGCATGGAGCTTGAGGAGTTGCGGGCCAGCGAGGGCATCAAGGTCCTGCATTACCTCATCGTAGATGACCACTACACGTGGTGGGACTGTGGCCGGTCCTATCTCTGCCGAATCCTGGACATGCTCCATATCGGTTACGTCGATGAGGTCCTCTTTGGCTCCGAGGTTGTGGAGCGCTTGCCTGACATTGTGCGGAACTGGCTTCAGCTACTGAGGAACCGAGGCTGACAGAGTCCCCGTTTTGCGGCCGAGCGATGCATCGGGCAGCCTGCCCGCGCGGCGCGGCAGGTTTACCCCGCAAAGAAAGCGAGCCGGGCGCTGGCGAAACGCCCGGCTCGAAATTACCCTCGGGCCACTCGGAGGTCGCGGCCCGGGGGGAGTGGAGGAGCTTGATCTAAGCCAATAGGCCTCCGTGACCCAGGCACGCCACTTCCCAACCCGAGACCCGGTACTGCGCCAGCATGGGCGGCAGAATCAGGTCCACGACATTGGGCTTGGCGGAACGGAAGCAGCCGGGGGCCGAGACGATGGGCACCTCGTCCTTATAAGCCAAGAGAAGCAGGTTGCCGGGCTCGACCGGAGCGAGAAAGCGCTCCAGGTGCGAGCCGAGGTGAGCGATGGCCCGGCCGACGACATCTTCGGGACCGGCCGGCGCGGTGGTGGAGGCCACCAGAATGGTGGTCGGCTTGGCCCGCAGCAGGTGTTCCAGCGCGCGCACGACGGCGCTGTCTTCCTCGACCGAGGTGAGTACGAAGTTGGCCGTGGCGCCGAAGCGTTCCAGCCGCTGCCGCATGATGTTCTCGAAGAGTTGGCGGGCGCGATCGCCGTTCAGCGGATCGGTGTAGAGCACCCCGACCGATGGGCTGCGTACGGGCCGGGCCTGGAGAATCGGGCCGCGCTCGCGCAGGATCATCAGCAGGGCCTCGAGTTGCGACTGGGCCACGGCGAAGGGGGCGCTCTTCACCGTCGCGACGCGCTGCCCGGCTTTGGCGAATCCGAAATTGGGCAGCGTGGCGATGACCAGGCTGGCGGTGCAGTTGATCTGCTTGAGCAGTTCATCGTCCACCAGCACGCAACTGTCTTCGTTGGCGACCAGGTTGGCGCGGCCTCCGGCGGCCAGCCGGATTTCCAGCGAGCCGCAGCCCATCTCCTGGGCCACCATCATGACCGCCTGGTCCTCGCCGACCTCGCCTTCCTCGAGCTCGGTGACCCACACGCGGCCCATGCCCTCGGTCTCCAACAGGCGAACGTCCTCCTCGCTGAGCACGTGCCCCTTGGCCAGAAGCTTTTTGCCCCCCGGGCGGAAGATGGTGCAGCAGAGAATGCGGCCCGTTGACTCTTTGACGTCGACGGTCTGTGCCTTCATCGGGCTCCTCCTCGCCGATCCGCGCAACGCTTCCGACCCTCAGATTATACAAACAGATGGTGCATAATCGGCCCATTTTGTGAGAATTCACAAGCATGTTTTTTGCGGGCATCTTAGAGCGACGGCTGGGGGGAACGCGGGGATCGGAACTGCCAAGGATTCAGTGGGGTTTGCGTAGGGAGGGCAGCATAACGGGCTGGTCGGGCAGCACGGCCAGCGGGTTGGGGGTACCGCGAACGAGGGTATGATCTACCCGCGTTTGCTCCGTTCCGAGCTGTTTAATGACCGCGATTTCGTCGCAGCACTGGAACTTCGGGCAGCGCAGGCAGTCCTTCCAGGCCTTCAGCGGCAGTTCTCCCCGCTCGATTTCGGCGAAGCCCAGCTTGGCGAAGAATCTGGGGATGTAAGTGAATGCGAAAACTGCCTCAAGTCCATAGGCTTGTGCCTCTTCGACGAGCGCCTGCACCAACTTGCGCCCCGCGCCTCCGCCCTGGAAAGCCGGGTCCACGGCCAGCGAGCGGATCTCGCCAGTGGTAGGAGTGTAGAAATGCAGCGCCGCGCAGCCGGTGACCCGGTCACCGCTTTGGATCACGCTGAAATCGCGGAGGTTCTCCGAGATTTCGAACTCCGTCCGCGCCAACATGATCCCCTGCCCCGCGTAGCCGTTGATGAGCCGCAGCAGTTGGGTCACATCCGGCATGGACGCCTTCCGGACCAGCAGCTCGGACTCGCCAGATGCGGGTGACGTAACCCTGGTACTGGTGAGAGTTCTAGCCACGCGCCGTCCCCTCCTCCACCAGTCGGCTGCCCACCGCCTCGCGGGCCAGAACGCGCCGAATAATATCCGGCTCACCGCCGGGTGCAATTACGATTTCCCGCACGCCTTTCCGCAAAGCTTCCATGGCCGCGTTGAGTTTGGCCAGCATTCCTCCCACAGCCACGCCCTCCCGGATGAGACGCTCGGCATCGGCGGGACTCAACACCGGCAACCGCTGCTTGTCCGCTCCGAGCACGCCTTGGACGTCGGTCAGGAAGACGAGTCGGTCCGCGGCGTAGGCGGAGGCGCAGGCGGAGGCCATCTGGTCGGCGTTCACGTTGTAGATGCGGCCTTGGCGGTCGCCCGCCACGCAGGCCACCACGGGAACGTAACCGTGGCTGGTCAGCAGCTCGAGCAGCTCGGGATTCGATCCTACCAGCCGGCCCACGGCGCCCAGTTCGGGGCTCATGGTCTCGGCCTCGGTGAGACAGGCGTCGATGCCCGAGAGCCCCACGGCGCGCGCGCCGGAGGCGATGAACGCGGCCACTAGTTTCTGGTTGACGCTACCGGCGAGCACCTTCAGCACGGCGTCGAGGGTTTCCGGCGTGGTGACCCGCAGCCCGTTCACGAAACGGCTCTCGATGCCCCGCTCGGCCAGGAAGCGGGTCATCTGCTTGCCGCCGCCATGCACCACCACCAGCCGGACGCCACCTCCAGCCACCGCGGCCAGCTCGGCCGCCAGGCGTCGGCGCGAATCTTCCGCATCCAGCAGCGTGCCGCCGATTTTGACGAGCAACTTCACAGCAGACCCTCGGTTTCCGCGTGGCCCAGCACCAGGTTCATGTTCTGGAGGGCCTGGCCGGCCGCGCCCTTCACCAGGTTATCGATGGCGCTCACGACCACCGCCCGGCCCGAAGCGGGGTCGAGCGTCACGCCGATGTCGCAGTAGTTGGTCCGCGCCACGGCGCGCAGGTCGGGCACGAAGCCGGCGTCGTAGATACGCACGAACGGCTCTCCCGCGTAGCGCTTCCGATACACGCCGAGGATGTCCTCCGCCGAGCCGGCGGCGGTTCGGAAATAGATGGTCTCGAGGATGCCGCGATCCACCGGCAGCAGGTGCGCGGTGAAGCTGAATTCGCCTTCCTGGAGGCCGCTCGCGAGCAGCACCTCGGGCACGTGCCGGTGATCCAGGATGGAGTAGGCGGAGAGGTTCCCGGTCACCTCGCAGAAGCTGGTTTTGAGGCTGGCCTTGCGCCCCGCGCCGCTCACGCCGGACTTGGCGTCGCAAACGATGCCCGCCTGGCGGTCGAACACGCCGGCCTCGACCAGCGGCTTGATCGCCAGGTTCGCCGCCGTCGGGTAGCAGCCCGGATTGGCCACCAGGCGCGCCGTCTTGATCTCGGCGCGGCAGAATTCCGGCAGGCCGTAGACCGCCTCGGCCAGCAGCGCGGGCTGGGTGTGCTCTTCCTTGTACCAGCGGCGGTAGGTCTCGGCGGTGCGCAGGCGAAACGCCCCGCTCAGGTCGACCACTCTCGCGCCCGCATCGAGCATCCAGGGCGCCAGTTCCATGGAAACGTCCGCCGGCGTGGCCAGGAATACTCCGGCCAGAGCCTCGGCGCGGACCGCCTCCGGCGTGCACGGGATGCGCCGCCAGTTGTCGCGGATCGCCGCGGTGTCCGGCACGTCTTTGCGATGCTCAATGAGCACGGGCTCCAGACAGGCGTGGCGCGCCAGGATGCGAACCAGCTCGGCCCCGCTGTAGCCACGGAAGCCGACAATGCCAACCATCTGCTTCATCGGTTAATTATTCATCCTTCTGAATAAATATACCACAGGAGGAAGGCGCGAAGGGCGGCCAAGGGCTACGAGAGGCTCTCCGGGAGGGCCTCCGGCGGCTGCGGCTGGCGCTTCGACGCGCGAACGGCATTCCGAACCTCCAGAATGACGAGAACCACGACGCCAACCGCAGGCAGCACGTTCACGAAACGGTCATCCCAACGGCTCCACAGGCCCTCC
>Ga0326728_10004349_pt1 | contig 42091 bp, 27 predicted proteins | sample MB3enrmetagenome_FD_207602 | JGI IMG/M metagenome (GOLD analysis project Ga0326728, IMG submission 207602) | Lab enriched peat soil microbial communities from McLean, Ithaca, NY, United States - MB31MN | ecosystem: Environmental > Terrestrial > Soil > Wetlands > Peat | place: USA: New York... | reverse complement strand
CACAAATATTACTGTCTATGGCCAGATTCCATCGGGCCAGACTGCCGTGCCGGGAACTTACACCGACACGGTCTCTTCCGACACCACCTCGTTCACTGTCACCGCGGTGATTCTGGCGTCATGCGCAATCACGGCCACGGCTATGAACTTCGGCACCTACACGGCCGCGGTGATCCACACGACCTCCACCCTTACGGTCACCTGCACCAACACGACACCCTACAACGTCGGCCTCAATGCCGGGGTAGGCAGCGGCGCCACCGTGAGCATCCGCAAGATGACCAGTCCATCGAAGGCTACGCTGAACTACTCGATATACCGCAACAGCGCCTGGACGCAAAACTGGGGCAATACCGTCGGCAGCGATACGGTACCCGGGACCGGCAACGGGAATGCCCAGACGATTACTGCCTACGGTCAGATGGCGGCAGGCCAGTTCGGCAACCCGGCAGTCTACACCGACACGATCACTGCGACCGTCACCTACTGAGCAAGACCGCCGATCCTTCGCCCTTTGCGGGGGAAGCGACCACGATCTCTGCAATCAAGGTTGGGATCCGTCTTGAACCAGAAGCTGCCGGAGATCGACTTGTGCCAGGAAGAGCCGCGCATCTGCTTCAAACTGGGCGCGGAGGTCAGCGTCGGAAGCAGGGTCGCTGTCGAGCCACTCGCGCCGGAGCAGGATTGGAAGTCTCTTGCTCCCGGGGACAACGGTGAGATGGGAGAGATCGGTGGTCACGAAGAAATGGCCCTGATAACCGGAGTGGCCAATGGGGCCCTGGCATTCCTTCTCAGAACAGTTGGACTCAGCGTCATACTGGCGGGTGATGCCGTCGTCGTAGTAGCTGGTAACGAAGTGAACCGGCAATGCCTGCGTCGCGACGGCGGCGAATTTTCCCTTCCACTTAGGCACGATTCCCTGGCCGAACTTGCTGTCAGCCACAAGATGATTAGCTGAGCCCACCCAAAGACCGAGTGTCAAGCGCATGGCTGCATCCCCGGCTTTCGATGGTGCGGCATACTCTGCCATCGCCAGCGTAATCATTCCAGTGCTGTCGTGCTCTGACCACGTGCGCGTGAGCCTGTAAGGTCCTGCGGCGGCGGGAAAGCTGCTCAGGATGTTCTGCTCGTTTGGCCCCAATATCGACCGCAAAGGCGCTGAGCGAAGTTCCAAAACAGCGAAGATGAGAGTAAGGCCGAAAAAGCAAATCGCGCGCGCAACGGCAGCGCCTTTGCGACGCGGGACTTCCGATCCAGGACCGGATGGCCCTTGTTTCTCCCTTAGCATGTCTACGGCGGTATTCGGTTCAAGCGAGCGAATGAGCAACCCAAGGCCGAGAGCGGCAAGCAAAAACAGGCTGCAGCCGATCACGTAATCGGTTTGTGCGCCGTACTTCTGAATGGATGGAAGGCTTACTCCGATCCGGTAGTAGACCACGAGGACGCAAAGCCGGAGGAGATTGAACGCGTACCCCAGAAGAATCGCCGCCAGCGTGATCGCGGCCAGCGTACGCGGGCGCAGATGGCGCGCGTAGCCAAAAATCAGCGCAAGATAGCCAAGTGTTATCGAGCCCCGAACGCCGTTGCAGCCGGGCGCAATAAACATGCCGAAGTCCGGCGTAAACATCATCCTGAGCTGCTCGCCGGTTGGCTGAAGACCAATCAGATGAGCAAAAAAACGGGCCGTGGAAGCTGACAGGTACTGTAGAGGCAGATCGACCACGGTGTTGAAAACACCCGGAACAGGAATGACAAACAGGAGCAGGCACAAGGGCGCGAGGGAGGCGCGCAACAGACGTGGTCCGCCGAAGAGAAGCACCGCCCCAATTCCGAAGAGAAACAGCACAGTGCCGGCGTTTACCAGCGCCATCCCCAGGCCGTTGAACGCAAACGCGAAGTCAAAGGAGGCGAAGGGACGCGCGAGCAGGACGGCGAAGGCAACCAGCGGAAGCCCCCAGAAGGTGCCGTTCCTGCTCCAGCCGAGCCTGCGCCAGGCAGCGACGACGTTAATGCAGGCTACGAGCGGAAACGCAGCTCCGATCGAACGAAGCGGATCGGTGGCCCATCGGTGGCCTATCGCCAGCCAGAGCGGCAGGAGCGATAGGCTGCCGGCAGCCACCAGCACCACAATCAACCCAGCGTAAGAAGCTGCGCGAAGATCGCCGGTGCGGTTAGAGCAGAGGGACTCGGCGCCGGCCGGGAGAGACGAAGTACTGAATGACGCAGCCGCCGCGAGACGTGGCGAGGAAGAAGCCTCTCGGGCAAGGCCCTGTGCATCGCTCGACATTACCGCTTGCCGCCGCGGCGAAACACCTTTCTCAGTGCGGACGAGCCGAAGAACATGCCGACCGTGCCCACGAGCATAAGAAGAGCGGTAGGAGCTTCGGGTGAATCGGTGCAGCCGCCGCCGCTTCCGGTCTGCCCATGCAGGGAGGTTGCGCAGGCCAGAAGCGCGAGAGTCGTAAGAATAGCAAAGCGGGTCTTGTTCATTTTGTAGCTCCTCAGGTTTGTTCTCGCAGGTTCTGCCGGCGGTTGCTCTCAGGCGGCTGGCCCGGTGTAAGGTGATGGCGGCACTCCTGCATTCGTTCAACTGCATGCCATCTCGTCAACGCCGGTGAAGCCGCTGACATTCTCTTTGCTCAAAAACATGCGGGTTAACCCACCCAATGGTTCTCCTTAGCCACGACCGATCTCACCCCTCCGTCACCCCGAGGCCGAGGCGCTCGTCATGGCCCAATTTGTCATCTTGCCGCTTTGCTCGCTGTTCAAAAAAGCACACATGGTTCGGGAGCCGCTGAAAACATTGCATCGGAAAGTTTCTCAAGGCTTGTATCCACCGCTGCCTTTCATGGCTCTTTCACACCCCTTCACGGAACAGCCTTGCTGAGTGCTGCCGCTTTATTCGGTAATCCCGCGTTGACAGGCCGAACAGAAACGTTGGATGCGCCCACGTGGATTGCTGAGACGGCGCGGAACGAGCGCCGAGATTTCATGAGCGGTTTTGGTCAGATTTACACCCTCCCACGCGCTACTTTTAAGGTGGCATTTCAGGGAATTCCCCTGCAGTCGAGCAGCGAGCACGAGAAGCGCTTAACTCCATGCGGCCCACGTACTGCATTGCATCTTCCGTCTGTGTTTGCGGAAATCGTGCTCAATTTCAAAGGAGTTACACATGGAAAACCGGTGCTGCCTTCGACCCGTCTCACTCAGCTTCCTGGCGCTCATGTTCATCTCACTTGCTGTGCTTGGCACAAGCGGCTGCAGTCTGAATCAGGGTTCCAACGCTCCTCCGCTGAGTACATCCACGCCGCAGTCTCTTCAGGGCCGCGTCTTCGGCGGCCAGCAGCCCGTGGTTGGCGCCACGATTCAGCTCTACGCAGCGGGCGCGCCCGCAGCGGGTGGCGGCTATGGTGCGGGTGCTACGCCTCTCATCGATGCACCCCTGCCAACCACCAACGCCAGCGGCGGCTTCACCTTCACCTACAACCTACCTTCCAGGCCAAGCTATTTCTATATCGTGTCCACCGGCGGCAGTCCGGGCAGCGGTAATCCGGCAAATCCAGATATCGTCCTGATGGCCGCCGTCAGCGGTTGCACTGCTGCCACCACTTTGCCTATTTCCTACATCAACATCAACGAGGTCACCACCGCCGCCGCCGTCATGACGCTGCAGCCCTTCATCGCGGCCCCTACAGGCACTCCGGGCGCCACAGTCGATATTGGCGCGCCGGCCGCCAACTCCAACGATCTCAGAACAGCCTTCCAAACGGCCAGCAAACTGGCGAATAGTGCCACCGGGGTTGTGGTGAATCCGACCGGCAGCATGGGCAAGCTTATCAATACGCTGGGAGATATCCTGGCCTCATGCGTGAACTCGGACCCCTTCAGCTCCAACAACTGCCCGGATCTGCTTACTTACGCCACGCCTTCCAGCAAAACCAGCGCAGGCGATACCGTCCAGGCTGGCTGGTACATCGCCCAGAACCCGGCACATAGTGTTTCCGCACTGTTTGGCCTGGTTCCTCCAAGTCCGCCGTTCGTGGCCCTCAGCTCCGCTCCGGCGAGCTTCGCCGTCGCCGCCCCGACGGATTTAGTGGGATGTTTTGAAGTTCTTGGTGGCTCCGCTGTAACCAACACGGCTACCAGCGCGACCGTCATTAGCGGTGGGGATCTGGGGATATACCCGACAACTGGGGCCGCTGTTACCGGGTTCTCGTTCTCTACGGCTCCCGGCTCCGGAATAGTTACGGGCGCACCCGCGACGGTGCACCTTGCTGATTCCATTGCAGAGAATGCCCAAACCGATCTAACCAACGCATTTAGTTATGCCGCGGGATTATCGGATACAGGGAGCTTGCTGGCAGATATTGGCAACTCGACCTTTACCCCCGGCGTGTACAAGAACTCAGGCCCGGTCGGGTTTTCCGCGGGGACCGTGACGCTCGACGCACAGGGCGACCCGGATGCGGTTTTCATCTTCCAGATAGGGACCACGCTCACCACAGCCCCTGGCACTACCGTTTCTCTGATTAACGGTGCCCAGCCCCAGAATGTGTTTTGGCAGATTGGCACCTCGGCAACCATTGAAGCTTCCTTCAAGGGGACCATCATGGCGCTTGATTCAATCACTCTTGCGTCCGGCATCGCCCTTCAGGGCCGGGCGCTGGCGAGTACTGCCGCGGTCACATTGAACGACAATGCGATTACTGCTCCTTAGGCAAAGCTGCATTCGGGAGCAGGGATCGGTGCGTCTCGATTCCCGAGAGGTAAGGGCAGGAAGTTTTCCAACCAGCTTTGCAACTTTTGGCTTTGAGCGCGGGATTGGAGGATCTGTGCGGTTCGATCCGATTGATCGCGATCCGGTTCAGCGAGGTACAGTTCTGCGCACTCGCGCCCTGCTCCCGCTCCTGCTGCTGCTCAGCTTCTGCGTCGGCTTGGTCTCGGGATGCGGCGGAACGATCACCCCGTCAACGAGCAGCGCTCCAGGGGCTGCCTTGAGTGGCATGGTACATGGCGGACAGCAGCCGGTGAACGGCGCAAAGGTCTATCTGTATGCGGCGGGTTCTACCGGGTACCGCTCCGCTTCCACCTCCCTGCTGAATACCTCGATGAGTGGCGTACACACGGATGGCAATGGGAGAGGGTACGTCACCACCGACAGCGGCGGCGGCTTCAGCATCACCGGCGACTGGAGTTGCGCAAATGGGACGGACCAAATCTACATCGTAGCGCTCGAAGGAAATCCGGGACTCGCCAACGGCGCCAACAATTCGGCTCTGGCCTTAATGGCGGCGCTGGGCACATGCAGTTCCCTGGTTTCGACATACCCCTATATCGTCATCGATGAAGTCACAACCGTGGCCTCGGTGTGGGCTCTGCAGCAATTCATGGCAGACGCAACCCATGTTGGCGCTTCCGGCACCAATGCCGCCGGACTGTCGAATGCCTTTGCCCAGGTCGTGAATATCGTAGACATCTCGACAGGTAAAGCGCTGGCCAAAACGCCGGCAGGCAACGGCACGGTTCCGCAAGGCAAGATTGACACGCTGGCGGATATTCTTGCGCCGTGTGTCAACTCGGCGAGCGGCGCCTCTACAGCATGCGGCGCTCTCTTCTCAGCGGCAACGCCTTCAGGAAAGACTCAGGCAGCCGACACCATCGCGGCGGCGTTTTACATCGCACAGAACCCGGGCCTCAAGGTTTCGGTGTTGTTTGGACTGCCCACGGCGAGTGCGCCCTTCCAACCGCAGCTCGGCAGCGCGCCGAATGACTGGATACTCTTCGTCACGTTCACCGGTGGGGGACTGAATGGTCCGGCGTCGCTTGGCGTCGATGGCTCGGGCAATCTCTGGGTTTCGAATTATTTCGGTGTTGCCTCGGAGTTTTCGCCTTTAGGCACGCCGCTTTCGACCCTCGGCTATACCGGTGGCGGGTTGAATGAGAGCTTTGGCATGGCCATCGACACCAGTAACAACATCTGCTTTGCCAATGAGCAGAGCACCGGCGGTGTAAACAGTAATCTCGGCTCTATCACCAAGCTCAACTCCAACGGCCAGCCGCTTTCCGGCGTTAGCGGCTATTTCGCCGGCGGCATCTATTTTCCTGTCGCCGTCACGGCAGACCCCAACGGAAATATGTGGGTTGTCAACTACGGCGACTCGAAGGTTACTCTGCTTAACAGCTCCGGCAGTTCGCTTTCAGGCGCAACCGGCTGGGGCGGAACATCACTTGCGTTTCCCGTGGCACTTGCGGTCGATTCCAACCACAATGCCTGGGTCGCAAATCAGTCGGCCAATACGATTACGAAGATTTCGGCAAACGGATCGACCAACACCGTCATCAGCTGCTGCGATGGCGCCTCCGGGATTGCGACCGATCAGAGCAACAACGTCTGGGTGGCAAACTACTACGGCGACAGCATCAGCGAAGTCTCCAGCAACGGCGTTGTGCTGCTCAACGGCATCACCGGCGGCGGTGTGCTGCATCCACAGGGAATAGCGGTCGACGGCGCCGGCGCGGTCTGGGTGGCCAACTATCGCGGCAGTTCCATCTCCGCGGTTAGCGGCGCTTCCAGCGCATCTCCTGGAACATTTCTCTCGCCCGCCAGCGGCTACGGCACAGACGCCTCGCTCCTGGAGCCCTATCGGCTTGCGCTCGACGCCAGCGGGAATGTATGGATCTCGAACTACGGCAACGATACGATCACGCTGTTTGTCGGTATCGCCACGCCCATCAAGACGCCATTCGCCGGCCCCACCTCCCTTCCCTAAGATTTCACGGAAGAGGCAATCGTGGGATGGCCTGCCAGCCGGCTTTCAGCGGTTGCGGCCTCGATCTCGCTGTTGACCTCAGCTCCAAACAGGAGCATAAATCCGGAGATATAGAACCAGGTGAGCAGGATAATTACCGCTCCGAGTGAACCATAGGTGATCGAGTAACTGTCAAAGTAGTGCAAATAGATGCGGAGCCCGAGAGATGCGAGCACCCAGCCGAGCGCTCCGATTGTGCCTCCGGGTGTGAGCCAATGCCAGCAGCGGACCTTCACATCCGGGGACCAATAATAGATGACTGCAAATGCCAGTGTGAGCAGTGCTGTTGCGACAATCCATCCAATGAGCCGGCCAAGAAACGCGGCGGCTACGATCAGAAGGTGATTGTATGTCCAGCGATAGGCGATTGCCGCAACAAAGTCTCCGCCCAACAGAGCGCACAATATCAAGGTAACTATGACGGTGAGAATGACGGTGAGCCCGATGGCGTAGATGCGGGCCCTCAAGAAAGAGCGCGTGTCTTGAACCTTGTACACGACGTTCAGGGCATCCTGAATGGCTGAGATGCCGACCGACGCGGACCATACTGCTGCAACAAGGCCAAAGGTCAGCTTGCCGGGGGTAGCGGCGGCGGTGGTCTCGTTGAATGTTGCCAGAACTGTGCCAAGGGCAGAGGTGGGAATGACCAATGCAAGATAGCCCAGCAGCTTGTCGTAAAACTTGGCGGCCGATTGCGCAGCGAGACCGAGGAGTGAACTGGCGCTGAAGAGCGTGGGGAAGAGCGCGAAGAGAAAGTAAAAGCCAAGTTCCGCTGCGCGACCGAAGAGACGGTCAGCGAAGAGCGCCTTCCAGGTCCGCTTCGCGACGATGGCCAATGGAACGCCCTGAAGATCCCAGAGAGAGCGCAGCGGCGATCGCGAAACGAGCTGCCAGATGGAGTACTGGCGAACATTGAGAAACGTGCCGGGGGTGATGCCGTCGCTGATCATGGTGCACCTCGATCTGCCCCGTTTGCATGCGGTTGCCGGTGGTGTGATGGATTCGGAGGTCCGCGGACAGGTCAATCGCACACGCAATTGAGGCACTGATGCGAACCGACCGCGACTCGGCAGTTCCTGGCTGTCGCACCGAATGCACCGAAGGTCCGCGGAAGACGCTCACATCAGTGTGCGGATGAAGTCCCCCATTCAAGACTAGGCACGAGTGCGGTCAGTTTGCAGTATCGGATTGAACACAATTTGAATTCGAATGCGCCCTCTCTGTTGTCGCTGTCTTTCCGCATCGGGCGCGAGCCGTTTTCGATCCTGGCTCTCAATAATGTTGCAGGAACCTGAGATCTTGCCTCGCAGGTCCTTCTTGAGCGCGTTGGCAAAGATACGCCCATTGAGACCCTGCCGGTTGAGAATGTCCGACTTCAATGATGCAGCAGGCGATGTTGATCCTCGCCAATGCGAAGGCGATGTGTTCTTGAGTTTCATGGCGCACGGAATCAAGCGCAATGGTAGCTGTTCTTTGCCGCCGGACTGTGGGGGATTTTGTGGGGAGCCTGGATAGAAAATGGCATATCTCGGTAGCAATCTGGCAGGGCCTGAAGGCACGTGCAAGCTGATGACGGTAGTGAAGTTAAGCAGACAATAGCAGTCGGCATCAATTATGCGGAACCCGCTTGGGGTGCGAGGGGTCGGCAGTTCGAATCTGCCCGTCCCGACCATTGATTCGATTCAAAAGAAATGCGGCCTTTCGGCCGCATTTCTGTCTTTGGGGCAACCCATATCAGCCAACACAATTGACCTGTATGCAGCCTCCGGGTGAACGGACCTCGCCATGCCGCGATCTGCGAATCTTCCGGCAGACCGCGGCGTGGCTGGAGAGTACGGTGTTCGCTAGGGCAGAGCCACCTGCTGATGCAAGGGAAGATCCTGCGAGGAGCCGCCTGCTCGAACCACGTATTGGCCGGGAACCAGCTTCCAGCCGTCGCTGGCTTCGTCGTAGATGGTTAGACGGTCCTGTTCTACGGGAATTGTGACCAGCTTCGATTCTCCCGCGCCCAGCGGAACGCGCGCCCAGCCGATCAGACGCTTGGGCGGTTCGCCGGCTGCGTCGGGAAGTGAGGCATATACCTGGGCGATCTCAGTTCCCGCGCGCTTGCCGGTGTTCCTCACGGTGAAGGAAACGGTGAGCGTTGCGCCGGCTTTTACGGTCAGTCCCGAATACGCATAGCTGGTGTAGGAGAGTCCGAAGCCGAAGGGGAAGAGTACGGGCTTCTTCTCGGCGTCGTACCAACTGTAGCCGACCTTCAGCTTCTCGTCGTAAAAGGTTTGGAAGGCGGGCAGTCCTTTGGCCCGTGCCGCCCTGAGTTCGGGTGTATCCGGAACCGAGGGATCCCTGCGGCCGGTTGACTCCGGCGGAGGCTTGACGATGGTGGGATGGGGCAGATCGGCGTCGCTCTTCGGGAAGGTGACGGCGAGCTTGCCGCTGGGATTCGCCTGCCCGGTAAGCAGGTTGGCCAGCGCTTGAGCGCCGCGGATGCCGGGATACCAGGCCTCAACGACACCGGCGACCTTATCGATCCAGGACATGGTGGCGGGGCTTCCGGTTTCGAGCACCACAACCGTCTTCGGATTGGCCGCGGCGACGGTCTCAATCAGCTTGCTCTGATCGGCGCTCAGGGCCAGCGTCTCCAGGTCCATGCCTTCCGTCTCCCACTGGTAAGCAAAGACGATGGCCACATCGGCCTGTTTGGCCGCGGCAGAGGCAGCGGCCAGATCGTCGCCGGAGAGATAAGAAATCTTCGCGGACGGCAACGCGGAAGTGAGCGCGCGCAACGGGGAACTGGGCATCCAGACAGGGGCCTGATTGCCTAATCCGCCCCGGGCCGGGGTTCCCGGCGGTGGGGGGACGGCGTTGCCGCCCGGTGCGCTTACCTGCGCAGAACCGCCGCCGCTGAGCACGCCCACATCGGCATGTCCGCCGATGAGCACAACCGAGTGCACGCGAGCGGCTTCCAGGGGCAGAACATTGCGATCGTTCTTCAGCAGCACAATGCTCTTCTCGGCAATGCTTTGCGCCAGAGCATAGCCGCGCTCCACATCCGGAACCTGCTTCACGACCGGGTTATCGAAGAGGCCAACCGCGAAGATGGTGCGCAGGATGCGATGCACGTGCTCGTCAAGCTCGCTCTGAGAAACTTCGCCGCTCTCGACGGCAGCCTTCAGCGCGTCTCCGAAGAAGGTCTTGTCCGGCTGCTCCTGATCGAGGCCGGCGTGCGAGGCCTTGGCCGTCGAGTGGGTCCCGCCCCAGTCGGAGAGAACAAAGCCCTTGAACTGGAAGTCATGCTTCAGCACATCATTCAGCAGATAGCTGTTTTCGCAGGCGTAGTCGCCGTTGACGCGATTGTAGGAGCACATGACGCCGCCGGCGTCGGAGATGCGCAGTGCGATCTCGAAGGCGCGCAGATCGGTCTCGCGGAGGGAGCGCTTATCGATGTTGGCGTTGACCGCGTTGCGGCCGCTCTCCTGGTCGTTGACCGCGTAATGCTTCACGTCGCCGATGATGTGCTCGGACTGCACGCCCTTGGCGAAGTTGCCGTCCAGCGTCCCAGCCAGCAGCGGATCTTCGCCCTGGTACTCGAAGGTGCGTCCGTTGCGCGGTTCCCTGGTAAGGTTGACGCCGCCGCCCAGCGACATGCTGTAGCCCTGGTCGCGCAGTTCGCGGCCAATCAGCGCGCCGTATTCAAAGGCTGCCTGCGGATCCCACGAAGAAGCCGCGCCCAGAGTGTTCGGCAGCGCTGTGGAGTAGCGGCCGGCGTTCGCTCCCCGGGTTACGCCATAGGCTGAGTCCGCCATCTGAATAGCGGGAATCCCCAGCCGCGGAATCGAGTTCACAAACCCCGCGCCGCCGTTGGACTCGCTCGGGCCAGCCGGGGCGTTCCCCATGCCGCCGCCCCCATGTAGCAGGGAGATCTTCTCGTCCAGAGTGAGTTCCTTGATGACCAGGTCGGCGCGCACATCGGGCGACAGGCCGGAGTCCGACCATGCGTAATGCTTCGGTTGAGGTGGGCCGGGATTCTGGGCACCAAGATAAGAGGAGAAAGAAAACGCTACCGACAACGTCAGCGCACAAGCCGCGCAACCCAGAAACTTTGAGAACTTCACCACGATGTTCCGCCTTTCTACAAAGGAAAGAAATATGAACTTCAAGCTCGCCAACTTCTTTGTACGGCAGCAATACTAACAAAACGCGGCGCGTTTTCACGCGCCGCTGTTTTAAGCCACTTTGCAAGCCGTCGATTCTCTACTTGCGAACCGGCTCGGAGCCCTCGGCAAAGATCTCCATCTCATTGCCCTCGGGGTCGCGCAGAACGAGAGACATGCCGCCACCCTTGACATCCGCATTCTGGGCCTTGAGCGCAGCCAGAGCCGCCGGTATATCCGGAACCGTAAGAGCAAGGTGTGCCCACCCCTGCGCCATATACACCGGATTGGCCGGGGTCCGAGTCGATCCGTTGTACTTGATCAGATCGATCCGCATATTGGCATTCCGCATGTTTACGTTCACCATGGTCGGCCGTTGCATGCGCTTCGTCTCCTTGAATCCCAGTACGCGCGTATACCACTCGACCTCGCGATCCAGATCCTGAACCGAGAGGCTCACATGGTCATAACTCAAATTGCTCAACGCCGGCGGCGGCGCGCTGGCGGCCGGCGCCGCACTTGTCTGAGCAAATGCACCTGCACACAACAAAGCTCCTGCAACCAATTGGCAAACGAATATCCTTGACACTTTTGTCATCGTCGAGCTCCTTCTTGTTCTTGTCCAAAATTGTATGCTGAATTGCCCGGCGGGCTGAGGCGGCTTCCTGGCTGGCGCTGCGGCTCCTCGGTCGATCCTATTCGATCCATGAACCGCGCGCCCCAAACCAGCCGATATTTCCGGCAGGTTCGGGGCCGCGTGCCGAGTGTGCGGTTAGAATCGCAGGCGCAGGCTGAACTGAGAGTTCCTGGGCGTGCCCGTAGTGCTGCTGATCTTGCCCAATGAGCCGGTGCCCAACTGTGCTCCCGGGAAAGCGAAGCTCGGGGTGTTGGTTATGTTGAAGGACTCGGCGCGGAACTCAGCGGTAACTGCCTCCCATACCTTGAAGTCCTTGAAGAAAGAGAAGTCAAGATGCGTGAGGTTAGGTCCGTAAACCGCGTTGCGGCGCTCGCTTCCAATGGTTCCGTTGGGCTGGCCTTGAAATGCGGCGATATTGAACCATTCTCCGATCCCTGGATTGGGTAGCTTCCAGGGGGCGATCTCGTTGGGACGGTCGTTGTTTCCGCCGCTGGCTCCGGTATTGGCAAGCGGCGAGTTGTTGACTACCGTGAATGGCAGGCCGGTTTCCCAGACTTCGATTCCATTCACCTGCCAGCCCTTCGCGATGGCCCCGAGCGGCCCCTTCAAATTATTCCCAAAGGGGATCTTGTAGCCTGCCTGCACCGTAACCCTGTGGCGAATATCGAGATCGTTGTTTCCGTATTCGATCCACATTTCGGTGGGCACAGCATAGGCGCCTTCGCTTTGGCTGCGGTTGGCATAGTCTTTGACAATGCCGAGTCCATGCGACCAGCGATAGTTTGCGCCCATGGTCAGGCCGTGGCTGTAACGGTGGTCAATTTGGGCTACGAAGCCGTTGTAGTTGGTGTTGCCGCCGCTCTGCTGAATCTGAATTCCGCCGTGTACGTTGGGAAGAATCGAGGCATATGGCTGGATGGCCTGGAAGCAAGTGGGATTATTGGTGGGGCAAGGGGCGGGAATCGCCGCGTTCGCATCGTAGTCGAGCGACTGGTGACGGGTTTGAATCCCCACGTAGCCCACCGTGGCTACAAAGCTCCCGAGCTGCTGTTGAAGGTTCAAGTTGAATTGCATGGCGTCAGCGTTCTTGAAGTTCAACTGCTGGCCGTTCAACTGGCCCTGCAAGTCGGCCTGATCGGAAGGCTGGGGCGACAATACGGGCAGCGGGGTGGACAAGGTTGTGCTGAAGTTGGCGGGTTGAATGGTGTATACGACCGGCGGGTTCTTCAGGTAGAAGCCGGCGCCGGTGTCGTCCTGGAAGAAGGACTCGCCGAACCCGCCGCGAAGCACGGTTCCGGGCCTGAGCGTGGCGGCGAAGCCAACGCGCGGAGCATAGTTGCTGTAGTCCGTCTTGATATTGCCGGTCGCGCTGACACCATTCTGCCCGGCGACCATAACCTGCGCGGTGGTGAAGTTGAAGTTCGTCAAGCAATTGTCGGCGCAGGTGTAGGGCGTCTGGATGCTGTAGCGAAGGCCCAGATTCAAGGTCAGCCAGGGACGCATATGCCAGTCGTCCTGCACGTATACAGATGGCTCCCAGGTGCGCAGATCCTGGACTACGAGAAGGTTTCCGCGTTGCACCTGGAAGGGGAGGCCTTCGAGGAAGGACGCCATCGCATAGCCGGTCGGAGCGTTGGTGAAACTCCAACTGCCCAGGCCCTGGGGGTTTTGGAACTGATTTGCCTGCGAGCGGATCAGCGAAGCGCCAACCTTGACGGTCTGCTTCCCGAAGCTGTGCGAGAGCGAGACCATTTCCTGGAAGTTGTTATTGACATCCGTAGTAGGCTGGAAGGTCGAATCGCCCAGGCCCTGGTAGCCGCTGATGCTCATCGCGGACAGGCCCTGGGTCAGGTTGTTCACGTTCACATTCACCAGGCCGAACTGCTGGCTGAGAGGCGCCGTGTTGCCAATGGTTGTTCCGATCTTGATGCGCACATAAGACGCCTTGGCTTCCAATAGCGTGCTCGGTGAGAACACATGGACGTAGCTGAGCGCGATGTTTTGTACGCGCTCGGGACTCTGCGTTGCGCCGTTCGGATAGATGCTACCCACTTTGGGGAGATTACCCGGATTGATCTGGTAGGCGTCGTTGATCGAGTAGCGCGCAAAGAAAAGGTCTTTGTCGGTGAAGCGGTGATCGATTCGCAGGTCCCCGTTGTCGATGCGCAGGGCCGTGATGGGCGCGAAGACAAAGTTATTGCTGGTGCCCGAAACATTGGGAGCGGGATAGAGCGCAAAGTACTGCAACGCGATGGGATTCAACTGGTTCTTCGCGATGAGCGGACCATGGTTGTCGGTAAGATCGCCGGGGTTCTGCTCTTCGTAAAGAGTTGGAACGGTTTCGGTCTTTGTCTTGCCCTGGACGCTGCGGAAGCCCTCGTAGTCGCCGAAGAAGAAGGTCTTGTTCTTGAAGATCGGCCCACCCAGACTCGCGCCAAACTGGTTTTGCCGGTACTCAGGCTTTCTGCCGACGGTTTGGAAGAAGTTCTTGGCATCGAAGAGATCGTTGCGGAGAAATTCGTAAACCGATCCCCTGAGATTATTGGTTCCCGACTTGGTAATGACGTCGATGATCGCTCCGCCCGTCCGGCCCACTTCCGCCGTATACAGGTTGGTCTGGACGTTGACTTCGGCGATTGCGTCGATGGAGGGACGAATACCCAATCCGCCATAGAGACGGTCGTTGTTATCCATGCCGTCGATCAGCTCGTTGTTGAGGGCCTCGGACTGGCCGTCTACCGAGATGGAGTAGGAGGGTCGCGAGTCACCGTCGCCGTTTCCGCCGGTGCGGGGGCCTTCGGTGGCTCCCGGAACCATTTGCGCCAGGGTAACGAAGTTGCGGCCATTCAACGGGAGGTCGGAAACCGCGTTCGAGTCGATCACATCTCCCAGCGTGACCGAGTCGGTATGGAGCGCGGGAGGCGCCGTCGATACGCTCACTGTTTCTGTGGTAGCGCCGGGCTTAAGCTTTGCATCGACGCGGACGCGATCGCCCGCCGAGATCTGGAGATCGGCAACCGAGTTGGCGCTGAACCCGGCCGATTCGACCCTGACCGAGTAATGTCCGGGCTTGAGCAGATTGATTGTAAACTCGCCTGCTCCATTTGCGGTGAAGACGCGACTCTCTTTGGTTTCAAGGTTGGTTGCTGTCACTTTCGCGCCCGGCACGACAGCGCCGGTGAGATCGGAGACGGTGCCAACGATGTCGCCGGTGGCAACCTGCGCCGTGGCGGGTTGAACCAGAGCCGCTGCGCCGAAGGCGATGAGGACGATCAGGAGATAGATGGACAAAAAGCGAGTGAGCGGATGAGCCTCTTGGCTCGATAGAGATGCGCTCGTGGTCTGTAAACGGGTGGAAATTGCTCTTGCTTCAGACATACGGTGGGCCTCCTTGCGGTGTTGGCTGAGCAGGGGGCGGTCGGAGCTGAGTGTTGACGCGGCCGGTCCTGCCAGACTTTGGAACGATCCGATACTCCGTAAGCGCAACAACAGCCCGCAAGGTGGGTCGGGTACCAGACCGCACCGAACATCGTGTGCAATCTTCTTATGAATCAATCTTTTAGGGGAGCATCGGCGAGCGGAGGCCGGCGATGTATGTTACCTGATTGCAATGAGATTTTGGCCTGCTATAGGGATTTGGATGGTTATTCCCCTGGCTGTCGGGGCCTCGGAGTGGGCAAAGCGGCAGGAGCATTCTGGCCGGAGAATATTTCTAGTTCGGCGAGTCCGCGGCCGCGTCCACATCGCGCCCCGTATAGCCGAGGTGTGCGGAATCTTTACCAGTATTCGGCGGCAAGAATCTTCGGCGGCCCGGGGTGGTCGTCAATCACCTGTGTTGCGACCACCACCTCCATGTTCATGGTGTCCCAGTTGCGAGGAGCTGTCTTCATAAACTCAACAAAGAGCGCCCGGTTGGAGAGGATCTCGCCGGCCGCTTCGGTGCCCGCGGGGCCGAGTCCCGCGACCAGAACCACAGGCTGACCGGTAGTGGGGTCGTGAAATCGAGCCACCACGCCGTAGTCCTGAGACAGCTTGTCGGAAGGCGTGCTGAAGGGGAGAAACCAATGGGATTGCGCGGGGTTGTGGCTGTCCACAATCCCCACCCCGGAACCGGCGCCGGTTTGATGGATGAACGTATAGCGCAGATTCTGCATCAGCCGCATCGTCCAGGGGTTGTCAAAGGCGCCAATCAGGATGATCGGCCCTTCGCGGAGCTGGAAGAAGCTGGCATTGGAGGCGGCGGTGATGCGATAGCCCTTTCCCCGAACATCCAGCGCGGTGGTCAGGTGGGTCAGCGCAATAACGTCGGAGATGGCCAGATGGCTGGAGTCATTCCAGAACGAGGGGTCGGGGGTGTCTGGCGAAGCGGCGTGAACCACGGCGGAATTGTTAATCGGAACAACGGGCACACCCACGCAGACCGTAACCACACCGGCCGCCGAAGTAATCGGGGACCAGAACTGGTCCATCGGGCTTACAACCGGTGTGGCAGGCCTGTGCAGCAAATAGCCAAGGCAAAGTCCGACGATACCCGCGAATAGAACCGTCAGAGCACGTGCTGTCTTGCTCGTGCGGTGACGGGCTGGAGACAGTACCGGCTCCGCCGCTGACGGCGGCGCTGGCGCTTCTTCGACGGAAGATCCATGCTCAATCTGCGAAACCTGCGGGGATGCATTGTCCAGATGCTCAGGGAACGAGCCCGCCTGAACCGCATTCTTGTCATCCTGGCATGGATGGAATACTGCCGCGTAGGAGCCCAGCGGCAGATCGATTCGGAGTTCGCCGGAGTGGGCTCGCTCCACGTAATACTGGGCAAGCCGTTTACGAATTTCGCTCGCGGTGAAACGGACGACCGGGTCGGCGCTTGGGTCGTACAGCGGTTCGCGGTCGAAGATCTCGATGCCGATGGTGCGTTCCTTGAGTTGATCCATGTTTCCGAGCAGTGTTTGCTCGACTACATAGCGCAGCATCACCGGATAGCGCTTGCTTTGATTGAAGAGCGGATGGGCAAGGATGTGCTTAAGCTGGTCCCGCACCTGGGCATGTTCGCTGGCGCTCTGCGGAACCCAGGACTCGAAACTCGCATTGGATTCCAAGAGCATAAGAGAAACGCATCCGTGCCCCGAATCATACATCTCCGGTTCCGGCACAGTCCACACGCGCTGGATATGGTTGATCGTTTCCACGAGATCTTGCCCGCGGCGAGTTCTTTGCCAAATGAAGCGAGATACAATCGCGGGCTATTCGCTCAGGCATAGCGGAAAAGCGCCATGAAACCGTACTCCATGTGCTGCTGCATGTGGCAGTGGAAGAGCGTGAGGCCGGGCTGGTTGGCCGTGAAGTCCACAACCGCCCGGCCGGCGCGAGGCACCACAATGGTGTCTTTGATAAGTCCTGCCGTGGGCTTGTCGTTGATCGACTTGAGCTCCCACTGGTGGCGGTGCATGTGCATGGGGTGCGCGTCGTCGGTGCGGTTGCGCATGGTGAGCCGGTAGCGCACTCCCTCCTTGAGCACGAACTCGTTGTCGTGGGGATAGGGCTTCCCGTTGATCTGAAATAGATTGAACTTGCCCGCGCCGGAGGGGATCTTCTCGAAGATCGTCTCGATCTGCTCCTGGGGCTCGGGACCGGCGGCGGCCGCGGAGCCGAAGATGGTGTAGTCCCACGGAGCGGCGGGCGGGTCGATCCACTGCGGGTTCTTGCTCTGGCCGGCGTACTCGACGATGACGCCGCAGCCGTTCTCGCGGATGGCCTTGTCGGTTGCGCCCATGATCCAGACCCCGGGGTGGTTCATCTCGATCTCCACATCGATGCGCTCGGCGACGCCGAGAAAAACAGAGTCGAGAAGCTGCGGCGTGGGCACCGGATTGCCGTCCATGGAGATGACGCGCATCTTATGGCCGGCCAGAGCGATGCGGCGGTTCTCGATGACGCTGGCGTTGAGAAAGTGGACGAGGAGCCGCTGGCCCGCGCGCACGCGGATGGGCTCGCCGGAACCGAGAGCCTTGTCGTTGATGGAATAGGTAGAGGAGTTGACCTCGAGTCCGTTGGGCGCGGTATTGATATGGGTGGGCTTTTCTAGAATGTTCGTCGGCTCGCCGTCATCGTCCGTGTCCACCATGTTCATGGCAAAGTAGTACTCCCAGTCGCGCAGGGCGAGGAAGAGCTCCTGGTCGTAGCTGCCGGGGTCCTGGCCGTTGTCAACGTAGACAAAGCCGAACTGGCCCGTGTAGCCGCCCTTATGCAGATCGTCCATGCCCATGGCGTGGGTGTGGTACCAGCGGCTTCCGGCGGGCCCGGGCGTGAGCTGGTAGCGGCGATGCGAGTGAGGGTCCACCATCGGCGTGCCTTCCTCCGCCGATCCGTCCACGTCCGTCGGAATCAGCATCCCGTGCCAGTGGACCACCTCCGGCGTGTCGGTGTTGTTGATGACATCGACAGAGATGGTCTTTCCCTCCCGAAGCCGAAGCACCGGGCCGGGAGCGGTTCCGTTGTAGCCGATCGTCGAGACGATATGTCCGGGGTCGAGTTCGACCTGGACCGGGGCAATGCGCAAGGTGAGGTCCGCGCCGCCCGGTTGCTGTCCGGGAGCCGCGAAGAGCGGCGTGGGCGTATCCTGCGCGCCGCCGGGCATCGGCATCAGCGGCTGCTGGCCGCTCTGCCCTGCAAAAAGAGCCTTGCCAAAGGCTGCCTGGGCCGCCGCCAGGCCGCCCAGCCGTATCAAGTCGCGCCTCTTCAATCTCGTCGCCTCCAACTGCGGATCGCTTGTCAGCATCGTCTCACGGAGTTTGCGGCGCCGACAAGGAGCACCGCCGGGAGGGCAAAAAACACTTTGCAACCAACATCTCCCGCCAGCCGTCTATAAACTCAAGCTGGCAGTCTGTTCCGATATCCGCCCTTCCCCGCGGAGGTCCTCAATGAAACTGTCTCGTATCGCGCTGGTGACCGCAGTCATGGCCGTTGCGCTGTGCGGCGTTGGCGCGTGGGCGTTTCAGCGCATCGCCGACTTCGGCTTCGGCAACGACGACTCGCCCTCCAACGTGAAGGCCGAGTTTTACTGGTCGCGGCTGGCTTACTCCTCGAGCATGGCTGAAATGGCCGGCAGGCGCGGCGGGTGGGGCGGCAGTTCCTGGTCGCGAGACTATCCCAAGGCCGACCGCCAGTTCCTCATCGCCATGCACCGGCTCACCCGCATCGACGGCCGCCCCACCGAGCAGGTGGTCAGCCTGGACAGCGACGACATCTACAACTACCCGTGGATCTACGCCGTGCAGGTGCAGAACTGGTCCTTCACCGATGCCGAGGCCAAGCGCCTGCGCGAGTACCTGATGAAAGGCGGCTTCCTCATGGTGGACGACTTTCACGGCACCGAGGACTGGGAGAACTTCATGCGCGGCATGCGCCAGGTGCTGCCCGACCGGCCCGTCGAAGACCTGCAAAGCGGCGACGAAATCTTCCACACGCTCTACGACGTCGACGACAAGATGCAGATTCCCGGCGAGCAGTATGTTTGGTCCGGGCGCACCTATGAGAAGGACGGCTACCAGCCCAAGTGGCGCGCTATCCGCGACGACAAGGGACGCATCGTCGTTGCCATCTGCCACAACATGCACCTGGGCGATGCCTGGGAGTGGGCCGACGATCCCAACTACCCTGAGACCTTCGCTTCCATGGCGGTTCGCGTCGGGCTCGATTACATCATCTACGGCATGACCCACTGATCGGGTCTTCAACTCCCACTCCCCAACCGGCAGCCGAGCAGTTAACAGCCGCAACTCCACCCAATCCAGCCATCGCGTTTTTTAGGAACGGCAGACCCGATGTTTCAGTTTCTCTTCCGATATCCGAGCCCGGTCTTCACCAGGGGACACTTTGTGTTTCTGGGCTCATGGCCGGTGTGGCTGCTTTGGGTTCTGGTTCTGCTCGCTCTTGGCGGGCTCGTTTATCTTACGTATCGCAACCTGCCCCAGGCCGCGCCCACACTGGGCCACGGCCGCATCTGGGCCATCTGCGCCAACCAGTTCGTGGTGGTCGCGCTGCTGCTCATCCTGCTCTGGCGTCCCGCGATGGTGGTAAGCGAACTCAGCTCCCAGCAGAACATCATTGCAGTTGTAGTGGACGACTCGCGCAGCATGGCCAGCTCCGACGCCGACGGCAAGACCCGCGAGCAGGCCGCCATCGACGCCCTCAACAGCGGATTGCTCAACGGTTTGAAGAACCGTTTCCAGACGCGCATCTACAAACTCGGCGCAACGCTGCGGCGCGCCGATTCTCTGCAAGCTGGTGCGCCAACCGAGGCCGCAACCCACCTCAGCGACGGATTGAAGCAATTAGTGGCCGATACCGCAGACCTGCCGGTTGGCGCGGTGCTCTTGCTCAGCGACGGCGGCGAGAACAGCGTCGGCCTCGGCGGCTCGACCATCGCTCCTGATGCGCTCCAGGCCTTGCGCAACCGGCGATTGCCCGTGCACACCATCGGCTTCGGCAGGGAGCAGCTCGCGCACGATGTGGAGATCGAAGACGCAAGCGTTCCCCCCAGCGCGGCAACGAATGCGCGCGTCTCGGCGACGGTGAGCCTGACGCAATACGGTTACACCGGCCAGAAGGCAACGCTCACCGTTCGCGACGGCGAGAAGACCGTTGCCGCGCGCGAAATTGTGCTCGGCCCTGAGGGCCGCATCCAGACCGAGCCTCTGTTCCTGGCCGCGGGCGCAGCGGGCGCGAAGGATCTCACGTTCACCATCAACCCCCTGCCCGGCGAAGAGAACCTTGCTAACAACACCGTCACGCGCCCCATTCTTGTCAGCGATGCCAAACGCCGCATCCTATATATCGAGGGCGAGCCGCGCTGGGAGTTGAAGTTCATCCGCCGCGCCGAGGCCGACGACCCAACCGTACAGATCGTCTCCATGGTTCGTACCAGCGAGAACAAAATCTATCGCCAGGGCATCGGCAGCCCCAACGAGTTGGCCGATGGATTCCCAACGCGCGCCGAAGATCTCTTCGGTTACTCGGGCATCATCATCGGCTCCGTGCAGGCCGACTACTTCACGCCTCTCCAGCAGGAGCTTCTGCGCGAGTACGTCGATCGCCGCGGCGGCGGCATCCTCTTTCTCGGCGGCCGCGAGTCGCTCAGCGATGGCAACTGGGCTGCATCGAGTCTGGCGGAGTTGCTGCCGACATTTCTGCCCGAGGGTAGGAACAACTTCCACCGCAACGCGGCGACCGTCGAACTCACAGCCGAGGGCATCGACTCCCCTGTCACGCGCCTGCTAGACGATCCGGCGGCAAACGCAGCGCGCTGGAAGAAGCTCACCTATCTTGCCGACTACGAAGACGCCGGAGCGCCCAAGCCTGGAGCGGTTGTGCTCGCCACAATGAACGCCGGCCAGCGCAAGCTGCCGCTGCTCATCACCGAGAGCTACGGCCACGGGCGCACGGCGATTCTCGCCACCGGCGGCACCTGGCGCTGGCAGATGAGCGAGGCCCTCGGCGATCCCACGCACGACCTCTTCTGGCAGCAGCTCGTCCGCTGGCTGATCGCGCAGTCACCCGGCCCGGTAGCCGCTTCAATGCCCGCGCGGCTGGTGATGGATCAGGGCCATGTGCAGTTCACAGCACAAGTAGCGGACGCGCAGTTTCAGCCCGCTCCGGATGCGCACGTCGAGGCCAACATCACCGGCCCGGGCGATCTGAACGAAACCATCGACCTCACGCCCTCGCAGGACACGCCCGGACTCTACACCGCCGACTGGACCGCCGAGAGACCTGGCGCGTATCTCGCCGAGATTACCGCCGCATCTGCGAACCAGACGCCGCTCGGCAGCGATGTTGTCACCTTCGAGCGCGAAGACGGAGTGGCGGAGAACTTCCACACCGCGCAGGACCGCCGCTTTCTCGAGCAGCTCTCCGAGCAGACCGGAGGCAGGTACTGGAAGAGCACTGACCTGAAGTATCTCCCGCGCGACATCTCCTACTCCGACGCCGGCATCTCGGTGCGCAACACGCGGGAGCTATGGAACATGCCGATCGTTTTCATTCTGCTGCTTGGTCTACCCATCTGCGAGTGGCTGCTGCGCCGTAAGTGGGGTGTCATATGATTCGTCTTTTGAAGCCGGCAACTCGATGGGCTGCGGCACTGTTGTTGTTGAGCGCAGCGCTGCAAGTTCACGCCGCCACCTACTACGTCATCGTCGCCGGTCTCGGAGGCGAGCCCGACTACGAGCAGCGCTTCACCGCCGCTGCCACAGATCTCGACCGCGCCTTCCACGCCGGAGGCGCGACGGCACACGTCACCACGCTCTCGGGCGCGAAAGCAACCGCCGACGGACTGCGCGATGCGCTCGGCTCTGTGGCTAAACAAGCCAAGCCCGAAGATGATTTTGTACTCATCCTCATCGGTCACGGGACCTTCGATGGCGTCGAGTACAAGTTCAATCTCGTGGGGCCGGACATGACCGCCGCGCAGATCGCCGCGCTCTGCGACAAGATTCCGTCGCGCCGTCAGTTGATCGTCGATACCACCAGCGCGAGCGGCGGTGCTGTCTCCGTCTTCGAGCGCCCCGGCCGCGCCGTCATCGCCGCAACCAAGTCCGGCACGGAGAAGAACGCCACCGTCTTTGCCCGCTACTGGGTTGAGGCATTTCAGGACCCCGCGGCCGATACCGATCACAGCGAGTCGGTCTCCGCGCTCGAAGCCTTCAATTACGCGGCCCGCAAGACGGCAGCCTTCTACGACTCGCAGAAGCGACTGGCCACCGAGCACGCCGTCTTTAACGACACCGGCTTTGGCGAAGCAGTTCGCGAAGCCGGCACCGGGCAAGGCGCGCTGCTTGCCAGCTTCACGTTGCTGCGCCTCGGCACAAATGCGCAGGCCGCCAACGATCCTGCCAAGCGCGCGCTGCTCGATAAGAAAGATGAGCTGGAGCAGAAAATCGACATGCTCAAGTATCGCAAGCCGGCCATGGACCCCGCCGACTACAAGAAGCAGTTGACCGAAGCGCTGCTTGAACTCGCGCGGGTGCAGGAGGAGCTGGACAAATGAAGCCGCTCGCCGCCCTGATCCCGTTCCTGCTCGCCTCGGCAACGGCCGAGGCCGCCGTCCCCAGTGATTGCTGGGCGATGCGCGCGCATGGACACGAGGCGCAGGCGCGGGAGTGCTTTGAATCCCTCACTCGCGGCACCAGCGCTTACGACCGCGCTGAAGGTTTCTGGGGACTCGAACAGTGGGAGCAGGCCAACGCCGAATTCCGCCTCGCCACAACTCCGCCAGACAGCAAGCCCATGTACAAGGCCCGCTGGGGCTTGCTTCTGCACGAGCGCTTCAACGACAGCGACGCCGCAAATCTCTTCAAGGAAGCGCTCGACAAGGACCCATCGCTGGCCGAGGCGTACATCGGACTCGCGCGCATCTCCGCATCGGGCTTCAGCGGAGAAGCCGCAAAGTATCTGGACAAAGCTATTGAGCTGAGCACGAAATCCGCCGAGCCTCATGAGATTCTCGCCGATCTTGCGCTCACCAACGACGATCGCGAGCAGGCCCGCGCCGAGGCCGACAAAGCCATTGCGCTCTCCTCCGATGCGTTAGATGCCTACGCCATTCGCGCCGCAATCGAACTCATCGCCGACCGCTCGCCCGACGAGTGGTTTGCGAAGATTCGCGCCGTCAACCCCACTGGCGGCGAACCCTATGAGCGCGTCGCCAATCAATTGGAAATGCACTATCGCTACGAGGATGCAGTCGCGTACTACCGGATGGCCGTCGCCGCAGAGCCGAGCCTATGGTCGGCGCACTCGGCGCTAGGCATCGACCTGATGCGCCTCGGCCTGCAGGACGAGCCTTACAAGGAACTCTCGCTGGCTTACGAGAACAACTATCGCGACGCGGCCACCGTCAACAGCCTTCGCCTGCTCGACAGCTACAAGAACTTCGAGACCTTCCGCGACAGCTCAACCATCGTCAAACTCAACAAGAGCGAGTCGGCGCTGCTGCTGCCTTACATCCAAAACGAACTGCACACGATTCTTGCTACGTACACGAAGAAGTACCAGATGACTTTGCCCGCTCCAGTGCAGGTCGAGGTCTATCCCGATCACGAAGACTTCGCGGTGCGCACCATGGGCATGCCCGGCCTCGGCGCGCTCGGCGTCACCTTCGGCGAGGTCGTCGCCATGGACAGCCCATCGGCGCGCAAGCCCGGCGACTTCAACTGGGGCGCGACGCTCTGGCATGAGATGAGCCACGTCTTCACGCTCACAGCCACTAACCATCGCATCCCTCGCTGGTTCACCGAGGGCCTCGCCGTGCACGAAGAGGGCCAGCGCTCTGCAGAGTGGAAAAATCGCGCCACGCCCGACATCGTCGCCGCCATCCGCGGCAAGAAGCTGCTGCCCATCGAGAAGCTCGACCGCGGCTTCGTCTTCCCCGACTATCCGGCCCAGGTCATCGTCTCCTATTTCCAGGCCGGCACCATCTGCGACTTCGTCGGCGAGAAGTGGGGCCAGTCGAAGCTCCTCGATATGATCCACTCCTACGCCAGGCTCGTTTCCACGCCAGAAGTGATCAAGCAGAACCTCGGCCTCTCCACCGAAGACTTCGACAAACTGTATCTGGCGTGGATCGAGAAGCAGTACGGCGAAGAAGCACAGCACTTCGACGAGTGGCGCGGCAAGCTGCACGATCTGGTTGCCGCGAGCGAGCACAGGGATTACGCAACCGTTCTCAAGCAGGGCCCGGCAGTGATCGCTCTCTATCCCCAGTACGTCGACGACGCCAACGCTTACGAGCTGATCGCCGCCGCCGACAAGGCCCAAAGCGATGAGAAGGCCGAGGCCGCGATTCTTGCGGATTACGAGCATGCCGGCGGCCAGTCGCCCGACGCCTTGAAGCGTCTTGCCGAACTCGAAGCAGCCGCAGGCGATCGCACCGCCGCCATCGCGACTCTTGAGCGTATCAACTATATCTATCCGGTCAAGGACGAAGCTCTGCACCGCAAACTCGGCGATCTCTACTATGCAACCAACAACTACGCCGCTGCCGAGCGCGAGTACGGAGCAGTGATCGCATCAAACCCTATCGACAAGGCCGGCGCAGCTTTCGCGCTGGCGCAGGCTTACTTTGCAGCGGGAGACAGAGACAAGGCGCAGGCCAGCGTGCTCGATGCACTCGAAGCTGCGCCCGGTTATCGTCCCGCGCAAAAGCTTTTGCTCGAACTTCAGGCTCTGCCCGCAAAACCGAACTAGGAAAGAGGAGTTATGGGTTCATTTTCGAATCTGAATCAGGAATCGGCCTCGCTGCAAGGACGCATCGAGCGCTTTCATGCCGTGCGCCGGGACATCCTCGACCAGGTGCGCGAAGTCATCGTTGGCCAGCAGGAGGTTCTCGACCAGATCCTGATCGCGATCTTCGTGGGCGGCCACTGCCTCATGACCGGCATGCCCGGAACCGCGAAGACATTGATGGTGCGCACACTGGCCGAAGCACTGGGCCTGGAGTTCCGGCGCATCCAGTTCACACCCGACCTCATGCCCTCCGACATCACCGGCACCGACATCATCGAGGAAGATCTCCAGACCGGCCATCGCAAGTGGACCTTCGTGCATGGGCCCATCTTCGGCAACATCCTGCTCGCCGACGAGATCAACCGCACTCCGCCCAAGACCCAGTCGGCGCTCCTTGAGGCCATGCAGGAGCACTCCTGCACCGTGCGCGGCACCCGCTATCAGTTGCCTGCGCCGTTTTTCGTGCTCGCGACGCAAAACCCCATCGAGCTCGAAGGCACCTACCCATTGCCCGAGGCGCAGCTCGACCGCTTCCTGTTCAATTCCATTCTCGAAGACCTGAGCGCCGACGACGAGCTAACCGTAATCGAACGCACCACCGCCAACCGCGCCGTGCAGTTGCGGCCGGTCACCAACGCTGAAGACCTGCTCGGCTTTCAGCAACTGGTGCGCATGGTTCCCATCGCCGAACCGCTCTCGCGTTACGTCATCAGCCTGGTTCGCTCCACGCGGCCCAAGGCCGAGGGCTCGCCGGACTTTGTGAAGAAGTATGTCAACTACGGCGCCAGCGTGCGCGCCGCACAGTTCATCGTGCTGGCGGCCAAGGCCCGCGCCCTCTCGCACAACCGCTATCACGTCACGTACGAAGACGTCACGTCCATCGCAGCGCCGGTGCTTCGCCATCGCGTGCTGCTTAACTTTCACGCCGAATCCGAGCGCGTCGACACCGATGAGATACTGCGCCAGCTCATTGACGTTGTGCCTCGCCCCAGGGAGAGCTGATGCTCCAGCGTTATCTCGATCCCACGGTTCTCTCCGGCATCTCCTCGCTCGACCTGCTTGCCCGCACGGTCGTCGACGGCTTTGTGGCCGGACTGCACCGCTCGCCGGACTTCGGCTTCAGCCAGGAGTTCGCCGAGTATCGCGCCTATACGCCCGGCGACGACCTGCGCTTCGTCGACTGGAACCTCTACGCGCGCACCGAGCGCACTTACATCAAGCGCTTTCGCGGCGAAACCAACAGCCAGCTCACCATCCTGCTCGACGCCAGCAACTCCATGCACTTCACCTCCGGGCCGCCCGAGAAGATGGACTACGCGCGTTTCATCGCGGCCTCGTTGTTCTATCTCGCCATCCACAATCAGCGCGACGCGGCGGGCCTTATCGTCTTCGACGACGAGGTGCGCGACTACATTCGCCCCTCCACGCGGCAGGGCCAGCTCGCGCGGTTGTTTGCGGGTCTCGAACGCGCCGAACCCCGGGCCCGCACCAACTTCGCCAAGCCGCTACTGCACTTTCAGAACTTTCTCAACCGCCGCGGCATTGTCATCGTGATCTCCGACTTCTACGAGGATCCCAGGACGATCATCGACAGCATCGAGCCACTGCGCTTTCACGGCCACGAAGTGATTCTCTTTCACATCCTCGACCCGGCAGAGATTCGCCCGGACTTCAAAGGCTCGGCGGTGCTCGTCGATCTCGAGACGGAAACCAAGATGGAGGTCATTCCCGAGTACGTAAACACGAGTTATCGCGAGAAGGTCGATGCGCATATCGAGGCGCTTGGCACGCGGGCGCGCGCCGCCGGCCTCGACTATCAGCTTCTCGTAACCGACCGACCTCTCGACGCGGCGCTGCGTGAATATCTAACTTTGCGCGAGGCAGGTAACTGATGGGCTTTCTGGCTCCATGGTTCTTGGGCGGACTGGCCGCATTGAGCGTGCCGGTGTTTGTGCACTTGCTGCGCAGGCACATTACCGTGCCGCGGCCGGTGAGCTCGCTCATGTTCTTTGAGCGCGGCAAGCAGAGCTCCACCCGCCATCGCAAGCTCCGCTACCTGGTTCTTTTCGCACTGCGCACGGCGCTGCTGCTCCTCGTGGTGCTGGCCTTCGCCAACCCCTTCGTGCGCCGCCCCTCGGCCGATGCAAATCGACGCATGCTGATGATCGTTCTTGACAACTCCTTCAGCATGAAGGCCGGCTCGCGCTTCGCCGACGCCAAACGGCAGGCTCTCTCAGTACTCGCCGCGCGGCCGCAGGATGAGAGAGCGCAGATCGTTGCGCTTGGCGGAGAAGTGAATCTGCTGACCCAGCCCATCACCGATGGCGCGCAGCTTCGCGCGGCACTGGAGAGCATCGAACCCGGCGACGGCCACGCCAACTTCGGCGAGCTGGGCCGGGCCGTTCGCGCGCTCACCGAATCTGTGCTTGGCCCCATCGATCTCGAGCTCTTCAGCGATATGCAGCGCTCCGCCACTCCGGCCAACTTCGGCGATATGGTCTTCCCCGCGCAGGTAAAACTCGCCTTGCACAGCGTGGCGAGCGGCGCGACTCCGCCGAATTGGACGGTTGAGAGCGTCACCGCTCCCGCACAGCTCGCAGATCCCAAGGACCCGAAACAATCGAAAGTGGACGCAATCGTGGTCGGCTTCAACACGCCCGCCGCAACCAAAACTGTCTCGCTGGTGATCAACGGCAAGGTGTCCGCTACCAGTCGCGTGGAGATTCCCGCTAACGGCCGCGCCAAAGTTACATTTGCTCCGTTGAATGTCGCCTACGGATTCAATCGCTGCGAGGTTCGCATCGACGGCAGCGACGGCTTCCCTGCCGACGATGCCACTGTCTTCTCCGTACTCCGTTCCGATCCCGAGCGCGTGCTCTTCGTTCATGCGAATCTCGACACGCGTTCCGCGCTTTACTTTGGCGCGGCGCTCCAGGCCGCCGCGCAGTCGTCTTACGTGGTGCAATCCGTCACTCCTGAGCAGGCCACGGATCTCGATCCATCAAAGTTCGCATTCGTCGTGCTCTCCGACACGCTGAATCTGCCTTCAATCTTCGAGCACGCAATGAGCGCCTACGTGGCTAAAGGCGGCAACGTGTTCATCGCGCTTGGTACTTCGGCCGGTCATCGCACACGCATCCCCGTCTGGGGCGGCGAGACGCAGGATGCACGCGGCTATGCGCGCAACGGCAGCGCTGCAAGCATAGGCCAGGTTGACTTCAGTCATCCCGCTCTCGCGCAGGATCAACCCGGCCGCGACAACGGCGGCTGGGCCGCGGTGAAGATCGATTACGCGGCCACCGTTGACGCTACCAGCGCGCGCGTTGCCGCAAAGCTGACGGACGGAACGCCGATTCTTCTCGACAAGCAGATCGGCGAGGGCCACGTCCTGCTGCTTGCGACGGGGCTCGACAACCTGACCAACGATCTGCCCCTGCATCCGGTCTTCGTCGCATTTATCGATCGCGCCGCGCGTTATCTCTCCGGCAGCGACCGGCTCAGCGGATCGCGCCTGGTCGACTCCTGGGCTCAACCGCGCGCCTCCGCCGGTTCGGGCGCGGGTTCGGTTGAGGTTATCGACCCCGAAGGTCGCCGTCCGCTCTCGCTCGCTGAAGCCCGCAGCGCGCAGTCGTTGCAGCTTGAAAAGTCGGGCTTTTATCAAATCCGATTTGCCAACGGCCGCGATGCGGTGATTGGCGTCAATCCCGACCGCCGCGAATCCGATCTCTCTCCGATGCCGGACGAAATGCTCAAGCTCTGGAGCGGGAGCAGTTCGGAACGCCAGGACCAATCCACGGCAATCGCCGCCAACGGCGCAAGCCAGCCAGTGAGCCTGTGGTGGTACGTCATGCTGCTGGCATTTCTCGCAGCCATCGCAGAGACCGCACTGGCCAGTCGCCATCTGGGAACACTCAGGGAGGAAGCATGAGCAACGCAAGCCAACTCCACACCTACATCGCCCAACTCCATCGCCGCCTGCGTCTTGGCGCATGGCTTCGCGGCGCTGCCATCTTCACCGGCTGCGCGCTGGCCGTTACCGTGCTCGCGGTTCTGGTGCTCAATCACTTCGCGTTCCCGCTGCATGGCCTCATCTGGGGCCGCGTTGGCATCGCGCTCGCCATCGCCGTCGCAGCCGCTTTCGGAGTTGTGTTCCCGCTGCTGCGTCTTACCCGTGCTCGCGCCGTCGAGTTTGCCGAGCGTTCGAGCCCCGAGTTCGACCAGCGCCTCACCACCTTCGATGACCGCGCGTGCCGTGGGGACCATCCCTTCATCGAGCTGCTGGCCGCCGATGCGCTCCGCTACACAGCCAACGCGCCTGCCGACACGCTTGTTCCCGGCAAGCGCCTCTTTGCACTTGGCGGCATCGCTGCTGGCTGCCTCATTGTCCTCGTGTGGATCGTCGCCGCCGGTCCTGGCTTTCTCGGTTACGGCGCTTCGCTGTTATGGACGGGCGCGAAGAAGACAACCACTCCCTACTACGCAATCACCGTCACTCCCGGCAACATAACAGTGAGGCGCAACGCCGATCAGCTCGTCGTCGCCCATGTCTCCGGTATGGTGCCCGTCAATGCGCGTCTGTTCGCGCACTTCGAGAGTTCGTCCGCATGGGAACCTGTCACCATGCAGCTAGCGCCCGATGCCGGAGGCGGCGCTAGCTATCAATTCGTTCTCGCCGGCCTGCCTGAAAACGTTGAGTACTACGTTGCAGCCGGTCCGCTCGTTTCGCAGCACTACAAACTTCGCGTCGTCGATCTTCCCGGCATCAAGCAAATCAACGTGACCTACCACTATCCCTCATGGACCGGCCTCAAGTCCGTCACCGAAGAGCACTCCGGCGATCTTCGCGCCATCGAAGGCACCGATGCGCAGGTTGCGATCCAAACCGACCGTCCGCTCAAGAACGGCCAGCTCGCGCTTGATGGCGGCCAGACCATCCAGCTCTCCGGGGGCGCGGGAAATCTCTACACCGGCACCATCCACATGGATAAGGACGGCGCTTATCATCTGGCGGCGATCGACGACGGGCAGCCCGTCCGCCTCTCCGAGGACTACTTCATCGCCACCGACAAGGCACAGCCGCCGCAGGTCGCCATTAGTCATCCGACAGGCGACTATCGCGCCACTCCCATCGAAGAAGTAACGGTTGGCGTGAAAGCCGCGGACGAGTTTGGTCTCAAAGACGTGCACCTGCACTACGCAGTCAACGGCGGCGAAGATCACGACGTGAGCCTGCTTCAGGCTCCCGGAGCAAAGGACGCCGACGGTAAGCACACCATACCCATCGAGGATCTCCATCTCACTCCCGGCGATGTAATCGCCGTCTATGCCACCGCCCGCGATGGGCACACCGACGCCCGCACCGACATCAGTTTCATCCAGATCGATCCCTTCGAGCGCGAGTTCTCCCAGTCGCAGCAGAGCGGCGGCGGTGGAGGCGGCGGTGGACAAGGCCAGAACGGCGACCAGACCGAGATCTCCAAGCGCGAGAAGGAGCTGATCGCGGCCACATGGAAGCAGCAGAACGACAAGAACGCCACGCCCAAGGACAACGCCGCGCAGGCCCAGTTCCTGTCTGAGGCCCAGCAGAAGCTGCGCGACCAGGTCAACGCGCTCTCCATCCGCATGAAGAGCCGCGACATCGCGCAGGCCAATCAGGAGTTCACTGACTTCGATAAGGACATGCAGGCCGCATCAGCCGCCATGGGCCCATCGGCCGACAAGCTCAAGGCCTCCGAGTGGAAGGACGCTCTTCCTCTCGAACAAAAGGCGCTTCAGGCGCTGCTCCGCGCAGAGGCAACCTTCCGCAAGATCGAAGTCGCGTTCGGCCAGCAGGGCGGTGGTGGCGGAGGCGGAGGCAGCAACAATGGCCGCGACTTGGCGAGCCTGTTCGACCTCGAACTCGACACGGCGAAGAACCAGTACGAGACCGCGCAGTCCGCCACGCCTGCCGAGCAGCGCCAGAAGGAGATCGACGACGCACTGGCCAAGCTCGATGCGCTGGCGCGCCGCCAGCAGGAGCTCGCCAGCCAGCAGCAAAACCCCCAGCAGAGCTTTGAGCAGCGCTGGCAGCAGGAGATGCTGCGCCGCGAGGCCGAGCAACTGAAGCAGCAGATGGAGCAGATGGCCAAGAACCAGCAAGGCGCAAGCGGCGCGCAGGGCCAGTCTTCATCACAACAGCAAAACGGGCAGCAGCAGAGTGGACAGTCGAAGAGCAGTTCGCAAGCGGCAAGCGGTTCCTCCGGCCAGAACACATCGAGTGAGCAGCGCATCGAGGAGGCTCTCAACCGGCTCAACCAAGCAACCGACGCAATGAAGCCGAACAGCAGCCCGCAACAGCGGGCCGAAGATGCGCGCGCTGCAGCAGAGCGGTTGCGCGAATCGCAGAATCTGCTCGCAGGATCGCAGCAGCAGCTCGCCGGCAACCAGGTCTCCGGCATGGCACAGGAGGCCGGCCGCCTCGCGCAGGAGGAGAAGGCCCAATCCGATCGCGTCGCCAATCTCGTAAAAGAGGCGCAACGCGTGCAAGCCGGCGGCGGCACGCCTACCGCCGAGCAGGTCAAGTCGTTTGCTGCTCAGCGCGACCAGCTAGGCGCCGACCGTCAGCAGCTCTCCGACGATCTTTCCAGGCTGCAGCGCGAGATGCGCAACACCCAGCGCAGCCTCGCTCCCAATCAGCCCGAGGTTTCAAAGAAGCTCCGCGACGCGCTTATAGAGATGGACCAGTCCGATCTCGACAATCGCGTGCAGCGCACCGCCGACTGGCTGCGCAGCGGCATCAACCCCAACTCCAATGGAACCGAGGCCGGCATTGCTCAGGGGCTCAACAAGCTCACGCAGCAGTTGCAGCAGGCGCAAAGCGCTCTTGGGCAGGCAAAGCCGGGCAGCCAGCAGGGCCAGCGCGACACTTCGGCCGCGCTCTCGCAGGTGGAGCGCCTGCGCAGTCAACTCGAAGCCATGGGACGCGGGCAGAACGGCGGGAATCCTCAACAGGGACAAGGTGGCGCCGGCAATCAACCCGGCCAGCAGCCCGGCGGCGGCAATCCCCAGCAGGGACAAAACGGTAGCGGCAGTCAGCCCAACGGCAACGGCCAGGGCAATCGCGGCGGTGCACAAGCGGGCAATGCCGGCGCGGGCATAAATGGCGGCGGAGGCGGCGGCACTGCTCTGGGCAACGTCGACACCGGCGGCAATTCGCCTTCAGCGCGCGGCAGTCGCCAAACCGCGCCAGCAGACGCCTCAGGCAATCCCGCCGACAGCGAGCGCGTCTTCGATCAGCAACTGCGCGACCTCCGCCAGTTACGGCAGATGCTCGGCGACAATCCCCAGGCAGCAAAGGACCTCGACGCCCTCACCCGGCAGATGCAGAACCTCGACCCCAGCCGCTTTCCGGGCAACCCCGCGATGGTGGAGCAGATGCACCGCGAAGTTCTGTCCGCCGTCGATCGGCTGGAACTCGAGTTGCAGCACACCGGCGCGTCTTCCGATGCGCGCACCGGAAAGGCTGACCCGATTCCCTCCGGATACCAGGAGCAGGTGGCCGAATACTACCGCCGTTTGAGCAAGAAGCAGTAAGACGAGCGCTGCAATCCGCATCTTACCGGCGGCGTCAGATTGGAACATGCCGCAAACCCGTTCCCCCGCGGGATTGCGCTATGGTTCTGGTCACAATTCCCCTCGCCCAAACACCTGTCTTTGTACTAGTGTGCAGAGTGGGGGGACAGGTTTCATGGCCCGCTTCAAGGCGACCCGTAACATGTTGCTTCGATCGGGCTCGCAGAGCCGGATGCAGGCGTTTCTTTTCGGTTTGGCGCTGCTTGCGGTCTCGATCGGTATGAACGGTTGCGTCGCGCCCTATAGCTCTGGCGCAACCCCTGTAAAGCTGGCCATCCTGTCGTTCGTCGCCACACCGGCATCGATCGCTTCCGGAGGCTCATCGACGCTGAGCTGGGTTACAACCGGAGCCACCAGCATCTCGGTCACGCCTGGCTCCTACACTGATACCTCCGCCGATGGTTTTCTGGTTGTGACCCCAACCACGACCACGACGTACACGCTGAAGGCCACCAGCGCCACCGGAAATGTAACGGCAACTGCAACCGTGACGGTTACGCCGCCGAGCCCGCCTTCGATCCAATCCTTTGCAGCCAACCCGACGGCGGTCAGCTCGGGCTCATCGAGCACGCTGAGCTGGTCGACGGCCGGAGCCACCTCCGTCGCCATCACGCCCGGAGCGTTCACATCCGCGCTGGCAAGCGGGACAACCACCGTCTCGCCGTCCTCGACGACGACCTACACGTTGACGGCCACCGGCCCCGGCGGGCAGGTGACCGCAACCGCAACCGTTACCGTGCAGTCGGCTTCTGCGCCTTCGATCCTTTCCTTTACGGCGTACCCAACTTCAATCACGGCGGGCTCGTCGAGCCTGCTGAGCTGGTATACAACCGGCGCAACCAGTATCTCAATCTCGCCGGGAGCGTTCACGTCGAACGCGGCGAACGGTTCGACCACTGTGTCGCCTTCGACGACGACAACCTATACGCTCACCGCCACCAACGCGGCAGGATTCGTGACCGCGACTGCAACCGTGACGGTAACGGCCTCAAGCGGCACGCTGAAGATCAACACCACCACCTGCACGGCTGGCACGCAGGGCATGGGATACGCGGGCTGCACGATTCTGGTCAGCGGTGGAACTCCGCCGTACACGTTTTCCGTAAGCGGCAGCGCCAGCTACCCGACTCTGCCCGAGGGCCTCGCGCTCAATGCGAATTCGGGACTCATCACCAGCACTCTGATCGGCGGCCAGGGCACGTATCAGCCGCAGATTATCGTCACAGACTCGGTCGGCGCGCAGGCTACCGGGGTCGTCAGCTTTTCCATCACCGGCAGCAACGCGTATCTCGCCAACATCTTTCCGTCGAACTCGATCTTTCACCATCGCGTGGATGCCGCCACCACCGGGCTGCCCGTTGACACCTCGCCCGCCGCGCCCATGTACAGCGGTTATCTGCCCGCCACCGTGAAGCCCTTCTTCGGCAATACCAACAATCCGCCCTTCCCCAACGGAATCCCCGCGATCGAGGTGCAGTGGGACCAGCCGAACGTTGCGGTTTCGACGACGATGTATCAGTCGTATTTCACATCCGGCCCCATCCCGGCCTACGCGCCTCCTGAAGGCACGGCCAACAACGCAGGGGGCGACCGCCACGTACTCGTCTACCGCCAGGCGGGTAACGGAAATCCCCCCGCTCTCTACGAGATGTGGCAGGGCATCTATGAGAACGGCCCGTGGACCGACTCCTCGAATGCGCTTTGGCCCGACGTCACAACCAACAACCTCACCACGCAGGGCAACGGCACTTCCGACGCCGCGGGTCTGCCGATTGCGCCGCTTATAGTCAACGCCGACGAGGTCATCGGCACCGGCACTCCCTCGCAGCCCAACGGAGTCGTCCAGCATCCCATCCGCTTCACCCTCAACCACATGCTCAACTACTGGGTGTGGCCGGGCACTGAGACCGCCGGCACCGGCAGTTGCTCTTCGAGCAGCGGCGTAATCCCGGTAGGCAACCTCATCTCGCAGTCCACGCCGCCGGTAAGCTGCTCCATGAGCGGACCGGCCGGGGAGATCTACCGCCTCAAAGCCTCGGTTGCCACTCCCACCTGCGCGGCCACCAGCCCGCAGGCGGCCATCATCATCACCGCCTTCCGCAACTACGGCATCATCCTCGCCGATAACGGCATCAGCGGCGGCTTGATCGGCACACCGGACCCGCGCTGGAACGACAGCGACCTCACCTGCCTCACCAGCCTGATCCTGAGCGACTTTGAACCGGTGAATGTTTCCAGCCTCATGGTGTCGAGCGCAAGCGGAGCAACGAGCCACTAGGCCGCTCAAGATTGCATTTGCAATTTGGGGCAGGCGCGACCAGCGCGCCTGCCCCCTTTCTTTTGGCCGCCTCGCATCCATCTCTCCACCTTCGGTTGTATCCTGATTCCGCTTGGTTAATGAGAGAAGGAAGCGTCCTATGTCGTCGAGATTTCGCAGGGGTTTGATTGGCGCCGTCACGGGGCTGGTGTTCTTGTTTCTGCTGGGCGCGGCAGCGGCGGCCCAGCAGGCTGCCTCCAGCTACGTTGTCTACTTCGGCTCGGCGGCCAAGGGCTTCTACGCCTACCACTTCTCGCCGGCCACGGGCGCGCTCAGCAAGATCGGCGTCGTGGGCGCGGAGATCGATCGGCCCACGGCCTTTGCCAGCGATCCCGCCAACCGATTTCTCTATGTGACCAGCGAAGTCGGCAACGACGGCAAGGCCGAGGGCGCCATCTTCAGCTACAGGATGGATGCGCGCACCGGCGCTCTGACAGCGATCAACAAGGTCATGGCCGGCGGCGGAGGCACAACGTTTCTAGCCGAGGACAAAACCGCGCGCGTGCTCATCGCAGACAACTACGGCGGAGGTTCGGTTGCCGTCTTTCGGCTCAACGCGGACGGCAGCATCGGCGAGCGGACTGCGCTCATCGTGCAATCGGCCGGCGGCCGCGAGGCACATCCCCATCACGCCATCATCGCCGCCGACAACCGCCATGTGATCGTGCCCGATCTCGGCATGGATCGCGTCTACACCTACATTCTCGATCCCGCCAAAGCCTCGCTCACTCCGGCAAACCCCGCCTTCGTCACTGTGCCGGACAAGTACACTCCGCGGCACTTCGCCTTCGACCCCAAAGAACGCTTCGGCTACCTGATCGATCAGAACGAAGCGGCCATCACCCAGTTCGCCTACAACAAGAAGACCGGCGAGCTGAAGATCGTGAAGACCGTCTCGATGCTGCCCCAAAACTTTACCGGCACTAAGAGCGGCGCGGATATCTGGGTGGCTCCGTCGGGCAAGTTCCTCTATGCAAGCTGCCGCAGCGACAACACGCTCCAGGTCTACTCGATCGACCCCAAAGACGGCACTCTCAAGTTGATTCAGCGTATCAACTCCGGCGGCAAATCGCCGCGCGCCTTCGGCGTGGACCCTACTGGCCAGAACCTGCTCGTCGTCAATCAGCAGTCGGACAACGTGACGGTCTTCCGGATCGATCAGGCGAGCGGAAAGCTGACAACGGGCCAGACTGAATCCATGCCGGTGCCGGCTTCGGTGTTCTTTGTGGCTACCGCAAAGAAGTAGAACGGGTCCCATCCTTCGAGAAGATAGCGCTCCAGGAGCCGGGCATCGCGCGTTCGCGGGCCTGGTGGGAACACATCCGGAGGTCTCAAAATGGGCGAGTTGAAACCACGGCAAGATCGGCGTCGGCCAATGAGAAACAGCCCCGGTTGAGGGCAGCTTTCCCTAAGAAATCAATACACTTCAGGGACACAGGAGAGCCCCACGGGAACCTCTATCTTGCTTTGTCCTATGGTAAACTGACGTGGAGCTGAAGCGTCTGGCCTTGCTGACGCATATTGGGCTGTTTTCATCCACGCAGCCCAGGCGACTTTCCCCGATCGAAGAAGGTACGGCCTGATGTTATTCAACTCTTTTGCTTTTGCCGTATTCTTTCCGGCCGTGACGATCCTCTACTTTTTGCTGCCCTCCCGGGCGCGATGGGGACTGTTACTCGCGGCAAGCTGCTTCTTTTACTGCTTCTTCATACCCATCTACATCCTCATTCTCGTCTTCACCATCATCGTCGATTACGCGGCAGGAATCCTTATCGAAGGACATCGGGGAGTTGCGCGCCGGCTGTGGCTGGTGGCAAGCCTGGTTGCCAACCTCGGCACGCTTGCATTTTTCAAATACTGGAACTTCAGCGCCATCAATTTCAACGATCTGGCCTCTTTCCTGCACTGGGGTTTGCGAATCCCGATCCTCGCCATCATTCTCCCCATTGGTTTAAGCTTCCACACATTCCAGGCGATGAGCTACACCATCGAGGTCTACCGCGGCAATCAAAAGGCGGAGCGGAACTTCGGCATCTACGCACTGTATGTGATGTTCTATCCCCAGCTTGTGGCCGGCCCGATTGAGCGGCCCCAGAACTTGCTTCATCAGTTCCGCGAATACCACAGCTTCGACTATGACCGCGTAACAGCCGGCCTCAAGCGGATGGCCTGGGGCCTGTACAAGAAGGTCGTTGTCGCGGACAACATTGCTCCAACTGTCGATCTGGTGTACTCCGCCCCCTCGGCTTCAAGCGGCCCCCAGGTAGTGGCGGCGACCATTCTCTATGCGTTCCAGATCTACTGCGACTTCAGCGGTTATAGCGACATCGCGATCGGCGCGGCGCAGGTCATGGGAATTAACCTGATGACCAACTTCCGGCAACCCTATCTCTCGGCGTCGATCTCGGAGTTCTGGAGGCGCTGGCACATCAGCCTTTCCACCTGGTTTCGCGATTATCTCTATATTCCGATGGGCGGCAATCGCGTTCCGGGATGGAGACGGGCCTTCAATCTGCTCACGGTTTTTCTCCTGTGCGGGCTGTGGCACGGGGCCAACTGGAACTTTCTGGCCTGGGGTTTTCTGCATGGGGTTTATCTCGTCGTGGGGATGTGGACCGCGGCGCCGCGTGAGAGGCTGGCCGGGCTCGTTGGGCTCACCCGCATGCCGCGCTTCCATCGATTCATCAAGCAGGCCACAACCTTCGCGCTGGTCTGCTATGCCTGGATCTTCTTCAGGGCCGCCAACATATCGACGGCCCTGACGCTGACCGGCCGGATGTTCAGCGGGTGGAGGGCGTTTCATTTGAGCCTGCTCGGCCTGAGTTCCAAGAGCCTGGCGGTGTTAGCCGCAAGCCTGGCCGCTGTACTGGTCTTCGACGGTCTGCAGCAGACTTGCGACGTTTGGGAGCGCCTGGGTAGCCTGCCCAGGGCCTGGCGGTGGGCGATCTACTACTCGGTGATGTTCGCTATCGTCTTGCTGGGCCGTTTTGGATCGCGGCAGTTTATTTATTTTCAGTTTTGAGGTGCTTGCGTGAAGAGGTTTTGGTTGCGGTTGGCGATGCTTGCGGCGCCATTTGTGGCGATCTTCGCCTTTCCAATTTATATATTGATCGTCTCGGGAGAGCTGCTGCCCGTTCCTTTGATCATTAAGCTGCAGGATTTAAGAGAGCCTGACTCTCTGGTGGGGCTTGCTTATACCTACCCGGTTGTTCCGTACAAGCTTAATCGCACAATCGAGAAGCATCCAAAAGTTCTGGTGCTGGGCACTTCCCGGGTCATGCAATTCCGCTCGACCTCGTTTGTTCAGCCGGATATGTTCTATAACGCCGGCGGCGGCGTAGAGACGCTTGCCGAGTTCAAGCCCTTTCTTGAGAAGATTCCGGCGTCCGGCCAGCCCCAGGTGCTCGTCGTCGGGATCGATCAATTTTTCTTCAATCGCGCATGGCTTCTCGATAACCCGAAGCCTGAACCTGTATCGCGCGCCGACACGCGTGACGTTTTGGGTACGATTGTTGGGAACTGGAAGAGAGTCTATGGCGACTACATTCGAAAACGGTACGCTCTTTCGCACGTGTTGTTCCTCCCGAGGGGCGGAGAAGAGAGGATTGGACTTCAGGCCTTTGTTTCGCATGAGGGATTTCGTGGAGACGGCAGCTTTGATTACGGCTCGACCGTGAACCCCAACCCCGCCGCCCGCGTGGTGGATGTCTTCCAGCGCATCGACCGTGGCGACCAGAGATTTCAGCGGGGCCGGCAAGTCGATCCGGAGACCATCGAGCAACTTGCCGGGCTGCTTGCCTATTGTCATAGCCGTGGCATCCGCGTGATCGGCTTCCTTCCGCCGTACCCCCACTCGGTCTATGCGAAGATGAAGGATCTTGCGCCCGCCTACGACTATATGAGTGAGATCATGCCGTCGATCCAGCCGCTGTTCGATCAATACGGATATACTCTCCGGGATTACAGCGATCTGGCCACGCTCGGCGTTTCCGACGAGAACATCGTGGACGGGCTTCACGGCGATCAGGCAGCGTATGCGCTGCTCCTGATGAAGTTAGCGGATGCGGATCCGGTCTTACGGTCTTTCACGAAGGCAAACTAGTCCTCTGAGAAAAACAGCGCCTTCCGCATCGAATCGCCTTGCACCAAATCGGATTTTGCTGTCGGGTGGCAGGCCGAAACCTCCAGCTTGCCGCTATTCCAGAAACTCCCGCACAAACTCGATCTCGCTCTCCATCAGCTCTCCGATCGACCCGTCGAAGATCAGCCGCCCCTCGTCGAGCATCAGGAACGTTGTGTTCGGGTCCGTCTCGCCCCTGGGCAGCGGATTGGCCTCATTGCGCGCTTCGTCGAAGCGATTGGCGCAGAGCAGGAAAGCGTCCTGAAGACGGTGCGTCACCATCAGCGAGGGCGTGTGATGCACGTCGCGTTCCTTCATCACCAGTTCCATGATCTGCGTCGAAGTCACCGGGTCGAGGCCGCCGGTGGGCGAGTCGTAGAGAACCAGCTCGGGGTGGTTGATGAGCGCCCGCGCAATGGCCACCCGCCTTCTCATGCCGCCCGAGAGGCTGGCCGGAAAGAGCGAGAAGGTCTCTTCGAGGCCCACGAAGCGCAGCGCCTCGCGGACCCGGGCGTCGATCTCGTCGTCGTGGACGGCGGGGTCCTGGAGAAGCTGGTACGCTGTGTTGTCGCGCACCGAGAGCGAGTCAAAGAGCGCGCCCTCCTGAAAGACCATGCCGGTGCGCGCCCGCAGCGGGAACAGCTCCTCCTCGGGCATGTGCGTAATCTCTTCGCCGAACAGCCGCACGCTCCCCTGTTCGGGCCGGATGAGGCCGTTGACCACCTTGAGCAGCACGCTCTTGCCAACTCCCGCCGGCCCCAGCAGAATGCGGGTCTCGCCGGGAGCCACCGTGAAGGAGATGTCTTCGAGCACGGTTCGGCCGCCGAAGGAGACCGTGACGCCGGCAAACTCGATAACCGGCGCGGCTCCATCGGCCGCCTCGGCGTGCGCGTCCTGTGCGGGTATCTCGATCATGTCGGAAAGATGCTGAGCAGCACGTGGGTAATGAGGAAGTCGACGGCAATGATGAGCACCGAGGCAGCGACCACGGCCCGGATGGTGGAGCGGCCCACGCCCTGGGTTCCCCCGGTGGTTCTCATGCCGTAGAAGCAGCCGACAGAGCTGAGCAGGTAGCCGAAGAACAGCGGCTTGACTCCGCCCTGAAGGATATCGGAGAAGACCAGGCCCTCGTAGGCCTTGTGGAAGTACTGGGTGCCGTCCTGGTGGTTGAGGAAGACGGTGACGGCCGCGCCCCCGGCGATGCCGCAAGCGTCGGCCACCACGGTGAGCAGCAGCAACATCACGATGCTCGAATAGATGCGCGGGGTGACGAGTTTGCGGATTGGATCGACCCCGAGCGCGCGCATGGCATCGATCTGCTCGGTCACGACCATCGAGCCCAGTTCGCTGGCCATCGAGGAGGCGTTGCGGCCCGAGACCATAACGCCGGTGAGCACCGGGCCTAGCTCGCGGACCATGGTGAGGGCTACGAACCTTCCGGTTATCGCGGTAGCGCCAAAGGAGGCCAGGGTTGCCGCGGACTGAAGGGCCAGCACGCCGCCCGTGAAGAAGCCCGACAACAGCACGATGGCCAGCGAGCCCACGCCGATGATGTCGGACTGGATGAGGAAGTCGGTCCAGTAGATGGGGGGCCGGAAGATATTGGTCACGGCCTTCCACGCAAAGATGTGGTATTCCTGCACGGTGAGGACGATCTGCTTGGCGGTAATTTCGATGGTGCGAATCGCCATGGTGGAGGCCGGCCTGGTGCGTTGGAGTAGGAGCGCTCTACGAGGACAGAATAGCGTACCGGGGGCGGTCCGCGTACCGGACTATTTTATTCGTTTTCCAATTCTCTTGAAGGAAACGGCAGCAATCGTAACCGTGAGCGTTTGGCATCGACGGTGATCAATGCTCCCGACTTCAACTCCGCCTCGCCTTCGAGTAAAGCAGCGACGACGAGTTTGCCAATCGCTTGCGGATTCACATCGTCCGAGCGGACCTGTACGACTGAGGGTTTCGTGACCTGAGTGGATGCAAGGATGACCCCAAAATCGAGGTCCAGGGTCAGAACGATGTAGCCCTGTACGGCAGCGAAGTCGATAATCTCGGCATCGGGCGCATTTGCCGGCCCGGCCGTTGACCAATGAACGGACTCGATGTTCGCGTTAGCCAGAAATGGAACCCAGTCGGGCGACAGGTTCATGTCGACGAGCAGCTTCATGCCGATGCCAGAAAAATCTCGCGGTCTTCGGTGGCCCGGGCCGCATAGCGCAGCGCCTGCAGAACGTCTTCTCGTTCCAGGTAGGGATAGCTGGCCAGAATCTCATCGATTTCGTGTCCGGCGCCGATCTGCCCGACGATCATGCTGACGGTGACCCGCATCCCGCGAATGCAGGCTTTGCCGCCCATCACTGCCGGATTCCGAGTTATACGATCGAACGGATCCATCGACGGCCTCTACAATCACTATCCTACGATATGTGCCAAATACATCGCTGGCTCATGGTTCCAGTTTGCTACTCCCGGCTGCCCTTCTTGCGGATCTCGATGTTAAGGCGCTTGATCTTCTGGTTGAGGGTGGAGAGGGGAATGCGGAACTGCTCGGCAGCCTCGGTCTGGTTCCAGTTACATCGCTCGAGCTTTTCGATAATAATGCGCCGCTCGATGGTTTCAAGGATGTCGAAGAGCGAAGAGTTGGGGTTGTGCTCGAGGATCGCGTCCTGAAAGCTGCGCCCAGTGATGTGGCCGGGGAGCAGCTCGGGGCCGATGACCTGCCCGGAAGAGAGCACCACGCCGCGCTCGATGGAGTTCTCCAGCTCGCGCACGTTGCCCGGCCAGTCGTAGTCGACCAGCGCGCGCAGCGCGTCGGAGGAGAGCTTGCGCGGCCCCATCCCGTTCTCGGCCGTGTAGTAGTCCAGGAAATGCTGGGCGAGCAGCGGAATATCTTCGCGGCGGGAGCGCAGCGCCGGCAGATCGACGGTGATGACGTTGAGGCGGTAGAAGAGGTCCTCGCGGAAACGGCCCTCGCGAACCTCTTTGCGCAGGTCCACGTTGGTGGCGGCCAGGATGCGCACGTCCACCTGAATCTCCTGCACTCCGCCCAGATGCATGAAGCGCTTGTCCTGGAGCACGCGCAGGATCTTGGCCTGGGTATCCATGCCCATGGTGGCGATCTCGTCCAGAAACAGCGTCCCGCCATGAGCGACTTCAAAGAGCCCT
>Ga0326728_10004348_pt1 | contig 42092 bp, 34 predicted proteins | sample MB3enrmetagenome_FD_207602 | JGI IMG/M metagenome (GOLD analysis project Ga0326728, IMG submission 207602) | Lab enriched peat soil microbial communities from McLean, Ithaca, NY, United States - MB31MN | ecosystem: Environmental > Terrestrial > Soil > Wetlands > Peat | place: USA: New York... | reverse complement strand
GAATCGTTCCCGCGAGGCCGTTGACGGGGGTGAGGGTGAGCGCGTAAGAGGCGGTTTGCCCGGCGGTCACCGTGGCCGTAGTCGTGTAGGGGGTGAAGGTGAAATCCGCCAGCGCCACCGCCAGATTCACGCTGGTGGTGTTGGTGACGTCGGTGGCCGTGGCGGTAAAGCTGAAATTATCCGTGCCCACGGCGTTGAGGTTCTGCACGGTCAGCACCGTCGAGCCGCCCGGAGCGATCGTCGGGGGATTGAAGACGCACGTGGCGGGGGCGTTGTCCGCGCACGCCATGGTGATCGTCGAAGTGTGGCAACTCGGCTGCCCGTCCGAGAGGTTGAAGGTGGTCGAGGCGGTGGAGCGCAGGACCTGCTGCGTCGTGGTGCCGGCTTTGATCAAGCAGGGCGGATAGACGGTGCCGGTCAAGGGCACGGTCTGCTGCGGGCTGCCGGGCACATTATCGTTGACCGTCAGCGTGCCGTTATAGGTGCCGATGGGGTATTCAACCGCGAAGCTGACGTCGATCTCGCAACTCGCGTTCGGGGCCAGCGACGTTCCGCATGTGTTGGTTTGCGTGAACGACGCGTTGCTGGTGGTGATGCTCGAGATGAGCAGCGGCCCGGTTCCGTTGTTTTGAATGATCACGGGCTTGGACGGGCAAGTCAGATTGACATTGTGCGAGTAGGAAAGCGACGTCACGGACACCTGCGCGGTGGGCGCCACCGCCGTGCCCGACAGGGACACCGTCTGCGGGCTGCCCGGCGCGCCATAGGCGACCTGGAGAGTGGCGCTGCGGTTGCCCGTCGCCGTGGGGTCAAAGGTCACGTTGATCTGGCAGGTCAATCCCGCCCCCAGGGTCGTGCCGCAAGTGCCGCCCAGGGTGAAGTCCGCCGGGTTGCCTCCAATCACGCTGAGCCCGATAGCGCTCAACGTGCTCGAGCTGACGTTCTGTAGCGTCACCGCCTGCGAGGGGCTGGGATTGTTGACGTCGTCGCTCGTGAAGGTCAACGAGGGCGGGGAAACCACGCCGGCGGCCAGCACCACCGTCAAGCTGGCGGTGGAAGTATTCCCGGCGCCGGCGTTCGAGGAGCTTACGGAAACGCTGTTGGTGACGGCCCCTTCGGTCACGCTCGTCCCCACCACGTTGACCGAGAAGGTGCAAGAGGCCGAGGCGGCCAGGCTGGCACCCGCCAGGCTTACTGTGGAACCGCCCGCCCCGGCCGTAATCGTGCCTCCCCCACAACTCCCGCTCAGACCGTTGGGCGTCGCCACCGCAATCCCTGCCGGCAGATTATCGGTGAAAGCAATCCCATTTGCTGTAAAGCCAGAGTTCGGATTGTTGATTACAAAGGTGAGACTGGTGACGCCGGTCACAGCAATGGTGCCGGTGCCAAAGGCCTTGGTGATCGTCGGCGGCAAAGTTGTACCCGTCCCCGTCAAGCTCACTGATTGGGGACTACCGGAGGCGTTATCGGGGAAATTCAGGGTGGCGGTACGGCTCCCGGCCATGGTCGGGGTAAAGGTCACGTCGATGGTGCAGGTGTTGCCGGGCGTCACCGTCGCTCCTGAACACAGGTCCGCGCTGGTGGCAAAGTCGCCGGGGTTCGTACCGCCCACCGTGACCGTGGAAATGATCAGGTTGGCTGTGCCGGTGTTGGTGACGGTCTCCGCCAGTGGAGTGCTGGGGGCGCCAACATTCTCCGAGCCGAATGCGAGACCGGTCGTCGGGGAGAAGCCCACGGAGGGGGCGGCGGCAGGAACGCTGGCCAGAAAACCATAAGCGGTGATATTGCTGGTGAGGTTGTTCACTCCCGGCTGACTGCCCGAGCCCTGGGTGGAAGTGGCCTCCTGGCCATCCGTGGCGTAAGCGTAAATAATATGAAAGCCTTGCTGGAGCGTCGCCGTCGTGCCGGTGAAGACTCCGCCACCCTGCGCAGTGGCTTCTTGCCACGTCCCTTGCCAAGTGTCCACCTGGAAGAGGAGGTTGTCGGGCGGTGGGGCGGTGGGGGCGAAGCTGCTCGCCGCCGAAAAAGTAAAGCTGGGCGATAGGCCCGTGACATTGCCCGCAACTGGATTAATGCTCGCCTGGAGGGGTATCGCCGAAACCTGTTGCTCGGTAATCACCGTGACGTTGTTGCTGTTGTAGTTGGGCACGTAGATTTTGCCGGTGACGGGGTTGACGGCCGCGAACGTGGTGAGACTGGCGTTCGGGTCGGTGACCGTGGTCGTGGAGTTGGTCGCGCCATCAATCACCGTAACGTTGTTGTCGCCCGTGTTGACCACGTAGATTTTGTTGGTGGCCGGGTTGACGGCCAAGGCCGTCGGGGTCTTGCCCACGCTCACCGTAGTGGTTGAGTTGGTGGCGCCATTAATGACCGTGACGGTTTTGCTGTTCTGGTTCGCCACGTAGATTGTGTTGGTGACGGGGTTGACGGCCACCGCAGCCGGGTAGGTGCCGGTGCTGACGGTGGCGGTGACGGTATTCGTCGCGCCGCTGATCACCGTAACGTTGTTACTCGTGGTGTTGGCCACGTAGATTGTGTTGGTGACGGAGTTGACCGCCACGGCGTAGGGCTCCGTGGCGTTCGGGTCGGTGACCGTGGTAGTCAAGTTGGTCGCGCCGTCGATCACCGTGACGTTGTTGCTGCCACTGTTCGTCACGTAGATCTGGTTGGTGACGGGGTTGACGGCCACGCCCTGAGGGGTGGACCAGACGTTGACCGTGGTCGTTAAGTTGGTGGCGCCGTCAATCACCGTGACGTTGTTGCTGCCCGAGTTGGCAACGTAGATTTTGTTGGTGACGGGGTTGACGTCCACGGCCCAGGGTCCGAGAGCGTGCCCGTCGGTCACCGTGGTAGTCAAGTTCGTCGCGCCATCAATCACCGTGACGTTGTTGCTGCCTGCGCCGTAGTTGACCACGTAAATTTTGTTGGTGACGGGGTTCACGGCCACGGCGTAGGGGCTACTCTTGGCGCCGACCGAGCGGGTCAAATTGGTCGCGCCGTCAATCACCGTGACGTCGCCCTCGCCGTAGTTGGTCACGTAAATTTTGTTGGTGACGGGGTTGACGGCCGCACGTGCGGGGTTGCTTTCCGCGTAGATCGTGGCAGTCGTATTGGTCGCGCCGTCAATCACCACGATGGTGCCGTTACCGGCAGGCGCATAGATTTTGTTGGTGATGGGGTTGACGGCCACGGCCTGGGCTCCGGAGACCGCCAGCGTGGTGATCGCGTTGGTGGCGCCGTCAATCACCGCGACGCTTTGGGCGCTCTGTTGCGTTACCACGTAAATCTTGTTGTTGATGGAATCGATGGCCAAGGCGCGCGGGTAGTTTCCGGGGTTGAGGGTGGCGGCGACGGTATTTGTGGCGCCGTTGATTACCGTGAGGGTGCTGGAGTTATTGTTGGTCACGTAGACCATGTTGGTGACGGGATTCAGGGCCACCGAATAGGGGTAGACGGCAGTGGGATCAGCGATGGTGGTGGCGACGGTATTCGTCGCGCCGTTAATCACCGTGACATTGTTGGTGCCGGTGTTCGCCACGTAAATCAGGTTGGTGACGGGGTTGACGGCTAGGGCGCGGGGGTAGCTGCCGCTGGGTTCGACCACCGTGGTCGTCGCGTAGGAGCTGCCGTCAATCACCGTGACGCTGTTGCTCCCCCCGGTGGCAACGTAGATCTGGTTGGTGACCGGGTTGACGGCCAGGGCCGTGGCGCTACTCCCCAAAGTGACGGTGGTGGTGACGGTGTTGGTCGCGCCGTTAATCACCGCGAGGGTGCTGGAGTATGCCATGTAAATCGTGTTGGTGACCGGGTTGACGGCCAGGGCACCGCTGCCGCCGACGGTGATATAGGTAAAATTGCCGGTTGTGCTGTCAAAAACCATGAGCCTGGGCAAATAGCCAATGGGCGCAATCGACTCGTAGAACTTGTGGGTGACCGGGTTGACGGCCACGGGGCCGTTGGTGGCGGCGCCGCTGCCCTCCGTCCAAATGTAGCCCTGGCTAGCCGAGTTGCTCGCGCCGTCAACCCAGATGTAACTGTTCGAGCCCCCACCGGGAACCAGGATCTGGTTGGTGACCGGGTCGAGGACCACGCCGTTTGGACTTATCCCGCAGGAGGGGCAGGGGTTGGGGATCGTGGCAGTCACGGTCTGGGCCGCGACCGGCGGCGCGGCGAGCCAGCCCATCACCAGAATCAGGCATCCCACCAGCACGCGCAGGCTGCCCTTCGTCTTTATCAGTCCGGGTGGAATGGCGGGCGCGGCGCCAGGCCCTTCCTTTCGCAGTCGGCGGCACGCCGCTCCCAGAAACAAGCTAGGCCACTTAAATAATCCTAAGGTAAGAGTTCGTGTATTAGTCCTCATAGCTCACCTCGTCTGCGCCTCAGAAAAGCGTTGCTCCCAGCGTCGATGGGCTTCCGCCAGCAAGAAGAAAAGGAGTCGAAAGGGAAGCGTAGGTCACCGCGGTTGTGCGGGTGTGGGTGGACTCTCCGCAGCGATTCGCAGTGCGTCCGGTTCCGGCGACGCTCCGAGCTGCGGCCTTGCCGCGTGAGCCGTTTGGCACGCACGCAAAACTACGCGCCGTCCTATGACCCCTTCTGGCCATTCGCGGTCGTCCGTTTTCGGGCCCGATGTTGGCACGGCTGGTCTTCCACCGCGAGTCATCTTTGGATTATTTTTGAATTTCCTTGCGATAAACTCTCGATAAACTGGAGGGCTTGCGCTAGAATGCGCCTGCATGCATTGACGCCGTCAGATCTCGTCCAGGTCAGACCCGAACCGGGTAGCCAATCCGCCGTCGGGGTTGGGGGGATGAAGATGGGGACACATGACGGGGACAGCAGGATTCGTTTTGCGGACTTCGAAGCCGACTTGGCCACGGGGGAACTCCTCCATTCCGGCAGGCGCATCGGAGTGCAGCGGAAACCGTTCCAAATTCTGGAACTGCTTCTGCGCGCCGATGGGGCGCTGGTTCCGCGAGAAGAGATCTACGATGCCGTGTGGCCCGGCGTGCATGTAGACCGCCAGCGCTGCCTGAATGTTGCCATCCGTAAGCTGCGCGTCGCGCTCAACGGCTCCGCCTTGGTCCCACAACTGGTTGAAACCCTCGGCAATCGTGGATATCGCCTGACGGTCCCGGTAGCGTCTTCTCTTCTCGCGACCACGGATCTGCCGGCACGCCCCGACACCGCACTGGCCGTGCTTCCCTTTGAAAACCTTAGCGAGGACGCAGACGGCATTTTTGCTTACGGAATGACCGAGGAGTTGATCGCGCAACTGGGACGCTTGTGTAAGGACGCGCGGGTGATTGCGCCGCCTAATTCGCTGCACTTCCCGGGGACGACGAAGACCCCGATTCAGGTGGCCGAGGAGTTGCGTGCCGATTATGCCCTATCGGGAACGTTGCTACGAATTTCCGGCCGGCTGCGGATTACCGCCAAGCTGATTCGCACGTTGGGCCAGAGCTGCGTGTGGAGCCAAAGTTACCTCCGCAACGACGCCGATATCCTTTTGGTACAGGAAGAAATCGCGCGAAATATTGCCCGGGCCATCTTCCGGGCGCTGCCGGCCCGCGACGCGCCCCAGGCCCATCTCTCGACCCAACCGGCAACTTACGAGAAGTATTTAAGAGCATGCTTTTTCAGCAAGCAACTCGAGCCCCGTTTCGACAAAGCGGTGCAGTTGTACGAGCAGGTCATCCGTGAAGACCCGAATTTTGCCCCCGCTCACGCCAACCTGGCCCTCCTTTACCACAGCCTCGGCATAGCCGGCGTGTTGCCGCCCCACTTGGCTCACGAGCGGTTAACATCCGCGGCGGCCCATGCCCTGGCCCTGTGCGAAGAGACCGCCGACGCGCACACCGCCTTGGGCTACACAAGGCTGTACTATGACGCGGACCTGGCCGGCGCGGAAACCAGTTTTCTGCGCGCGCTGGAAATCAATCCCAGCGCGCCGATGGCCTATATCGGATACGCCGCCGTGCTCACCGTGCTGCGCCGCCGCGAGCAGGCAGTTTCCGCCGGCGAACGCGCCCGCGAACTCGATCCACTCTCTCCCCAGACGAACATCAACGCTGCCTTAGCCCTGTATGGCGCCGGCCGATGGCAGGAAGCCCTCCAGTGCATTCAGAATTGCCTCGACATGGATCCTGGTTCTGCTGCAGCGCACACCATAGCCGGGTGGATTTGGGAGGTACTGGGTAAAGTGGATCGGGCGGCAAAGGCTTACCGCGCCGCAGTGGCGCGCTATCCCGGAAGCCCTATGTTTCTCGCGCATGGGGCGCGCGGTCTCGCTCTAACGGGCGACACCCGCGGCGCCCGCCAGAGGCTCCAAGAACTGCTGGATCTGCGGACCTCTCGGTATGTCTCTCCCTTTTGGCTCGCACTGGTTTACCTCGCTCTTGGCCAGGAGGAAAATGCGCTGGCTTGTTTGGAAACGAGTGTACGTGAACGCTGTGCTTGGCGAGTTTTCCTGGGGGTGGACCCCAAGTTGAGCACACTGGCCGGGAATTCCAGATTCGAGCGCCTTTCGCACAAGATCCGGCTCGCCACCACCACCCGCTACTATGACGAGAAAGCCCGTAGAGATGCCCCCACCGCTGCGTAGAGCCACTTTTGGCGCAAGTTAGCAGGAAAGCCGGGGAAATCGTGACAGCTTATTTCCTATTTATTTTCGGGCATTCTTACCCCTCCGCCTTCGTTTTGCTTGACTTGGCACGTGGCCAGCGGTACTTCTCCCCTGTCGAAAATGCAAGGCCGGAGGACCGGTATCCCCAACAGGAGCGTTTATGCAAATCAATCCCCCCATCCTTCAAATCGCTTTGGATTATGCTGATACCTCCGAGGCTCTCGAGATGGCGAAAATCGGCGTGGAAGCGGGTTTCGACTGGCTGGAGGCGGGCACTCCGTTGATCGTGGCGCGCGGCGTGGCCGCGATCGGCGCGCTGGCGAAGGCGTTCCCGGACTATCCCGTGTTGGCCGATTACAAAACCATGGATTCGGGCGGCAAGAACGTGGAGCGCACGCTCGCCCAGGGCGGCAAATGGATGACGGTCTGCGCGAATGCTCCCGATGAGACAGTCCAGGCAGCCGTGGCGATGGGCCGGAAAACGGGCATCGGCGTCGTGGTGGACACGATCGGGGTGAAGGACCAACCGGCCCGCGCCCGGCAGTGCGCTGAGTGGGGCGTCGATATGGTCTACTTACATTACGGCGCGGATCAGCGTCGCGCCGATGCCACGCAGGACGCGACCCAGTGGATCGAACAGGTACAGGCCGTAGTCTCGATCCCCATCGGCTGTAGCTGCTTCGGAGTGGAAGACGCCGTCCGCGCCGTACAGCACGGGCTCGAATATGTGGTGGTCGGCCATCCCTTGATCAGTGTTACGAATCCCCTGCCCGCGTTACGCGAGTTTGTGCAGCAAGTGCGCGCCAACTACAGACCGCGACCGCAGCGAGTGTAGCGCGGACCTTGGCCGCAACCAAACCATGCCCTGGGGGAATTGATAGCTGGCCGGATTGCGCAGAGCGCAGCTCTGCGGTTTAGCGCGGGAGACGGGCACGAATCGCAGACTTGCGCTCTGCGCAAGCAAGGTCACGCCTACCAAATTTCCAATAGAATCTTCCGGTAGGTGTTGATTCGCTGCTGATGACATCCGGTGCGCAGATGATCGATAAAGATCGACGTTTCAAAGATGGCGCGAAATCGTATATATACCCCAACCTATTTGGGAAGGAAATGCATCGCCAAACCGAATATCGTATCCTGCCACGCATGCACCATGATTCCGGGACGCAAGCTGCGGCGTCGGTAGGCGAGGAAGCCGAGCAAGGCGCCGAAAACCCCGATGATGATGGCTTGCTTGGCGCCTTGATAGGCGTGTCCGAGACCGAAAACTGCTGCCGACAGCAGAATTCCTAGAATTGGTTTGCCCAACCACGCCAGGAATTGGCGCTGCAGATAACCCCGAAAAATGGTCTCCTCGCAAAAGCCGGCGGTCAGAGACAGAACCACCCAGGTGATCATTTCCACTTTGCTTTGCGGGGCCACGAAGCGAACGGCATCCACACCGCGATTCACGCGCAATGCGAACCGCAGCGCGCCCAGGCACACCAAAGCGATAATCCAAAAGACAAACGCCACCAGGACATCGCGCCAGAAATCCCTTGCTCGTCCCCAGCTCCCGCCGATTAGCTCGCGCAGCGAGCCGCCGTGGCGCCGGACGCCCACCACCACGTATGCCACAATCAACCACTCGAAAATCGCCGATGCCCAATAGGCAACGATAAGGGGAGGCCGAGGCCCCGCGATGGCCCGCAGCCTTGCCGCAGTAATGACTCCAAACCATGCCCAGGCGGCAATGATGCCCAGCAAACCGATGGTGTGAATTCGGCTCGCGACCGGCGGGATTGGACTTGCGTCAGGTTCGCTCATACGATCTGGCCTGGAATGGCAGCATAAAACCGCCGCGTCCAGACTGGCGCGCCGCAAAGCTTAGCACGCTACTGCTTCTGAAGTCGCAACCTCAACGAATTAATTAAGGAAAAGGCCGCGGAACTCTTCGGCGCGTTGCGGCAGTGGCGCAGTTAGAGGTCGTAGCGGCGAGTTTACCTCGCCACGTGGCGGCGTTAAGCCGCCTCTACGTCAAACTGCTCCACTACCCGTGTTGCTTGCGGATTGGGCGCGATGATGGCACGATGGTCCTGGAGAAGAGTCCAAGATGGCGGCGGACAGCAGGTTGGTGAAAACCGAGATTCAGCCGGTGGTGGTGAGCGCGGGGCAGGAGATTGTTCCCATCAAACGGGTCTCCCGCGCCCGATTTGCCATCGCTTTTGGCGTGGCGGCGATCTCGGATTTCTTATCCATGTGGATCGAGTTTTTGCTGCCCGTCCAATGGGTGATTGACTTGGCAACGGCGGGCCTGTTGTTCCTGATTCTGGGTCGAAGGTGGGCGCTGTTGCCCGGGCTGATCGTGGAAGCCATTCCCGGAATGGGAGTCTTCCCCGTTTGGGTCCTTGTCGTGATGTCCCTCATCGTCTACGACGAGATTAAATCGCACAAGCGACCGTAGCGCGGACCCCGGCATTACTTTGCCGGGGCGGCGGCCACTACCATTCGCACCAAGTGCGCCACTTGGCGCTTGCTGACCGTGCGCTTGGTCATTTCCCCATCCACGCGGTTGACAACGACCAGGTCGAGTGACGGCACGGCCACAGCATACTGTCCCAAGTGGCCCTCTGCCCAGAAGCTCCCCGCCGGAAAAGGTATGGCTTGCGGTGTGCCGCTCGCGGAATCGCCGGTCCACCACAGATACCCATAGCCGCCCGACGGCGCGTCGGAATACGGATGTGTGCTCGCCTTCACCCAACCCTCCGGAACCACTTGCGTGCCGTTCCATCTGCCCCCCCGAAGGAAAAGCAGGCCAAAACGCGCAAAGTCCCGGGCGCTCAAGTCGAAGAGATACGCCGGGAAGCGCGAATCCGCGCTGGAAACGTAATGCCCGTCGCGCGGTCGGAAATCCTGCATGCCGATAGGTTGGGCGATCTCCCGATAGAATGCCTCAAAGATCTTTGTTCCCGTTGCCTGCTCATAAATGTAACCGAGGGTGTTGAAGTCCCAGTTGTTGTAGTACCAAAAGGTGCCGGGGGCATGAGAGCCGCGCGGCGGACGCTGCTCCATCATACCTTTGGTCTCGTATGCAGCGGGATGATAGACGCCGGAGCGCGCCTCCAGCAGTTCGCGCACCGTCGCCTGCTTTTCCACAGCGGTGAGAGACGGTTTCTTGTCGTCAATGCCGAGCTTCTCCAGCGTATCGTCCAGATTGATCTTGCCCTCGGCCACAGCGACGCCGATCAGCGAGTTCAATAAGCTCTTACGGCAGGAGTGCAGGTTCGACCGGCGGGCAATATCCCCCCATGCGGCCACCACCACGCCATGCTGCACAATCATCGCCGATGTGGAGCCCATCTCCTCCACAGCCCCGTGTATTCTCGCCAGCTTCTCTGCTGACCAGCCTGCCTGCGTCGGCGATCCTAACTGCATCCACTCCTCGCCCGGCACACGGCTTGCTTGGCCGTGGGCTTCGATCGCCAACCCCAGTAGCAATAAAGCCACCAAGCCGGAACGCTTACGCGAACGTTCAAATCCGGAAGACAGTAGAAGGTGTTTCATGAATAGATGCTCCAGGTAATTAATCCTCGACGAACGCCTTCAGCCTCGCCAGTGCATGATCCCACTGCGCGGAGACCTGGTCGAGGTAATTCTTCATTTCTGCAATCGGTTCCGGATTGAGCTCAAACCGGCTCTCGCGGCCCGTGCGGACGCTGTGTACGATTTTTGCTCTCTGCAACACGCGCAGATGCTTGGTAATCGCCTGCCGGGTCAGCCTGGAGCCCTTCGTCAATTGCGAGATGGAGCGCGGCTGCCCGCGGCAAAGCCTCGCCACCAGCAATAGGCGCGTCCCGTCCCCCAGCGCCGCAAAGACGGTTGCCGGAGCCTGCCGTCGGGCGGTCATGCGCCTAGGGCTTTTGCGCGACATGGGCCTCGATGTTCTTCATTTGTTGTGTCCAGCCGCCATCGTTTCTTTGGAACACTTCCGCGCGGCGGCCCTCGGGGAGATTATCGAAACCGGACTCGGTGACCACCAGCAGCGTGCCGCCGCCGGTCTTCTCCAGCCGGAATTCGACGAGCGTGGTCGGTTCCCCGGCGTAGTCCATGGGGTAGTCCGCCTTGTCAAAGGACTTGGGATGGGGCCAAGTGAAGGAAAAGAGCCGCTCCGGCTCCATCTTCTGCACCACGGCTTCCCAGCGGACGTGCTCGTAGCCAGGGTGCGTAATATGGCCGCGCGAGACCTCGCCGGGGACGAACGGGCCGTCCAGCTTCACGCGAAACCACTCGCCGAACTCATGATGATCCGTCAGCGCCCGCCAAACCCGCGAAACCGGCGCCTTGAGCTCAATTCGTTTCTCGATTCGATCCGCCATTGTTAAGCAACCTCCGGGTTGCATATTAGCGTGGTCTGACGGGAAAGGCAACCTTTTTATTGCGCTTTTCCGGAGGGTAGCTCAAATGTGGGCTGATCATGAGATTTCGACCTGCCATCGTTGAGGCCTATGTCCGAAGCACAGAAATTGGCCAAACCGACGCACCAACCCCAGCCGTGAAGATTACGTTTACAATGAACGTGTGAAGAAATCGACGCCAAGGCTCCATTTGTCAACCGTCGTGCTCGTTGCGCTGCTGGGGGGCGGGGCTGCGGTTGCCACCGACACGCCCCAAACTCCCAACGCTGCGGACCGGAAAGATCTAATAAGCGCCGTCCAGCGTTTGGAAAAGAAGTTGGGATTCCGCCGGACCAGGAACTTCCGCAAGGAATCGGCCGAAACGGCCCTCGATTATCGCTGCTACTACACCGGCAAGCTCGAACTGCCTGATTCCTACGAGAAGCTGCAACTCGTTGCGGGAACCAAAGCCGGATGTCCGCTCGACACAAAGAAATTCGACGTCTTCTTCTACCCCCTCGACGCCGTGGGCAGCGGCAAGTCGCCCGTCTCCGCTTCTTTGGAGCACGAGTCCGTGGAGCGCTTTCTGGTGGTCGTGCCGCACGAGGATTTCCATGCGAACAAGGAGTTGCGCAAGCTGCCTGCGGCTTGGGGCGAAGCGTCCGCAACCCTGATCGGGTTTCTTACCGCCGCCGAAGTGGCGCGGCAGAAGTTTGGCGAGAATTCGGAAGTCTACCTGAACCTTCAGCGCGAGCCGGAACTCTTCGCCCGCAAAGCGGAAATCGTGAATCGCTATCACGCCCAATTGAGCCGGGTGTACGCCGCCGCGCACTCGGACCAGATTTCCGGGCCCGACGCGCTGGCGCAAAAGCAGCAGGCTTTCGAGGAATTACATCAGGCGTGCTCGGCCATCACGCCCGCGCCAAAATCATTTAACCGCTGTCCAGCCGCCAACAACAATGCCGGACTGGCGTTTGATGAGACCTACACGAAGTACTACCCCATGATGTATCAGCTTTATGTGACGGAGGGCCGGGACCTGAAGCCAACGATTGATGCATTGCAACACGCCATGAACGCCCAGAACGATGAGGAAGCCTTACAGAATCTGCAAAAAGCAGTGAAGGGTAGGGGGAATTGAGGATTGCCGATTGTTGATTGCCGATTGTCGATGTTCGATTGTCGATTGAGCACGGTCGATTGGGCAGTTTCCCAAGCAACCATTCCGTTTTTCAGCAATCGTCAATCGTCAATCGTCAATCGCCAATCGGCAATCCCTTCCCTTTTATCGCCCGCGTAAGAACTTCACTCAATTCCTCCGGCGTGAGTACCAGAGGATTCGCCTTCATGCTGCTCGCCCGGGCAGCTTCCACGATCAACTCCGGAACGTTCTGTTCACCGATGCCGTAGGCCTTGAGCGGCGGGATTTCAAGTTCCTGGCAAATCTCCCGCGCCCAAGCAATTCCGTCCTCGGCGGTGGCGCCGGGCCAGCCCGTGAGCATGCGCCCCACCTCCTGATAACGGCGCAGCGCAAGGCTTTGCGGATCGCGGGCACGCAGGGCGCGCAGGTTCATTTCCATCCCGTAGGGCAGGATGGCCGCGCAAATGGCGCCATGCGGCGCGGGAAACCTTCCGCCGAGTGGAGCGGCAAACCCGTGCACAACACCCAGGCCGGCGTTGGCGAGGGCCATCCCACTGAGCAGGGCCGCCAGCGACATTTCGCGCCGCGCTTCCGGCTCATGGCCATGGTGAAACGCCCGGCGCAGCGAACGCGCGGCCAGGGGGATGCCCCGGACGCAGAACCCGTCGGTCACGGGGTTCGAGCGAATCGAGACATAAGCCTCAATCAACTGCGTCAGGGCGTCGAGCCCGGTGCGCGCGGTAATCGCCGGCGGCAGGCCAAGAGTCAGTTCCGGATCCACCACCGCGAGGCGCGGCAAAAGGAACGGGCTGCGCAGGCTGACTTTCACTTGCCGCTCGGGCACTCCCAGCACCGCATTGCGTGTCACCTCGGCGCCGGTCCCCGCCGTGGTGGGCACGGCAATGAAAGGCGCGGCAGGATTCTGAAGGGCATTCCCCTTGCCCACCACCTCCAGATAATCCATCACCTCGCCGGGGTTGGTCAGCAGCGCGGCAATGGCTTTTCCCGCGTCAATGACGCTGCCTCCGCCCATGGCCACAACCACGTCGCACTGCCGCTCACGCGCCTGCTCCAATCCCCGGGCAATCAAGTCGACCGTGGGTTCACCGTCGACGGTGAAAGTGAAACACTGGGAGCGATCGGCCTCGAGGGCTGATCGCAGTTGGTCGGCTCGCTCCGGCACGGGGCCGGTCACCAGCAGCGCCCGGGTTCCCCACTGTTTTGCCGCAGGCGCCACCTCCCGCACGGAGCCTTCGCCGAAAATGATGCGTGTCGCGGTAGCGAATTCAAATGACATGGGAGTATCCACAGATTTTGCAGATTACACAGATAGGGTTCAGGTAACAAGTGTAGAGTGGCGAGTGGCTGGAAACAAGCAAAGTTCAAAAGCAGTGGCGAGTGGCGAGAAACAACCAAATTCCGGGGGGATGAATCAAGCCTCGGACTTCGAAAATCGCAAATCACAAACCGAAAATCGAAAATCACGCGAGGAGCCGATGGGCCAATCGCAAATCACAAATCGCTAAATGACCCGATGACCCGATGAAACAATGACCCGATAACTCAGTTCGGGTTTGGAGGAGTCTGCGAGGGAGGGGGAGTGGTCGGGCCGCTCGTGCCGGGGCCACCCTGACCGCCTTCGGGTCCGCCACCGCCGCGGCGCTCCTGCTGCGTTTCTCTCCACTGTTTCTTCTGCTCGGGCGTAAGGACTTCGGCAATGTGCTCGCGGGTGTTGCGGCGAACCGTTGCCATCCTTTGTCGCGCCTCAGCCTGGGACAGGCTGGTGTTGTTTCGAATTTCGCGCATTCGTTCCATTTCATGTTTCAAAATGGGGCGGATTTTTTCTTTTTGCGCGTCCGTAAGATTAAGTTGCTTGCTCATCATCTCTAGACGGTTTTCGACGTTGCCGCCACGACCGGCCCTGCCGCTGCCACTGGGAGGTGCAGCCTCGTCGGGCGGGTTGGCGGGCGTGGGAGACTCCTGCTGCGCCCAAACTCCCGCCACGGCGAGTGTCGCCATGCTCAGCAAGCAAACCGCTAAAGTCCTTGTCCAAAATTTTCGCATGCTCATTTCCTCCTCGTTCTCCATCCGCCATTGGGCACACCTTCAAGCAAGCTCGTAGCTTGGTGTGGCATTCCCACCTTGTGCCGTTGCCCTGGCCGCTTCCTGCCTCGACAGTGGACAGTGGATTAACCCCGCACCAAAGCAAAAGTTGCGTTTGGCCGGCGTGCTGGGTCGAGGTCGGCCATTCATGTCGAGGAAGCCCGCGGTGCGTCCCGCAGGCTCCTCGCTGATCGCTCCGTTCTCCCGCCCTTGCTCAGTTCTGCGGAGGAGGGTTCCCGAAACCGCCGCGCCCACCGCCCCCGCGTCCCATCCCTGTGCGGACCTCGGTCGCCACAAACTGACCGTTCGCTTCCTTCCCCGTGGCGAAAATGTGGTCGCCGACTTTGAGATCTTTCAAGGTGATGGTCTGACCCTGTTTGGTGAAGGTCGTCTGGTCATTGACCACGATGGTTCTTTCACCTTGGCGGCCCTGCACCTTGATCTGGTTGCCGTTGATGGAAATAATTTCGCCGCCCATGCGCGGCCCGCCACCGCCGGGGCCCATGCCACCGCCCCCACCAAATCCGCCACGACCTCCGCCGGGACCTCCTTGACCGCCGCCGCCGGGCCCACCACCACCGGGCCCACCACCACTTTGGAACCTCTCGAATTGTTCCGCCGTGACGCGATTAACCATCATCGCCGCCACTTGCTTGTCACCGTTGGGAGCGCCACGCACCACCACGTGGTCACCAACTTTCAAATCTTCCAACGCGAGATCCTGTGGCTGTTGCTGCCCCTCCACCCGCTGCCGATAACGTGTTTGATCGGTCACCATCACGGTTTGCGTGGTTCCATCGGGCTTCTTGATCTCGAATCGATCAACTCCCACGGATGTGATGGTTCCCAATACCGGCGGGGGGCCACCCATTCCTCGCCCACCCGGTCCTTGTCCACCCGGCCCCTGCCCACCTGGTCCTTGCCCCCCAGGGCCCTGCCCCGGGGGCGGAGAATCTTGTTGCGCTGCCACAGAGCCCACAAGGCCCAAAACCAGCAGCATCACAATGCTCAAAAAGAATTTTTTAGACATGGATCCCTCCCGCAGTTGTTGACGACCCAAAAGCTTGTGGGGTTACCTGTAACCTTGCGTCATTGCTAAACGTACTCAATCCTTGTAAGCTCAAACATACAGCGGGGTTACACGCGCGTGTTGTTAACAAATTTTACAAGATGCACAAAGTTTTTGTGCATGGTTATCGTTCTCGCTTCCCTGGGCTCAAGCCTTCTGTTTGGCCAAGTGCCCATTCCGCCGGGAACGGTGACGGGGCACGTGCGTGGTCCCGGAGGAGTTTCTGTTCCCGGCGCAACCGTTCAGCTTACCAATCCGCAATTGGGCGAACGCAAAGAAACCTGGACCGACGAAGACGGTAATTATACCTTCACAGGACTGATCCCTGGAAACTATCGACTGGATGTTTCGTTGGTGGGATTCCGGTCTGATTCCCGCTCGCCGCTGCCAGTGACTTCCGGAAATACGCTGAAAGTTAATGTGGCGCTGGTGGTCGGGTCGCCGGACGGAGGAGTTCCGCAGCAGGCGCAGGCCGCGGCGCGCCCCACAGGCAATCGCGCGGCCTTGCCGGCCGGGGGTCGCAATGGGACTCCCAGTCTCGCTGAATTTGAAAACTCCATGGGTGAAGGTGCAGGCACCGGAGGAGCAGGCGCATCGGTGCGCATCGCTGAGGGCAACGGCACGGAGGCTCCCTCTTCCGCGGAAGCGCCACCGGAAGAGGCCGATTCGTCGACGAGCGCCAACAACTCTTTCCTGATGGGAGGGGGCATGGGCGATGTGGCCACCCCGGGCGAGGGAGGTTTTGGGGGGCGAGGTGGGCGCGGCGGCCGAGGCGGCGGTTTTGGCGGAGGTCCCGGCGGAGGATTCGGTGGCGGCGGGCCCGGTGGGGGGGGTAGTCCGTTTGGCGGCGGCGGTGGACCAGGTGGTGGTGGACCCGGCGGGGGCGGCTTCGGAGGAGGTGGCGGAGGGTTCGGCGGTGGTGGCGGCGGATTCGGCGGCGGCGGTGGTGGTGGAGCCCGCGGCTGGTCCCGCAATCGCGCTGCGGTGAACCGCATTCGCGGCAATTTCACGGAGCAGTACACCAACTCGGGCTTCGATGCTCATCCTTATCCTTTGAATGTCGCCGAGTCGCCACAAATTCCCGCCTATCGCGAAACCTTTGGGTTCTCCCTGGGTGGACCGCTGGTGATTCCTCACGTTTATCGCGGCGCCAATAAGACGAGTTGGTTCGCGAGCTACAATTTGATGCGGGGAAGGTCCGGTCTCGACAGTTTTTCTACCGTCCCCACCGAGGCCGAGCGGCTGGGGAGTTTCTCCGACACGGTCATTGCTTCTGGACCCTATGCGGGGACGGTGCCGACCATCTACGATCCCTTGTCAAGCGCCACGGGGGCGCGCACGCCATTTACGGGAAACGCCATTCCGCCTCTGCGGCTCAATTCCACCGCCACCGGTTTGCTCACTTATATCCCCCTGCCCAACCTTCCCGGCTTGGTGCAGAACTTTCATTTGCAGGTGCCTTTGCCCAGTTCCAATGACCGTGTGATGGGCCGCATCGGACAGCAAATCAATTCCAAGAACAGCCTGAACGTCATGTACTATTTTAATCGGTCGAGCAGCCAATCCGTGGGTAATGTCCCGCAATTATCCTCACACACTTCCGGGCGCGGCCAGAACCTCAGCGTGACCGAATCTCACACGTTTAATTCTCACCTCGTCAACACCTTTTCATTGAATTTCAATCGCATGCGCACATCCACGCTGAACGCCTTCGCGTATCAGGACGATGTTGCCGCGACATTGGGGATTACCGGCGTGTCCGCCAACCCCTTCGATTGGGGCGTCCCGTCGATCGGGTTTACCAATTTCGGAAGTATCAGCGACACGCTTCCTTCGCTCTCCCGGCCCCAGACGATCCGCGCCAGCGAGACCCTGATCTGGAACCATGGAAAACATAATATCCACATGGGAGGCGAATTGCGCCGCGTGCAGGCGAATACCGAGACTGACCCCAATGCGCGCGGCACCTTCAGCTTTACCGGTTACAGCACCAGCAATTTCAACAACGGCTATCCCGTGGCTGGCACGGGTTACGACTTTGCGGATTTTCTACTCGGCCTCCCCCAGACCACTTCCGTTCGATTCGGCGTCGCCAGCAATTATCTTCGCAACTGGGTCACCACGGGCTTCATTAATGATGACTGGCGCGTGGGCGCGCACCTGACGATTAACTCCGGCGTGCGGTACGAATACTTCCTGCCCCAATCGGAGAAATACGGGCACCTGTCAGACTTGTCGTTCGGGCCGGGGTTCACCTCGCCGGGGGTGGTTACGGGCCTCAACCCGGGGTCACTGCCCGCGTCGCTCATCCACAGTGACGCGCATAACTTCTCGCCGCGCGTGGGCATTGCTTACCGGCCCTGGATTCAGCATCACCTTGTCATTCGCTCGGGATATGGGCTCTTTTACGACGGCAGCATTTACTCACGCATGGTGGGTAACATGCTGGACCAGCCGCCTTTCGCCACCGCCTCCACGCTGACCACCAACCCGCAGCAGGTCTTGAGCCTGGAGAATGGGTTCCCGACCCTTTCTGCCAACACCATTCACAACACCTACGCGGCCGACAGTAATTTCCGCCGCCCCTATGCGCAAACGTGGGGCTTCGGCGTGGAGGACGAACTTTTCCGCAACGTCATCCTTTCCGTCGGCTATGTGGGCACCAAGGGAAGCAAACTTGACTTGTTGCTCTCGCCTGACAGTCTGAACCCCAGCGCCACCGGTTCGCAGCAAACCTCCATCCCTGGCGTCCAACAATTTCTCTACGAAACAGACGGAGCGGATTCGATTTATAACGGGCTCCAGGTCACCTTGCGGCGGCAGTTCCACAGTGGCTTTTCCATGAGCGGCAACTACACGTGGGGGAAATCGATTGACGACGCGGCCAGCGTGGGGGGGCGGGGCCGCAATGTGCCGCAGAACAGTTTTGATTTGGCGGCCGAGCGCGCCCGCTCGTCATTCGATATCCGCCAAAAGCTGATTATCAATCACACTTATGAGTTCCCCTTTGGGGAGCAGCGCCACTTCCTCAACCGCGGCGGCATCGCGGCACGGATCATCGGCAACTGGCAAATCAGCGGCGTAACCAGCCTGCAAACCGGTACGCCCTTGACAGCGCAGGTGGCCGGGAACCAGTCGAACAACAACGGTTCGGGAGCGTTCGCTTCCGAGCGGGCCAATGCTACAGGTCTCCCCGTCAGCCTGCCACGCGCGGACAGGACCACACTCGATTTCTTCAACACCTCGGCGTTTGCGCTTCCCGCCTCCGGGCGACTCGGCACGGCGGGACGCGACACCATCACCGGCCCGGGTATGGTTAGTTTCAATATGTCGCTTGGCCGCTTTTTTACTTTCTCGCGGGAAAAGAACTTGCGCGCGCGATTCAGTATCGATACCTCCAACACGTTCAATCACCCGAATTACACCGGCATAGCTACAACCATCAGCGCGCAGAATTTTGGCTGGGTGACCGGTGTGGGGGGGATGCGCACGGTAACCCTCAGTTTGCGGATGAATTTCTGAAATGCGAATTTCCTCACAGAGCATGGCAAGAGTGCTTTGGCCTGCCGGGGTGGTTCTGGCGGTCTGCCTCACGGCGCAGACCTTTTCCCAGGAGAAATCTTCCACTCCCCAGGCAAAGCCCTCCACGCCCGTTTCCAGGAGCCCGCAACAAGCCTTCATCCTGCGCGCCGTGACCAATCTGGTGTTGGTGGATGTGCGCGTCTATGACAAATCCGGCAAACCCGTTACCGATTTGAAGCAATCGGATTTTCGCGTCACGGAAGATGGCGTTCAGCAAACCATCTCTGATTTCAGCCTGGAAGACGTGGAGAAGTTGGCGCAAGTCACCGGGGGCAATGAAAAGGCACAGATCATTGACCTCCAAAAGCTCCCGCCGGAGGTCAGTGCCGAGCAGGTGCTCCAGGACCATCGCCTCCTGGTCTTTTTCTTTGACTTGAGCTCGATGGCGCCCGACGAACTGATGCGCGCGCTCAAGTCTTCCAGCGATTTCGTAACCAACCGCATGACACCGGCTGACCTGATTGCGGTGGTCACCTACTCGTCCAACTTGCGGGTTGTCCAGGATTTCACCAACAGCCGCGACTCTCTGAAAAAAGTTCTTCATTCGATCCTGGTGGGGGAGGAATCTTCCTCCTTGGCCACGTCCGGGGCGCAAGGGGAAGCGGGCGGGACCGACGCCAATGGCATGGAAATCGTCACTCAGGACGTCTCCGATGCCTTCACGCCGGATGAGACCGAGTTCAACATCTTCAATACGGACGAAAAGCTGGCCGCCATCGAATCGCTGGCGACCATGCTTCGCAACGTGCCGGGACGGAAGAGCGTGATTCACTTTTCCAGCGGCATTACCCGCACCGGCCAGGAAAACCAGGCGACCCTACGGGCGGCCACCGACGCGGCGAATCAAGCCGATGTTTCGCTCTACACCATGGACGCACGCGGGCTTGCTGCCCTGCCCCCCGGCGGCGATGCGGGCTCTTCCAGCCCCTCCGGCACGGCGCTTTATACCGGCTCCGCTATCGCCTCGCAGATTTCCTCCTTGCAGGGCAGCCGCGAAACTCTGGCCGCCCTTTCGGCCGACACGGGAGGAAGAACCTTTTACGATCTGAACGATTTCAGCCCCGCGTTCGACGAGGTTCAGAAAGAGAATTCCAGTTATTATCTGATCGGATATTCACCCAAGGACACGCGCGCGGATGGCCGGTTCCGGCACATCCGTGTGGAAGTGGCCAGGCCGGGTTTGAAAGTCCAGGCGCGCCCCGGATACTTTGCCCCCAAGAGTTTCCGGCAGTTCACACGCGCGGAAAAGGAAGTCCAGCTTCAGCAGGTGATGGATTTGGATGTGCCTTTTGTGGACCTGCCCTTTGTGGTGGAGACCGCGTATTTCCGCCGCCCGGACAAGAAATTCACCGTCGTGTTGGCAGCCAAGATCCCCGGCTCGCAGGTTGCCTTCCTGAAGAAATCCGGGAAGCACGACACCGAATTCGATTTTGCCTGGAAGCTTACCGACGACAAAAACCATGTTGCCGGAGGACTGCGCGATAATCTGCCCGTGCATATGACGAACGACACCTACGAAGAGGTCATCGGCAGTAATCTGTTTTACGAGGGCGAGATCACCTTGCCCGCCGGAAAATACAATTTGAAGGTTGTGGTGCGCGAGAACGAAGGCGGCAAAATCGGCACCTTCGAGACGCCCATCGTGATACCGGACGTTTCCGATACCGGTCTGGGTTTGAGCTCCATTGTGCTTTCCAACGAAGTAAAGGCCTCGCAGGAGCTGGATCGCGCCCGGGTGAACCGCGATAAGAATGCGCCGCTGCAGGTGGGGGACCGCTCGGTTCTGCCCAGCGTGACGCGCGTGTTCCGCACCAACCAGATGCTCACGGTCTATCTTGAATCCTATGCCGGGAAAAATGTGGCGGCCGCCGGACCCGCCACCCCGCCCTCCGTGGCGCTCGTGTTCTTCCGCCGGGGAAGGAAATTCGCGGAAGCCGGACCCTTTCCCGGAAAGCTTGAGAAGGCAACCGAGCAGAAGGCTTCCTACTTCGCGCAGATTCCTCTGGATAAATTTCCCCGTGGTCGTTACACCCTGCAAGTGAACGTTCTCGACCCGGCGGTCGAACGCGTGGCCTTCGCCCGCGTGCCCCTGGCCATCGTGCAGCCGCCACCCCGCAACCTGCCTCCTCCGGCCGCGAAATGAGATTCCGGCCGATTAAGCGCCTTTCAGTCCGTGAGAAAGTGTCTGAGTCGGGTCTAAAAATCATTGACACACACGGCGCGTTCTCTGTACGATGACAGTCGACAATTGAATATCTGATTCAGTAACCCTGAATCTCATCTAGAGTGGCCGAGGGAAGGGCCCGATGACGCCACGACAACCGCCCCGACTTAGTCGGGGGCCAGGTGCCAATTCCTACCCGGTATGGGGGAGATGAGAGGGGGCCGTTAAATTTTCAAAAAAGCCTCTTCTTACTTCGGAAGAGGTTTTTTAGTTTCTACCTCTTTTCGAACTTCTTGCTTATTCCCGCCATTCAAAGCCCGGCCGCTCAGATGAAACCAGGAGGACTTGTGAGTTACGCGATTCATCTGAAATGCCGGGACTGTGAGCGCACTTATCCGCTCGAACCGCTTGCCGCCTGTGAAGAGTGTTGGGCCCCGCTGGAAGTGGTGTACGACTACGGAAAGCTCTGGGCTGACTTACGGCGCGAAGACCTTGCCTCGCGCCCTCCCACCATGTGGCGCTATCGGGAATTGTTGCCGCTCGCCCGTGACCCTTATGTGGGCCATCAAACGGGATTCACGCCGCTTGTGGCAGCGCCCCGCCTGGGGGCGGCGCTGGGGGTTCGCGAACTTTATTTGAAAAACGATTCCGTTAACCACCCCACGCTCTCCTTTAAGGACCGCGTGGTGGCGGTGGCGCTTTCCAAGGCACACGAGTTCGGGTTCGATACGGTGGGCTGCTCGTCCACGGGAAATCTCGCCAACGCGGTGGCCGCGCAAGCGGCGGCCGGCGGCTTTAAGGCGTTCATCTTTGTTCCCGCCGAACTCGAACCGGAGAAGATCATTGCCACACAGGTATACGGCGCCACGCTGGTGCGCGTGCAAGGCAATTATGACCAGGTGAACCGCCTTTGTTCGGAGGTGGCGCAGAAGCACTCCTGGGGTATCGTCAACGTGAACCTGCGCTCCTATTACTCCGAGGGATCGAAGACCGTCGGATACGAAATCGCCGAACAACTCGGCTGGCGCCTGCCGCAGAACATTGTGGTCCCCATGGCCGGTGGGGCGCTGATCACCAAAGTCCACAAGGCATTTGAGGAATTGAAGAAGCTCGCCTGGGTTGAGCCGGTCACCACGCGCTTTTTCGGCGCCCAGGCGACGGGTTGCTCACCCATCACCAGCGCCGCCAAGCGCGGAACCTCGGAAATTGATCCGCAGAAACCCCACACCATCGCCAAATCGCTGGCCATTGGCAACCCGGCCGACGGCATTTATGCGGTCAAAACGATACTCGGGAGCGGCGGCGCGGGCGAGGATGTGAGCGATGACGAAATCGTGGAGGGCATCCGCCTGCTCGGCGAAACGGAAGGCATCTTCACCGAAACTGCCGGCGGCGTGACCGTGGCCGTGGCGCGCAAGCTGATTCGCCAGGGCCGCCTGAATCCTCAGGAGTCCATCGTCCTGGCCATCACCGGCAACGGGCTGAAGACGATTGGAGCGTTACAAGGGCGGATTGCGGAGAGTGCCTTGATCCGGCCCAAGCTGGAGGATTTTGAGGAACAGTTTTTGAACGCTGCGGCCATCGTTTAGCTTGTGGCTGATGGCTGTGTGCTCATCACTTCTTTAAGGAGGCAACTTTGGAAAGGAAACTGGGTTTTGATTCCCTTGCATTGCACGGTGGCCAGAAGCCGGACGCTGCCACCGGCGCGCGCGCCGTCCCCATCTATCAAACCACGTCTTTTGTTTTCAAGGACACCACCCACGCTGCCAATCTCTTTGCGCTGAAGGAATTCGGCAATATCTATACGCGCATTATGAATCCCACGTGGGACGTACTGGAGCAGCGCGTGGCCGCCCTCGAGGGTGGAGTGGCGGCCCTGGCCACTTCCTCCGGCCAGGCGGCGGAGACTCTGGCGGTTCTGAATATCGCCAGCGCTGGCGATCAAATCGTCTCGTCCGCGAGCCTTTATGGCGGCACCTATAACCTTTTCCATTACACGCTGCCCAAACTGGGAATTGCCACCGCCTTCGTCGATCCGAGCAACCCCGAGAATTTCAAACGCGCCATCACCCCCAAGACGCGACTGGTTTACGCGGAGACGCTGGGTAATCCCAAGAACGACATGCTCGACATCGAGGCGGTGGCCAAGGTGGCCCACGATGCGGGCGTACCCCTGATGATTGACAATACTGTGGCCACGCCCTACTTATGCCGCCCGTTCGAGTGGGGCGCGGACATCGTCGTCCACTCCATGACGAAATTTCTCGGAGGCCACGGAACCTCCATTGGTGGCATCATCGTGGATTCGGGAAAGTTCAACTGGGCGAACGGAAAATTCCCCGAGCTCGTTGAGCCCGACCCGAGCTATCACAACATGAAGTTCGTGGAAACGTTTGGGCCACTCGCCTACATGATCAAAGTCCGCGTGCAACTCCTCCGCGACATCGGTCCGGCATTGAGCCCCTTCAACGCCTTCCTGATTCTGCAAGGAGTTGAAACCCTTTCCTTGCGGGTTCAGCGGCACTGCGACAACGCCCTGAAGCTGGCCCAATTCCTGGAATCGCACCCAGCGGTGAATTGGGTGAATTATCCGGGCCTCGCCAGCCATTCCACCCACGCGCTGGCCAAGAAATATATGCAACATGGATTCGGGGCCATCCTCGGTTTTGGCATCAAGGGCGGATTGCAGGCAGGAATCAAGTTCATCAATGCCGTCGGCCTGCTCTCGCACCTGGCCAATCTCGGAGACGCAAAATCTCTGGTCATCCACCCGGCCAGCACCACCCATCAACAACTGAGCGCCCAGGAGCAGGAGGCCACCGGAGTGACCGAAGATTTCATCCGGCTGTCGGTGGGGCTGGAGAGCATTGAGGACATCCTCGCCGACATCGACCAGGCGCTCGCGGCGTCGCAAAAGTAGTACTGCCCGTTATCAGCGGTCCGAGGTCCGTCGCTTTGCCCAGTGCGAACACCGGGCCACGTGCAACGGACAAACGACCACGGACAATTAACCATGGAAGACCAAGGTTCGGTAGGAATCGTTAAGACTCAGTCCCTCACCTTCGCTGAGCCGCCCCACGAGATGCTCCTGGAGTGCGGAAAAAGCTTCGGGCCCATCACTTTGGCATACGAGACTTATGGGGAATTGAGCCCGGCCAAAGACAACGCCATTCTCATTCTTCACGCTCTTTCCGGGGACGCCCACGCCGCCGGATTCAATCATCCCCACGAACGCCAGCCCGGCTGGTGGGATATTATGATTGGCCCGGGTAAAGCCTTTGACACGCGAAAATACTTTGTAATTTGCTCCAACGTCATCGGGGGCTGCAAAGGCTCGACGGGCCCCAGCTCAATCAACCCGCATACCGGGCGGCCCTATGCCCTGGATTTCCCCTTGGTAACTATCTCTGATATGGTAAATACCCAGCGAGCGCTCATCGACCATCTGGGTATAGACCAGTTGCTTTGCGCCGTGGGCGGCTCCATGGGCGGGATGCAAGTGCTCCAGTGGGTGGTCAGCTATCCGGAGCGGATCCGCCTGGCCATCCCCATCGCCACCACCAGCAAGCTTTCGGCGCAAGGGATTGCTTTTAACGAAGTGGGCCGCCAGGCCATCCAGTCAGATCCGCATTGGAGGGAAGGCGATTATTACGGCAAGGGCGTCCCGCGGCGGGGCCTCGCCATCGCCCGCATGATCGGCCACATCACCTACCTTTCCGAGAAGTCCATGCACCAGAAATTCGGCCGCAAGCTCCAGGACAAGACTGTGTACGGGTACGACTTTCGCACCGACTTCCAGGTGGAAAGCTATTTGCGTTACAAGGGCGACCACTTCGTAAACCGCTTCGACGCGAATTCCTATCTCTATATTTCCAAAGCCATGGATTACTTCAACCTCGCCCACCCGTATGGGAGCCTCGAACAGGCGTTTGCGAAGGTGAAGGCGAAGTTCCTGGTGATTTCGTTTTCATCGGATTGGCTGTTTCCCTCGTACCAGTCGAAGGAAATCGTCAGCGCCTGCCGGCGTGTCGGCGCAGAGGCCATTTATACGGAAATTCAGACCGATTATGGGCACGACGCTTTTCTCTTGGAGTCGGAACAACTGACCTCTCTCATCACGAATTTCCTGACTCACGGGAAGGAGGCTTCCTAGCACATGGGCAGTTTGGGCGAAGAAGTTCGGCTGGATGACGCCGGCACGGTGGTGCGCCTGTTGCCGGAGCACCGCGTGATTATGGACCTCATCGCCGAGGGGTCGCGCGTGCTGGATCTTGGCTGCGGCGAGGGAGATTTGCTGCTGGCCCTGAAGGTCAGAAAAAACGTTCGGGCCGAGGGAATAGAGTTGGATGAGGGCTGCATCCAGGCATGTGTCGCCAAGGGATTGTTCAACGTTCACCACGGGGATTTGGACGAAGGGTTGGCGGATTACCCCGACAAGTCCATCGATGACGTCATCCTGACCAACACCATTCAGGTTTTGCACCGCCCTCTGCTTCTGATCCGGGAAATGGCCCGCGTGGGCAAGCGCTGCATCGTGAGTTTTCCAAACTTTGCGCACTGGCCGGTGCGCTGGCAGCTTTTTCGCCATGGCCGCATGCCGAAAACCGGCAAGCTGCCCCACGAATGGTACGAGACCTTGAACATTCACCTGACCACGATCATCGACTTCCGCGAGTTTTGCCGCAAAGCCAGGCTGAATATTCTCCAGGAAATTCCCCTGCGTACTTCCGGCCCCGGGCGGCGCAGCGCGGTGCGATTCTTTCCCAACCTGCGCGCGGACTCGGCCATTTTTGTTTTGGAAGCGGGTCCTGCACCGGTCACCGGTCCGGCCGCATCCCACTAAGAGCCTCCACACCATCATCGCATTTCGACCGTTGCCGATTGTCCCCCGCGTCGCTTATCATGAATGATTCCTCCAGGGGCGGATTTTTCCGATGAGTGAGCGTGTTTCAGTTCGCGTACCGGCCACCGCGGCCAATCTCGGGTGTCTCTTTGATTGTGGCGCGATCGCTTTGAGCCTTTACCTCGACGTCCGCGTCACGCCACGCGTGGATGACGAGATCGTGGTGCACTACCGCGGGGTGAATGCGGATCGGGTGCGCGTGGGCGCGGACAATCTGATCGCGCGGACCATGCGCGAGACGCTCGGAGGTTGGGGGAAAACTCACGGATTCGAACTGGATATTGAAAATCAGATTCCCGTGGGCGCCGGAGTGGGCTCCAGCGCCGCCGCGATTGTGGGCGCTCTTGCCGCAAGTCACCGGCTTGCCGACCTCCCCCTGTTTGACGAGGAAATCGTGTCGCTCGCCACCCTGCGCGAAGGCCACCCTGATAATGTGGCCGCCGCTTGGCACGGCGGTTTCACCGTGGCGGTCGAATCCGAGGGCCGCGTGCTGAGTTATTCGTGCCCGATGCCTGAACCGCTGGGGTTGGTTCTGGTGGTGCCGGATTACGCCCTGTCTACCGAGGAAGCACGCAAGGTACTGCCCGCGAAGTACTCGCGCGCTGACGCTGTCCATAATTTGCAGCGCGCCGCGGTGCTGACCGCACAGCTTTTTTCCGGCAAGGCAGAATTGCATCGTTGCTTCTTCGACGACCGTTGGCATCAGCCCTTTCGGTCCCACCTGGTGCCGGGCCTGCCGGAAGTGCTGGCGTTAAATCACCCCGACTTGCTGGGTGTTTGCTTGAGCGGCGCCGGGCCCTCCCTGTTGGCCTTTACGCGCCGTGACACGGCTGCCATCGGCGAGTTGATCCAAAACACTCTTGCCGAAAAACAGGTAAAGGCCCAAATCTACCTGGTGGCTGCCGACGATCGCGGGGCCAAGGGTTGGATTCTCCCCGACTGAAGCGTCGCCCCCCCAGACAGCACCCAAAAAACGCTGCCCACAAAACACCGCAGTGGCCTTCGCGCGTGATTCCGGCTAGAATAGCCGCGCCATGGATGAACGAGACTTTTTTGACGAGAGCCAAGCCCGGAAGCCTGCCAACCTTTCCTGCCTGCACTGCCGGCAATCGGACACGTATGAAGTTCGTTGGTTAGTGCGCAAAAAGAAGAAGGCGCTGCGTGGAAATGCCGATGAACGCGACCGCGCAAAGTTCGCCAAGGCGCAATCCTACATGACGCGCCTCGACGACTTTATGCAGTGCACGAATCCGCGATGCCGGAAGAAGTTTGAGATTACCGGCCTGCAATCGGTAGTGTTTGGCGAGTCTTCGATTTCCGGGAACGTGTAGCCGCGCGGTTGTCCAAAACACCTCGCCGCCCTTCGAGGAGAGGGGATACTTCCGTTTGGGCCGACCACATGGCGGCAGCAGGAATTCCCATATCCTGGCGCAAGGAGTGATACCGTGACCACATCCAACAAAGCAAACCACACAGGAAGATCATCCCCCAAAGGAAACTTCGATCCCAGTAGGAGAAAATTTGGGCAATGGGCGCTGGCGGGGACGCTGGGAAGCGCCGCCCTCGCCGCGCGCCCGCTCCCCGGCACACCGATGCTCCACGATCTTCCTCCCGGCATCAAGATCTCCGTCCAATTGGGAGCCGACCCCAGCGACGAAGACCTCCAGTTTGTGAATCAACTCGGGGTGGATCACGTCAGCATCTGGCTGCATGCCGACCTCGCCACCTACGAGAATTTCATGCGCTTGCGGAGGAAAGTGGAGGGGGCCGGCCTGAAAGTCTGGAACATTGGTAATATGAATGTGCATAATATGGGAGAGGTTGCGCTTAACCTGCCGGGGCGTGAACAGAAAATTGAAGAGTACAAGGCCTATCTCCGCACCCTCGGCAAGGCGGGAATCTATTACTCCACCCTGGGTTATGTGCCCAACGGCATTTGGAGTTCCGCGCCGGAAACCACGCGCGGTGGGGCGCGCGCCAGGGCTTTCGACCTGTCCAAGGACCCCGCCGGCCACTGGGATCAGCAGGTCTGGCATTTGCCTCTCAGCCATGGCCGCGTTTATTCCGAGCAGGAGATGTGGGACAATTACACCTACTTCATCAAAGCGGTCGTGCCCGTGGCGGAAGAGGCGGGGGTGAGAATCGGCATTCATCCCGACGATCCGCCCATGCCGGTTCTGGCCGGCGTGCCGCGCTGTGTCTTTGGGAACTTTGATGGCTTCAAGCGGGCTTTTGAAATTGCCAACAGCCCCAACATCGGAATGTGCCTGTGTTGCGGGACGTGGCTGGAAGGCGGCAAGTACACACGCAGGAGTTTGCTGGAGACCATTCAGTACTTTGGCTCGCAGAATAAGATTTTCAAGATTCATTTCCGCAACGTCAACGCGCCCCTGCCGCATTTTGTGGAAACTTTCATCGATGACGGTTACATGGACATGTATAAAGTGATGCGGGCGCTTCGTGCGGTGAATTTCAACGGGGTGATGATTCCGGACCACATCCCCAGCATGATCGGCGACCGGGCCGGAACCGCGTACACCATCGCCTATATGAAGGCCTATCGGCAGAGGGCCAACGAGGAATTCGCAAGTTAGGTATTAATTGCGCGGGCCATATTCGCGGCGAGGCATGGAGGGTCCCTCGTCATAGCGGGAGGGCGGCTCCACCTCTTCGCGAGCGAAAGTCACCGGCTGGCTGAGCTCCAGATCCAGGCTGGTGCCGTGCGGCAGCACCATCTCTTTTCCCCGCGTGGCCAGGATCCAGCCCACGCCGGCGGCAGCGCCTATCGCCGAGCCAATGCCCAGTCCCTCCGCCCAGTTCCCCTCATGGGCTCCCACGATGGTCCCGATTTCGGCGCCGGGAATAGTCGTCCTAAGCACTTTTTCCGCGTCGGCGCCTCCGGACCCGCCCCCTTCGATCTTCCCTTCTTTCGGTCCGAACTTGTCGTTGCCCTCACTTCCGAAGCCCGAAAGCGTGGCGCGCAAGTGCCGGGTGGTGCCGTTGGGAAGAATCAGCTCATCAAACCGCAGGCCAATCAGGGCATGGCGTTTGAAATGTGCCGGGCGAATCACCTCCGTCACCGTGCCCCGAATGGAACTGCCCTTGGGAATGATGATGTGGTTTCCCACGGTGATGGGGTAGATGGATTCGCAGTAAATGGCTTGGCCGACGAAGGCCGACCTGGTGTTGATGGTGTTCATGAGGATCATGGGGATCGTCGTATTCCCCGGCACCACGATCTTCGAGTTGTCCACCGCCACCGGTGACTCCGCGGGTGCCGGGGGGGTACTGGGCGCCACGGGAGCAGCGGGCGCCGGGTTCGCTGTTTCTGCCGGGGCTGCGGGTTGCGGCTGAACCGCCGGGCCCACGGGCCCTGCCGGGGTTTGGGCGAAACCCGGCAACGCAAGAGCCAGCATCAAGAGTGAAAGGGTAATTGTTTTCATGATGCGCCTTCTTTCTGCTGCTTGTCCGTTTCAATCCGGTTGGATGAAATCCTCTACGCCAAGGTTGCTACTGCGTAGAGGCGGCGGAATCTGTCCCGATCTTATCGGGACGCCGCCATTCGGCGGGGTAAACCCGCCGCTACATCTCGTTAACACAAACGAGGGTATATATTGTATCACCCGAAGGGTGGCTGAGTTGACCTTGAATTTTCCATGGGCGGCCGTCGAGTTCGTAGGTTTGCGAGTAGGAGTCATACTTTCCTTCCAGGCGGATTTCCTTCAGCTTGCGCTCCGGAACCTCGCGAGTGTCGCCCGGCTTCCAGGGCCGGAGGACGTTGAACGGATTGCCCATGGATTTATTGGGTTATTGAATCATTGAGTCATTGAGTCATTGGGTCATTGAATCATCGAATCATCCGATCATCGAGCCATTGTATCATCGGGTCATCGAATCATTGAAAAGCTGCTCGTTGCCGGTCCAGTATGGCCTTACTTTCCCCGAATTGCAAAGTCACTTGCGACGGACGACGGACCACTGACCCCGGACAGCCATTCAATGACCCGATGACTCAATCCCTCAATCCCAGCTCCGCTTCGATGGCTGCGGCGATGCGCGTGGTGTGGTCCTCCACGGCTTGGGCTTCCGCGCCCTCCACCATGACGCGCGCCAGGGGTTCAGTGCCGGAGTAGCGCACCACCACGCGGCCGCGTTCGCCCAGCTCCGTGCAGCATTCCGTGATAGCTTGCGCCACGCTGGGTATCGATTCCAGGGGACGCTTTTCCCGCACGCGCACATTGCGGATTAATTGTGGAAAAGGTTGATAGCCGCGCAGCAATTCGTCGAAGGACTGCCCGGTTTCGGCCAGCAGGCGCAGGACTTCGAGCAGCGTGATCATGCCGTCGCCGGCGAGCGACAGGTCCGCGAAGATGAGGTGGCCAGAGGGTTCCCCGCCCAACGAGATTCCCGAGCGCAGCATTTCTTCCAGCACGTACTTGTCGCCCACTGCGGTGCGCTTCAGCCCGATGCCGTCGCGGGCCAAAGCCAGTTCCAAAGCCAGGTTGGTCATGAGCGTGCCCACCACGGCGCCGCCCTTCAGGTTGCCATGACGCGCGAGGAAGGGAGCGAGGGCGTAGAGCACGTGGTCGCCGTCGGCCAGGCGGCCCTCGCGGGTGGCAAAGATGGCGCGATCGGCATCTCCATCGAAGGCCACTCCCAGGTCAACGCCCAAGGCGCGCGTGGTCTCCACCATCATTTCCGGATGGAGCGAGCCGCAATGCAAATTGATGTTCCGTCCGTTGGGTTCCGCGTTCAGGGCGTGCGGCTTGATTCCCAACCGCGCCAGCAGCAGGGGAGCCACGCGGCACGCGGCGCCATGGGCGAAGTCCACCACCAGGCGATAGGGGGAGAAGTCGAGCCCCGCCGGAATCAGACTCACTAGGTGGTCAACGTACTCTTCCACCCAGCCGGGAACAAATTGCGCGGCATTCTTCGGCGGGTCCGGCAATTCCGGCAGAGTCTTGAGCAGGCTCTCGATCGCCAATTCCTGCGCCTCCGCGAGCTTGGTCCCGGCGGGCGAGAATATCTTGATGCCATTATCCTCGTAAGAATTGTGCGAGGCGGAAACCATCACCCCGGCGGAGAATTCATGCCGGCGGGTCTGGAAGGCTACCCCCGGGGTGGTGATGATTCCCGCGTCCACCACCTGCGCGCCGGTGGAGGCGAGGCCGCCGGCGAGGGCGCGGGAAATCCACTCATTCGATTCGCGCGTGTCCTTTCCCAAAACCACGCGCACGGAGGTGGAGGAGTTCTTGAGGACGGTTCCCAAGGCGCATCCAATCTTGAGAACCGTGGATTGATCCAGGGGATATTGCCCGGCGACACCGCGAATGCCGTCCGTGCCGAAGAGTTCGGGTTTAGCGGCCATATTCAAAATCATTGTAGCGCATTGCCGAGCCATTGGGTCATCGGGTGATTTTCGATCGCCGATTGCGGAGTGACGATTGGTGATTGGCGATCAGGCCATCGGCACATCGAGTGATTTTCGACCGCCCCCCGTTCTTAATGTTGATTTTCGACCTCCATGATCAAATAAACATCATTTTCGACCTAAAAAATTGGTTTTCGACTGAAAATGAGAGCACGCGCTTCACGCGGGCCGGCCTGCGGCCGGACATCGTTTTCCTGATCGACACCCACCGCGACACGCTGCGCGCCCATTCGAGTCCTCTGCTGAACTTAATTTTGAACGTAGGCAAGCTGGGCCGCGTGCGGCGGGAAGGCGAATTTGAGAAATTGACTGACGAGGAAGTGACTTCCATCGAGGCCATCGTGCGCGAAGCCTTCCAAGGCTTCGAAGACTAGGGGAACGCGCCGTCGGCGGGAGAAAGGAAAACCGTTGTCAGGAGACGGTCGGTGTCAGGTGACCTTTTGTTTTTAATAAGCGAAGCCGGCCATACGGTTCGGAGCCTTGGGTGTCGAAGGCAGTGGCGCAGTTTGGATTGAACACCATCCGTCTGTCCCCCTTCCCTGTCACCCCGGGGCACACTCTGGGAAACCCCGCGTGCCAGTCCCCATCCCTCCTTCTCTATAACTCCGCCATGAAGGGGAACTCCTGCGCCACGAGGCTGGAGGGGTCAGCTCGAAGTTGCTCGAATTCGCGCTCGGAATAAACCAGTGTGTCTGTCGGGATCGAAGAGGTGAAAATCTGGTAGCCGCTGCGGCTCCGGACGAAGTCGGGAAATTCCTTGCGGACCACTACGATCAAGTCGGCATCGCTGTCCGCCGTCCAGTTCCCCTTAACCAGGGAACCAAACAAGTAGACCTTCGCGACCTCCGGGTGGGCGCGCCGGGCTTCCGTGGCGGCGTTGCGCAAGTCACGGAGCACCAGGTCCAGGTCGATGAATTTGACTTCTACAGAACTCCACGATTCGTCGCGCATGCTCGAGAAATTCCTGACTGTCCGCTCCATTAAAATAATCCGCGGGACGCCCGGAAGCAAACCCGTTGGGGTAACGGGAAGTAACGTAGACCTTGTCCAACGCCTGGGCACTTTGGAGTACCTCTGGGGTGACGCTCACGGAGGGCGGGAGACTTCGCAGAATCTCCGTGATGGAGTGCCCCCGTACGGCTCCCCGAAGTGCTTGGACCAAAGCTTTCACGGCTTTTTCGGCACTTTGCTGGGCAATGAACGCTGCCCACTCGTGATGCCCGGTGGACGCAGCCGTCTTCGCGAATTCCAGGTCTCTTTCCGCCTGCGCGAACCAGTCTTTTGATCGATCCATGGGTCCGTTCCAAGCTCAGTCTACCACGGAACGGGATTAGAGAAAGCTGGAAGGCCCAGGAAACCACTCCGGCAAATTTGGACACTGCCTCGTTTTTTCACCCTTGCAAGCCGGCTCTATCATTCTCGACTGCATGCCGGTTTATCCCGGCGCACTACCCGCCCAAGGCACAGTGGACGAACTGGTGATGGCGCGCGCTATCGTGCTCTGGACATCACCGCGCGCAGGATGTTGTTGATGCGGGTGGAATAGCCAGCTCCATACCGCCGGAGCCAGTCGTAAACGTCGCGGTCAAGGCGGGCGGCGATCAGCACCTTGGGCGCCCGGCGGAATTGCGCCAGTTGTTCATCGGTCAGCGCAGGGATGTCCAAGTTTGGCATGAATCAATCCCAACAAATCACGGACGTCAGGGAGGTCGGCGATGGGCGCTGGGAGGTTTCGGACTCGTTCCAGCGCCTCCGCATATTGGCCCCGTTCGAGGTAGGCGTGGGCGAGGGTCAGCGTGGATTCCAAATGGTCCGGATTGATCTCCAGCGCTCTTTCATACTCCCGAATGGCTTCGTCGATTTCGCCCAGGCCGAGATGGGCTAATCCTATCACGGCGTGCGCATCCGCCGAGCGTGGCTGGACGGCCAAAGCTTTCCGGGCCGCTTCCTGGGCCTCCGCGTGTCGGCCAAGCAAGCAGAGCGCCTGGCCCATGTTCCAGTAAGCATCAGCTTCACCCGAGGAGAGCCGGATGGCTTTCTGGAATGATTCCACGGCGTCCTCGTACCGCTCCAGCTTCATCTGCGCCGACGCCAGACACCCGTAAGCAAAGCCGTCTTGCGGCGCAAGCTTAATGATCTTCTGGCATTCGCGGATCGAATCCTCAAATCGATTCATTCCCACGTAAGCGCCGGAAAGGCCAAAGTGCGGACCAACCTCCCGCGGCTTCAGGCGGGAAGCAGTTTCGAACGGTCCGACTGCCTCAGTAAATTGGCCCAGTTCCGCGTAGGTCATACCCAGATTGCTTTGGGCATTGAAGTAGCCGGGGTCCAGGGCCACGGCCTTCTTATAGGCTTCCAGTGCCTCGGGAAGTCGATTCAGCCGGGCATAGCCAAGGCCCAAAGTGAAGAATGACTGCGCACTTTCCGGGTTGAGTTCGAGGGCCTGCCGGCACGCGGCGACGCTTTCTTCCGTGCGTCCCAGCGCGTAAAGAACGGTCCCTTCCCAAACGCGAGCTTGGGCGTTCCCGGGATTCAGCCGTGCTGCTTCCCGGAAGTGCTTCAACGCTTCCTTGTGGCGGCCGCGATCGTAGCAGTCGCACGCCACCTGAAACTCCGCGTCGGCATCGTGAGCTTTCAGCCGGATGGCGCGCTGGCTGGCCGCCAGAGCTTCCGGCTGATTGCCCTGCGCCCGATGAGCAGAGGCAAGAAGGCTGTACCGGCGCCCCGAAGGCCGGAGCCGGATGGATTCTTCGAAACACTGAATGGCCTCCTGCCAATTCTCCGTGGCGCCGTTAGCTTGTCCCAGCCAATCCTTCCAGCCATCCACGGGCCCGAGGCGTGGATTGATGCGCAGCGCCCGGGTGAATTCCTCCCTGGCCTCCCGGTATCGCTCCAGACGCATACACACGATTCCCCGATAAGCATGGGCGGTGGCGTGGTCGGGTTGGATCTGGAGCGCTTCGTCGAGGGCGCGAAGGGCCGCATCATATCTCTCCAATTCCAGGCAACAAGCGGCCAGCAGAACACGTGGTCCCAAGGCGTCGGCGCGAAGCGCTATGATGCGCTCGAAACAACGGATGGCCCCGGGAAAGTTCTTGCGCAGGCACCGATAGCGACCCAGGTACCAAAGCATTCGGGATGTGAGCCCGTCCATAGACATACGTCACCGCAAATTGTACACAAAAGGGAGAAAGGTGAGGAAAGGACAAGGTACCCTTTCCCTTCCCCCCTTTCTTTCAATAAGCGAGGCCGGCCGTACGGTTTGGAACCCTGGGTGTCCTGACACCGTTCTCTCCCGTACCCGCTAGACGCCCCACAGGTTCACACCATTCACCACGAACTGTCGCCTCTCACAATCGTAACGAAACTCGACTACCGCTCCGCCCTCAACTGCGAACTCGAACCTCGCATGCCTGAATAGCCTGGGTTCGCGGTAGCTGAACCAGCAGGTTTGGATGCTGACGGACAGGAGGGGTCCCTTGATTTGGGCAGGAAGGATTTCCAATACCGGAAACTTTCCTTGTTTCCTGAATCGGTCCCGCAGGCCGTAAGAATCCAGGACCGACACCCTGAAGGGCCCAACTTGTTCCGGAATCTCCTGCGTGGTCTTGTCCTTTTCAACGACAAGGTCGTAGTAGTCCCGGTCCCCTTGATATCTGTAGCTCTTTGCCTGTACCTCTGCCGCCGCTCGCAGGGCAAGTACGTAGAGGTTTCCCGGTTGCTCGGGCGGGGTCTGCGCACTCAGCGGCAGGGCACCAAGCGATGCCACCAGTGAGAAACCCACGATAATTGCCGACGTGAACTTCGGCATCAAGCTTATCCCTCCATGTTTAGCAAACTCCCGAGAGCCTTCCCGCCACTTTGTTGTTCGCCTTTCGGTCGCTGCCGCCGCTGGTCCCGTGGATGCGGACGCGGAGCACCGTGATTCTAAATCCAGGTTGCGGCTATCAGGAAGCTGGAAAACCAGTACAGAGCAACAGAAAGGTGGGCCAAAAGGACAGTCCACCGCTTCCGCTTAATTGCGGAAAGTACCGTAAGCCCCAAGAGGCATCCGCTGGCCAGTAAACCCGCCACACCGAATGGCCACACGCCTGGCTGCAAATTAAGAAAACCAAACTCCACCGGAGCTATCAACATGTACCAAGCGCCCTTGCTCCAATTCCAGTAAGACATCCAATACCAGACCGAAAGTGCCCACCACAGGGAGAAATGGATGCCCAACCCTAGCAGGATGCTCCTTCGACTCCACTGTTTGGAGAAGAAGCCATGCTTTCGATTTTGCGTTTCCGGTTCCGGCATGGGGGGTATCATACACCCGGCCACGCCGCCCAAGTTCCTCAAGTCTTTGTAATCAATGCCGATAATCTTCTTGCCACGTACGGCAGACTGCCGTACGATAGGAGGGTCGCTTTTGAACGGGGAGGAAGTTGTTATGGCCACAACCGCAATGCACAAGGTGGAGCGGCTCGAGGCGCGGGTCAATGCGGAAACGAAGGCCTTGTGCCAGGAAGCCGCCAACCTGGAAGGGCGAAGCTTGACAGATTTTATCGTGGCCAGCGCGGTGGAATCTGCCCGGCGGGTGATTCGCGAACGGGAACTGATCGATTTAAGCCGGCGCGACCGCAAAGCCTTCGTTGCTTCGCTCCTGAATCCTCCTCCGCCCAACCGGCGCCTGCGCGACGCTGCCCGTTACTATGAGCGGGTGATGGGAAAACGGTGAGTCCTTCCCCAACCGCCTTTCATATCGAGCCGCTCGGTGACCACGACCGGGCGGCTTTTTCGTGTGGCGTTGAACCGCTGGACCGCTACCTGCGCGAACAAGCAGGCCAGGACGCGCGCAAACGTGCCGCCGCCCCCTTTGTCTTGTTGACCCCGGAAAATCGTATCGCAGGCTATTACACGCTCTCCTCCACCGTCATCCTGGCCGACGACCTCCCCGAGGAAGTCATCAAGAAGCTCAAGTGGCCGCGCTATCCTCAACTGCCCGCCACGCTGATCGGACGCCTGGCCCGGGACGCCGCGTTTCGCGGACAACGCATTGGAGACTTGCTCCTTCTGGATGCGCTGAAGCGGGCGTTCGACAACGTTGGAACCGTCGCGTCGCTGGCGGTCATTGTCGATGTCAAAGACGAAAGCGCCCGGCGGTTTTACTCCCAGTATGGATTTCTCTCTTTCCCCGACACACGGAACCGGATGTATCTCCCCATGAAGACGGTGGAAAAACTCTTCGCCAGATAATAGCCTTTCCCCAAAAAAGCCGCAGACGAACGCCAAAAACGCGTGCGGCTGCGCTACGAGTTTCGAATTGCCAATTTCGAGTATCGATCCAGGTCGGTGGTGAACACCAGGTACCGAGATTCTTCCTCGGGAAATCACCTGACGCGCGCAGATGGCATAACCAAGTTACTTGCGAAGGGAGGAACACGGACAAAAAAAACTGTATAACTTCCGTCTTTCCCCGTTCCCCAGCAGGATTGCCGCCATTGACCCGGCAACCGGCGAGGACGTGCCACTATTTCACCCCATCCGGCAACTTTGGCCGCAACACTTCCGTCTCAAGGGCTATCAAATTAAAGGCTTGACTGCCGTGGGCCGTGCAACCGTCGAGGCACTGAACCTGAATCACTCCCGCCGTCAGCGCATCCGCGAAGTTGAAGAAGCATTTGGACTATATCCTCCAACTCGTTGAAGGATTACCTTCTGACGGTTGGCGCACACGTGCCGATGTTTTTTCGGCATGGATCCGAGCACAGGTGTAGAATGTGGGCGCGCCCACGCTCAGGCACGATTACGGCCGCGGGTCGCATTCATCCCGACAAGAATCGTCGCGATTTATGCGCCACCCGCGAAATCCCTAGAGTTCTGTCGCTTTCAGTTCACAAGAGGGCCTTACATGTCGTGGGATAAGGAGGATACCGAGAAGCTCGTAAGAGGAGTCCTCGTTGTATCTGGCCTCGGCTTACTCATTGTATTGCTGGTTGCCGTCCTGAAGAATCTCTATGTGGCTTTTGACGCTGCAATCCTAGCGGTCTTATCAACGTCGATAATTGTTCATTTATTCCTAGGGATTGCGTGGGCCCTTTCAATTGTGCTTTTATCCCTTGGTGTTTTAGGGTCCATCTATCTGTTAATCAGGGTGATTCAGGAGCTCATTCAGCAGGTGAAAGCTGTTGCCGACAATTTGAACCGACTCTCCTATTCCATATCCAAACAAGCAGCAGCCGCTGCGGTGGATGCCGCGCTATTGGCAGTCCTTTGTGGTTTGATTGGAATCTTGGCTTTTGTGGCAACCGAAGATTTTTTCAAACATTTGTCTGTTCCGCGAGTGGCTGCCATAACGGCAATGACGATGGGGCTGGTGAAAGTGCTTCTATTCGCCAGGGTAAGATGGATGTCCTATTTTAGCTGGGTAGTCTCAGCGTTGCTCGCGCTTGCTCTCGGATGGTTTGTCGTTTATCGGCTCGCTATTTGGCCATACGCAGGCTTTTCTGAGAGTGCGAGCATCGTGAGAAGCAAGTGGTCTGTCCTGGAAGACGGCCAAAAGATAGCCAACGTGATTGTTGCGATTACCACTTTCATCATTTTCGTTTATCACCCCACGTCGGATAAGAATTAACGGGTAGCGACGGTCAGCGACGTTCTGACCGTTGGCTTATTCGAAGAAAAGAGTACCTGACACCCTTCCCACCCTTCCTGCCCTGACACCCTTCCTCCCCCGCTTCTTGCCGTCTTGCGAAGCAGGTCGCGCTAGTTGGTCAAGGCGCGCCGTGACGGGCGGCCGTCAAAGCGACTCGATGATGGCGTCGCGTTCCACGCGCTTATGATTCGCGACGGCGCGCAAAATGGCATTCAGTGTTCCGACGCGGAGGTATCTGTGGGCGGGAACGACGAGGCGCTGGTGTGAGGGATCGTCCGTCTCCAGCACGACGTGGCTGCCTTCCTGATGAACCACGCGGTAGCCCCACTTGCGGCATAGCGTCTCGACAAGGTCGTGGCCGCTCTGGTCGCGCGGAATTTTCATGAGTTGGCGAGAACTTCATCCCGGACGAAGTGGAGACGGATCGCAGTCGGGGGCTGCGCATGGTCAAAGAAATAAGCTGCCACCGCCTCTTTCACGTTCCCACGCAACTGGTCCCAACTGTCAGCCTGGGTGAAAATGCTTTCCGACAAGCATTCCGCTACCAAGCCGCCATCCGCTTCCTGGTTCACTTCAAAAACGATCTCCGCCATCGGCAAAGCTTATACCATCCGGGGCCGGGAAACAACGGCTGACTGGAGGCGGACCATAAATTACCGATTTTTTTGAACTGGAGGGAGGGATGCGCGAGATTCTTCTTGATCACGGGAGATCCTCAATGAAACCGCAAAACATTTCCCGGCGGTTCTCGTCGATTTCTTCCTCAGTCGGACCGGGACCGTACTTGGCAAGCAGTCCATAGGCCGATTTCTTAGGCTTGACCGGCTGTGCGGCCGCCTCGAGGAGAAAAGGGTACCTGACACCCTTCCCGAGGAGAAAAGGGTACCTGACACCCTTCCTTCTCTGACACCCTTCCTTCCATGACACCCTTCCTTCCACCCTTCCTTCGCTCGCAGGATGTTGTTGATGCGGGTGGAATAGCTACCGCCATACCGCCGGAGCCAGTCGTAAACGTCGGGCCCCCAGAAGGGTACCTGAACATCCCCTTTCATAGAACCGTTCTCCCCTCGCTATGCGCTTTGCATAACGGTGCGGTTAGGCGTATCGTGTGCGCGGCAAGCGCGGCCCACTGCTTTTGCCGGCTTTTCGGCCTCGTCATGGACAGATCAAATTCGCGCGCGCGGATCTGACGAAGAGACGTTGAACGCAACAAAGGCGCGCCGCGCTCGCCAATCGCCGGAGGTGCCATATGGTACGGTTCATAAATCGAACAATCTGCATCGCGGCGTTGTTCGTGCTGCCCGCCCTCCTATTAGCGCAAGACAGAACTGCTGCTCCTCAAGGCCCGGCCCAGTCGTTTCCCGGACCGGATTTCGTGCTCCGAGATAAGGGCGGAGGCGGGACGGTCTTGGGGCCGTTTGAGGACGACGGCAAGGGAGGAACCAAGGGCTCCGTGGCGGTATATGGAGAGGACTTCTCACTGCTGCATGTCGGAAGCCTCTCGTTTAGTGGCGACGGAAGAATCCTGGCGGCAGGAACCAACTCGGGCCGCGTCGATCTTTGGGACGTGGACAATCACCAAAAGCTTGGAAGCCTGCAAGGCGGCGCCACGGTGGCGTTAAGCCCGGACGGGCGCGTGCTGGCAATGGATGGAAACGGCATTCAATTGTGTGACCTGGCGACCAGAACACTGAAGAAGCGAATACCGTGGGCCACCGCGACTCCCACGCCGGGCGTGCAAAACACCATTACCAGGCTCACGTTCAACCCTGCCGGAACGCTATTACTTGTCACTGCGAACGCTCAAGACGATTCCGTGTACGACGTTGCTTCGGGAAAACTGGCGGCGACCCTCACGGATACGAAGCACGCTCAGTTTTCGCAGGATGGTTCGTTGTTGATCGGCGGAAACGATAAACACGTCATCCTGTGGAACACCAAGGACTGGAGCAAGGTTCGCGATCTGCCGAACGGCCCCGATAACGTGAACGCGATCGCCGCCTCTCCCGAAAAGGATCTGGTGGTTGTTGGAGGCCCGAAGGGCGTTCGCCTGATAAGGCTGAGCTCCGGCGAGGAGATTGCGCAGTTGGGAACCGGAAACACCAATTTCGCCGCATTCAGCCAAAGCGGGTCACTCATTTTTACCTCGCTCGGCGGTGGGTTTGCAGTTTGGGACGCGTCCGGCCGGGAATACTGCTCCAGCGCGCACCTTGGGAACGGCAGCCTGGCGCTGAGTCCGAATGACCGATGGCTGGCTGCGCCGCCTGAGAATGGCGGAACTAACGTCGCGATTTGGAATCTCCAGAGCACCCTTGACGCTTGCGGGCTCCCGATCGCAGCGAAAGCTCGGGCCACGATGGCAGCGGGATCGCCAAGCAGTGCGAATGCGGCAGTGCCAGCCCCGCGTCTCCCTCCGGGCTTGCGTGGAGCGGGGGAGGAGGTTGTGCAGAAAGTCCGGGCGATGAAGCCAGAGGAGTTCGCTGCGGTGCAGAGCAAGGCAACCGGCGGTGACGCCGAGGCGCAGGCCATGGTTTGCATTGCGTACCGCCTCGGGCGTTTCGTGCCGCAGGATGACGCACTGGCCCTCAACTGGTGCGAGAAGGCAGCGATCCAAAACAACTTCTTCGCCGAGCAAGACGTGGGGTTGCAGTATGCCGCCGGCATTGGCGTGAAAGCCGATACGCCGCGCGGCCTCGAGTGGCTCAAGAAAGCGGCATCACTGGGATCCGTTCTGGCCATGAGCAATCTCGGCACGATGTATGCGAACGGCGCGGGCGTTCCACAGGACTTCGCGGAAGCAATGAAGTGGTATCACATGGGAGCGGACCACGGGGACCCATGCTCGGGAACTGACATCGGCATCATGTATCTAAACGGCGAGGGGGTGCAACGAGATCCTGCCGAGGCCCTGCATTGGTTCCGGAAGTCTGCTGACGAGGGCTGCGCGAATGCCGGCTTCACCCTAGGCATGCTCTACCAGCAAGGTTTGGGGGTGCCGCAGGACGTGAAAGAATCGCTAAACGGGTTCACGAAAGGAGCGGAGCTAGGCGATGCGCGCGCCCAGACAGAGTTGGGCTGGGTTTATGCCCAGGGTGCTGGGGTGAAGCCGGACTACGCCGCGGCAGTAAGGTGGTACCGACTGGCGGCGCAACAGGGCGATCCACGCGGTGCCTTCGGTCTCGCGGTGCGCTATCTGGCAGGGCAGGGTGTGGATCCTGACTATGCGGAGGCGGAAAAGTGGCTTCTGGCGGCCGCACGGGCTGGCCACGGCGACGCCGCATATAATCTGGGACTGCTCTACTTGCATCATTTTCCCGGCCAGACAGGGGCGCCTGACGCAGAGAAGGCAGCAAAGTACTTTCGAATGGCAGCCGACCAGGGTATCGCCGATGGGCAGTGTTATCTTGGCACGCTTTATTCTGAGGGCAGTGGGTTGGCCAAGGATGCTGTCCTCGCCTACCAGTGGATGTTGCTCGCGTCCCAGGCGGGCGCTGAGCAGTGCCGGCAGCCGCTGAAGACCCTCGAAACGCAGATGAAGGCGGACCAAGTGGAGGAGGCAAAGCGCCGAGCCGCAGCCTGGAAACCGCAACCGCACCCTGGTTTCACCTACTGAGGTATCGGCGTCGTCGAGCGGGTAGTGGGTAGCACATCAGAGCCGGGCTCGCTCTGCGCCAGCCGGCCACAATGGAAGCAGCGCAAAGGCTCGGGTTTCAGAGCGGGGGGGACAGCGGTACGCGTATTTTGGGTTCCGCTGCGGGTCTCAATAGCACGTTCACCCACATCCCTAAGAGCAGTTGCTAGTGGTTAGTGGCTAGTGACCAGCCAAAAAGAGCCTGAAACTCGAAAATCGGGGCGAGTTTCGAGTTTCGCCTTCCGAATTAATGGGAAATACAAAAGAGCCGCAGACGAACGCAAAGAACGCGTGCGTCTGCTCTACGCCGCTAAACCGGCAAGTGTTCGACCGTTCACGTAATAGGGCATGTTCACGGTAACGTGAACATGCTACTTTTCGTGAACATCTTCAGCCGACATTTTGGTGGATGGAAAACCGCGTCTCGTAGGGGCTG
>Ga0326728_10004347_pt1 | contig 42092 bp, 39 predicted proteins | sample MB3enrmetagenome_FD_207602 | JGI IMG/M metagenome (GOLD analysis project Ga0326728, IMG submission 207602) | Lab enriched peat soil microbial communities from McLean, Ithaca, NY, United States - MB31MN | ecosystem: Environmental > Terrestrial > Soil > Wetlands > Peat | place: USA: New York... | reverse complement strand
TCCCCACGGAACAGTACGGAAAACGCTGCTTGATCGAAAGCGTTTTCTCGGCAGTGAAACGCAAACTCTCTTGCCGGCGCCCGGCGGAACCCCGCACACGCAATCCCGCCAAGCGCTGCTGCTCGGCGCTTCCTTGCGCGATAGACCACGAACCGTTACTTAAGGTCGCGCCTCCAGAGAAGCCCCAACTGACATAGCCTAAAGGAACCGGTATCGCGTTGGTCAGCCCAGAGTTCCACATTAAGTACATTTGGACGGAGAAGTAGAGCGCGGCAAAGCCTTCGCGAATCGGAGTTATCCCAGGTCCCGTCCGCTGCGGCAGAGGACCTGCGGCACTCGGCATTCTTGGTTATTTGAAGGGTGCGCCACCGTCGAGATACCTTACTGTTTCCTTTGGAGAGTTTTCAGGTCGCTCTCAAAACTGGACCGCAAGACTGGATCCCCTTCTTGGGAGATCGCAGCGCGGATCGCTTCAGCCGATTCGGGAGTGCCGATTTGAGCAAGCGCCTGGCTCGAAAACTGGCGGACCATAGAGTCCTGTTGCTTGTCCAGCAGCAGATCCTTAAGGGCCCCGAAGATGCGCCCGGCCAGCTCGGGAGAAACGTCCCCATACATCCGAGGAAGCCGGGAGGCCTCCATCGCAAGGACACTGGATTCCTTCTCCCGGCTCATTGCAGCCAAAACATTCTCCGCGCATACTCCGCTCGGTAAACTTTGCATCTGAAGAGCGTCTACGGCTGAAATCAGACCATCGTAGCGCATGGCGGGATCCGTACACATGGCATGGAGGTGCTCGACTCCCCTGGGGTCGTGCAACTCCCACAACGCCTCGGCAAGATTGACCTTCACTTCCAGGTTCTTTTCGTCGGCGAAGGCCGCCTCAATCGCCTCCGCCGCGCCGGAATGGCCAATTGTCCCCAAGTGAATTGCAACCATGCCTCTCACCTGCGGGTCGCTGTTCTTCAGGTTGGCGATGAGCGATCCCTCCGAAAGATCGGTGATCCCATGAGACCGCATCGCCTCCGGAAATGGTACCGAGTGAGGCACGGTGAATGGGACATCCTGAGCATATGCCGAGGCAAAGGCGAGGCCAAGCGTGGCCACTGCGAAGAGCAAACGCAAGCGTCGAGCCTTCATGACCCCTCCTCCTGAATCAGTTCTTGGTTACCGTCACCTGGGTGACCGCATTGTTGTTGACCGTCTTGCTACTGAGAGTCATTGTGATCGTGTAATTCCCAATCCCATTTCCGCCGCACGAATAGGTTTGCGCACACACGATCGTGCAGCTTGGTCCGCCTGCGAGAACGTTGGAGGTGGACTGAAACCCATGTGCGTCCAGGAACGCGTTCGAGACCGCCGGAAGGGTCGCCCCGAGGCCGCTCGGCCCAAACCCTTCTGCGGACCCACCGACAATCAATCCACCCGGCGATGTAGCCACGCACGCATTCTGCTGCCAATTCTGCGGGCAAGTTCCGCCGGCCGGAGAGACGGACTCCATGATCGTCGCTCCGTTATAATTTTGGGTTGCCGGTCCGACTCCCATGGTTGTATTTATACCTAGCCCGGTTAGATAGGGCGGCGTGGACTGGGGAGAAAGCGGGACCTGCGTAATGCCGTTTATCGAAGTGGTGGTCGGGCACGGTGGCGATACGGTCACGGGACTCCCTGTGGCAATGTCTTCGTATGGGCACGGGGTGTATTCCGAGGCACAAATGACGCCGGCATCGACGGGGACGCCGTCTATAAGGAACTGTACGCTCGTCTGGCCTACGGAGACCCCGGTAAGCAATCCGCTGGAACTGATGCTGGCCACGGCGCTGCTGCCGGTCTGCCAGATTCCGCCGGCGGGATTGGTGGTGACGCTTCCCGTATTCATGGTCATCTGAACATATTCCTGAGCGGTATTAAGCATGGTCACGGGGTACGGAAGCGGCGAGAAGCCGAGGCCCGAGACCCCGTTGCAAGTGTTGCAGATGACGCCGCAGGTGGCGTTGCGAACGCTGTATACCGAGGCGGACACGGCCACGGAAATCTTTTCCAATTCGTCGCCTGGACTGGACAGGAGGGCGCTGCCGCTGGTGACATTGGAAGGAATCAACGTGCCATATGGGTCCGATGCCTGGCTGCGGATCAGCATCAGCATGTCCAGATTGTAGGCCTCAAGAGCCTCGAGGTGGATGGGGATAATGTAGTGGCCGCCGCTGTAGTACAGAGTCAAATCCAGATCCTCGGCCACGTCTTTGTAATTCCAGACCGTGATCATGCTGTCGTTGCTCCCCTCCACGGACCAGAAGCAGATGGTCCGGCTGGCCGAATCCGCCTGCTGGGAAGGGGTGACCTCGAACACATAGTTCTTGGTCTGGTCAACGCTGCCCGTCTCCAGAATCAGGTCGCCATCCTGGCCTTGGAAGGATGCCGTCAGATGTCCATACCCGTTGGGGAGGGGGTTGGCGCTGCCAAACTGGGATTCTAAATCGAACTGCGTGGTTTCCCCGGCCTGCAGGCTGACCTGGCCCAAGGATTGCGTGCGAGGGGTGCCGCTCTCGTCCGGGCTGACAAGGGCCATGCTCACCTGTATTGCGTGCGCGGAGACGTTCTGCAGCACGGCATACGGCTTGAAGTAGGTTCTGGATGGAAAGTACATCTCCGGATCGACATTTCCCAGGAGCAGCCCCGGCGCGCTGAGGCTGACCTGATGCACCGGGCGGGAAGGATCGAGATGGTCCTCGAGCATCACCGGAGAAGCCGAGTAGCCGGAGACGCTGTCCTCGATGCCGGCATAGGCGAGGACGCCGTGGTCCGGGCCCGTGTATCGAACCAAAATGCCGCCGGCCTTCTCCGTGCCACGGACGCCCCCCGAACGCTGTGGAGAACCGGATGAGGGCTGTAGCGTGGCTCGGCAGCGAAACGTACTGTGTGGCAAGGGTGTTTCCAGCGTGTCCGGAAAACTGCGTATCAACCTGCTTGGGGGACAGGGATGGATTTTCGAGGACAAGGTATCCATCCGCATTCGCCGTGGGCAGCCACCATGATCCGCGAGTGACCTGCGCGCTGCCGACTTCAGGAGAGGCGTGTACCTGACGCACGTCCGCATTGAGCGAACTTGTAATGGTGAGGCTGGCGACCTCATCGGTGCTTTGGATGGTGGCGATGACGGCCGGCCAGGACCACTGATAGGAGATGCCCGCCATGCCGCAAGTGGAGACGTGGCTCTGCATCTCGGCGGGGACGGACTGCAAGACATTGCGTATGTTGATCTGCGCCACCCCTGCCGGCTCCAGAGCCACAACTGGCAATTGGTATCCAGTTCCATCCGCAAAATAAAGGGTTGGGGTCACATTCAGCGGCTGGTTGAGCAGGACGTTCTTCAGGCGAAGAATGGGATTGAAATTCCCTTCTACCTTCCAGTAGCCGCCCTCCATGCCCTGCTGAGTCGTTGGGCTGAGCCGTGGCAGCGTGATCGGCTTCTGGGCCTTTGCGGGAGCGGGAGCGCTCAATGCGATGAGAACGATCAGGGGGATAGAAATGCCGGGGTCGGGATCTGGGGCGCCCAGTCTACTTGCCTCTCAGGCCTGGGCCAGCCGCTCGCGCTCTTGGATTCGGCGCCAGATCGAGATTCCAGTAGCGAGGAGGACTGCGAAAGTGCCCACAAAGACAAAAGCCTGAAAAAGCGCGCCTGGAATGCCGAGCGCAACCGCAGCTGTATAAGGCTCCGCATAACGAGTGCCGCTCCAGATATATCGCCTCACTCCAAATGAAGGCAGCGTGTAAGTGAACAGGTCCATGCACCAGATGCTCAAACAAATCAGGGCTGTGAACTTCAGCCCGCGCGGGCGGAACTTCCAAAGAACGCAGGCCGCCAGGGCAGCGACAACGAACGTGCTCATCGAACCCGCCAGACTCGTCAAGCAGGCGCAAAACTTGTTATGAATCTCGGTGTGGTCACAGACGCCGAGACCTTCTCTGGTCCCGGTCCATCGAAGATCGGGAACGAACTGCAAACCATAGAGCTGAAACTTGGTTACCTTCCCGCCACAGAGCGCACCGACAAGGCCGTGACCCGCGATTTCGTGCCACGGCTTCGCAAGTGTGCAAAGGAATAGGATCACCGCCGCATGCCGCAGGACAGCGAAGATGGCCGAGGTTATCCGGTCATGGATAGACATACGCTCAGGTTCCCGCTTTCATCAGGGTTTTTCTTCTTGGGGAGTGCTTCCTCGAATTGTAGCTCTCGTGGACCGCTCTGAGGAGATTTGATCTGCATCCGCCGCACTCCCACATCTTGCGACTGGACAAATCGAGAAACGGAACGCGCAGGCATCCAGGCGCGTCTTCGGGAGCCGTGAAGGCGGCGCGTCAATGTCTCCACTGTAGAAAAGCGGTTATCTGCCGAAAGGGTTCTTATCGGGATTGAGGAGCGAGGGAGGGTGCGGCGGCCAGAGCCGGCCAAGCCCCGCGCCTTAAGACCGTTGCTGCCATGATCGGAGGCTTCCATGGTGCAGATCGAGCGGCGAAGACCCGATGTGGGCAATGTGACTTGGCAGCATCTGCGCCTTCCCCCGTTTCCTCAAGTCGCCATCCGTGTCATGCAGTTGGCGAACAGAGAGAACGTGCAGATGCACCAGCTCAGAGACCTGATCTCGTCGGATCCGGCCTTTGCCAGCGAGGTTCTCACCATCGCCAACTCCGTGCTGTACGCCCCTCGCTTTCCGTCGAAGAGCATTCAACAGGCGGTCGTGATATTGGGCATCAACAACCTGCAGGGGATGTGCCTGACGGTGGGCGCCAGGTCCTTCATGGGCAAGGCGCTGAATCTTCCTTTCATGCAGGTAATCTGGCGCCACAACCTGGCCTGCGCCCTGATCGCCGCGCAGTTAGCCGCAGCCGGGTTTCTGGACAAAGATACCGCGTACACGGCGGGGGTTTTGCACGATATCGGCCGGCTGGGGCTGGCCGCCGTGCGCCCCAAGGAGTACGCCGCGCTTTTGGGGACGCACCAGGGCACCGGCGGCAGCGTGCTTCAGGCCGAGCGGGACTTGTTTGGCTCCGACCACTGCGCGATCGGTCGCCAGTTAATTGCGGATTGGAATCTGCCTTCGGACTTCGAAACGGTCATCTCCGAGCATCACTCTCCGAGGCCGGCGGATGGCCCCTGGGGCATGGCGGAGTTGATCAACGTCAGTTGCAGAATGGCGGACGCGGCGGGCTTTTCAGCGTTTCAAGGATGCGCTTTTACACCCTATCCTGAACTTCTGGACGAGCTTCCGGCGCGGGAGCGCAGGCTGTTTCATCCCGATATCGAAAGCCTGGCATCCAGCGTAGCCGCCCGGATTCAAGCGGTGGAGTCTTTTTGACCGCAAACCGTGAGGGGTTCGGAGGAGGAGGCGCAGTCGTCCTTTGCGAGCGCCGGGCGGACGAGTCCGGCCGGACCGATGAGCTCCATCAACCGGCGCGACGCTCGGAAAATGTAGCACAGAAAAAGTCCGGTTGGGATCTCCTTAACTCATTTGGAGAGAAATCGACTGTAGGAAGGCGGATTAAGTGCCGAAGCAGTTGCCAGAGGGGTTGAAGAGCGAGGAAGAGCGGCGGCCGATCCCAGCCGGTGGCGGCGGATCGAGCCGCCGGTTGCGCGGACCATTGCTGCCATCAACGGGGGCTCCAACAGTGCAGATCGAGCGGCCAAGAGACGATGTCCGTTTGCCTTGGGCTCACCTGCGCCTTCCTCCGTTTCCTCAGGTTGCGATACGAATCCTGCAATTGGCCAACAACGAGAATGTGCAGCTGCACCAGCTGAGCGACCTGATTGCGACCGATCCGGGGTTCGCCAGCGAGGTGCTCATGGTTGCCAATTCCCCTCTGTACGCCCCCCGCTATCCCGCCACCGGCATCCTGCAGGCGATCGCCGTGCTGGGCGCCAACCAGCTGCAAGGCATGTGCCTGCTGGTCGGAGTAAGAACCTATCTTGGCAAGTCGTTGAGCCATCCCGCGATGCGCGGGCTGTGGCGCCACAATCTGGCTTGCGCGCTGATCTCCCAGCAGCTGGCTTCAGCGGGGTTCATGGACAGAGACCTGGCCTACACCGCGGGCATCCTGCACGATGTCGGACGATTTGCACTGGGAGTGATCCGGCCGAAAGAGTATGCCGCCCTGCTGGGGACGCATCGCGGCTGTGCGGAGAGCATCCTGGAAGCCGAGCGGGAGCTCTTCGGATGGGATCATTGCCAGACGGGACGAAAGCTCATTGCCGATTGGAAGCTGCCTTCCGATCTCGATGCCATTGTCTCTGAGCATCATCTGCCCCGGCGGACGGATGGCTCCTGGGGCATGGCGGAGCTGATTAAGGTGAGTTGCGGCATGGCCGACGCGGCGGGCTTTGCCGCGTTTCCCGGATGCGAGGCCGCCGCGCTGCCTTGTCTGCTGGAGGCGCTCCCGGCGCGGGAACGCAAGCGGTTCCCTCCCGATCTCGAATCCCTGACCCAGTCCGTCGCCAGCGGGATCGAGGCGGTAGAGGCCCTTTGAGGAAGAACCGCGAGGGCGGAATTGCTTTCTAAGGTAAATCCAATCGAATCCTCTCCAAATCCCACTCTTCTGCTTTTGCTTCCCGACGCCACCGCGATCTGGGCAAGGGTGTCGAGCTGACGATCAAAAGCTGTCTTCTCGCAACTCTTTCCCGGATTCCCGTGTCTAACTTTACAGGGGCGCTGCCCCAAAGAAGGAATGCGGAGACTTGCGCTCCATATCGCTCTCCTCGCGCTGGCGGGAGCTCTTACCTGCGGTCCGGCGGGCATAGCCCAATCCGGCGCCTTCAGCATCTCTCAGCACGGTCACGCCGTGGGCACAGCCTCCTTCAACTTCACCGCCGGCCCCCGTGGCTACGACTCCACCTCGGTGGTTCGCATCGCTATGCAGGGCCTGGATTACGCTCTCTCCAAAACCGAAGTGCTCTCCCCGGCCAACCAGCTTCGCCACGTGCAGTTGAGCGCCACCGTCAACAGTTCGGCGGTCAACGTTACCGCCGGTCCCGACGCCGCCCAGATCCTCGTTAACATCTCCGCCAACGGCCGAAGTTCCACCGTCCGGCTGGAGCCGCACCCCGGCGCCGTTTTCCTTCCCGACTTCGATCCCGGCGCTCTGGAAACGCTCCTTGCTCTGGGCGTCGCCCGCAACAACAGCGGCCTGTGGGCCATCCTCCCCAAGCAAGCCGGCGCCCAAATCGCCTCCATTCAGCCCATCCAGCTCGCCACCTACGCCGACGAGCGGGGAACCCTCGACGGCAAGCCCGTAGCCGTCCATCATCTCGTCGCCACCATCGCCGGCGCCGCCACCCACATCTTCTCCGGCCCTCAGAACCAGCTCCTCCAGGCCGAACTTCCCCAGCAGGGTTTTGCCCTCATCCGCAAAGGCTTCGTCCTCACCCCTCCCGCCAAACCCGGCGCCCCTCCCGATTCAGGCGTTCCGCCAACCCAGCAGTAATCTCCGCCCATTCCGGTTGAGCATGCGTGCACAATCCCGCTGCGCCGCCCAGCCTGCGCTCTCGAACGGTCAGTCCCCCGGTTCCGCTACAATTCTGAGCTATGACCGAGGAGTCTCCGGAAACCGTCTCCGTCGAGTTTGCTGTCGGCATTGGCGAGGGCAAATTCACTGCCACGGCAGTTGTGCCTGCCGGCCAAACCAACCTCACGCAGATACTGCCGGTCATACAGTCGCTTGACGATTCGCTCATCGCCGGCGTCGGCGCGCAGTTGGCCGAAGCCGGCCGCACCATCTCCTGCAAGGCCGGCTGTGGAGCCTGTTGCCGCCAGATGGTGCCCATCAGCATCTTCGAGGCCGAGGCCCTCGCCGCCTGGATTCGCACCCTCCCCGAATCCCGCCGGCAGGAGCTCGCCGGCCGCTTCCATCAAGCGCTTCTCAAACTATCCGCAGCCGGACTCATCGATCGCATGGTCAACGAAGACTGGCTTGCCGACACCGATTCCGCCCGCCAACTGGCCCTCGAGTATTTCTACCAGCGCGTTCCTTGTCCGTTCCTCGAGGATGAATCCTGCTCCATTCACCCCATTCGCCCGCTCGTCTGCCGCGAATACCTAGTGAGCTCCCCGGCGGAGCATTGCGCCGATCCGGTTACCCTGCAGATCGTCCCGGTCCGCCTGCCGCTCAACTTTTCCCGCGTCCTCAATACCGTCGGAGCGGAACTCGAACAGAGTATCCGCTGCTGGATTCCATTGCTCTTTCTCTTTGCATGGATGAAAGGCGACGCCCACCCCGGCGACAGAATCGCGGGCACAGGTCCCCAGGTGCTCTATGAATTCTTAAAGCGGACCAGCTTGGCGCACCTACCCTCAGAAGGCGCCGCACCCTCTGGCGAAGACCAGGCCCGCGAACCCAGCTAACTTGCCAGTTCGCTACCCCCGCCTCGTAGGGCTCTAATCGGCCACCGCGCCAGCCCTTTGACCCGTGATTTGCGATTCCCTGATCCCTAATCCTAGTTCGGCCAATCTCATCTGCTTCGAGCTTCCCAGTGACACGCTCACGGCATGACGTACGTATTGAAGAGGCCCACCCAGTATCCCACGCTCGGGAAGCGCGTGTCGGGGCTGTACACGCGCACAAAGACGATTCCATTGCTGGCCTGGGGCTCGTAGGTGCAGGCTCCGGAGTCGGCGTCGCCATTGGCCGGCCCAAGATCGGACGCGGTAATACTGGCCAGCACTTCGAGTTGGCCATTGCCGTCCAGGGCCATGCCGATGTTGCCCTTGTCGAGGCCCTTCACCAGCAGCGCGCGGCAGCCATAGGTGTACTGAATGGCGACTGTGGGATCGCTGGGGTTGGGTACATCGTCGGCCGGCGAAGCGACAGCGACAATGCTGCCGTCGGCGCGAGTGGCCAGATCCAGCTCGTAGAAGAACTGGTGCCCCTCAAGGAGCGCGGCATCCGCGGTTCCCGCCAACTGGCCGTTGTATTGCCACGTCCACGAAGAAGGCGCCACGGAGAGGTTGGGAGTGGTTTCAAAGACGCCGTAAAAGTTGTGCCCGGGCAGCATTTGGGCCGGCGACGTGCCGTATTTGCACATCAGCACCATGTAGAGATTGCTGCTCTTCATGTACAGCGCCGGCTCGGCCCACTGCTGGCAGTTGCTCAGGGAGGGATCGACAGTGGTGAGATTCACGTCATACGGAATCCCCGCCGACAGCCCATTGGCCGCAAAGCGCACCGTTTGCGAAGCCGGCGCGCTGCCCAGCGCGGTGGGCGTCGAAGCCCAGTTCAGGACCATGGTGCTGTGCGGCACCAGGGAGTCGACGATCGTGCTCCCCTGGTCGACGTAGTAGTTCAGATGCGCACTGAACCAGGTCTCTCCGGTCTGGCCGTTCACCTGCCCCGGCAGGATGTTCAGAACCTCGTTGGACGTGTAAGCGGTATCGCCGTTCGATGGGTCCGTGGTCTGCTGGGATACCCAGAGATCGGTCGGAGTATTCCATGTAACTCCGTTGTCGGAGCTATAGGAGAGGTGAAGATCGACCACATCGACTTCATTCGAGCTGGCCGCATTCCACACATGCGGCCAGGAGTAGCCCAGCCAGACCAGCCCGGTGGCTGGGTCCTTGCGCATGGTCGGGTCCGCGAACCCGGAGAACTTGTCCGCCGAAGCGCTCTCCGGAAGCGTCAGGCTGGCGCAGGTCGAAGCGGTTGGCGCCATGGGCTGGCTGGTCGCGGTGTCGGTATTGGCGCAATTCACCCAGGTCAACGTCGAGACCTGGGTCGCGCCGGTCGTGTCCTGCGCGGAGACGGCTACGGTGTAGGGCGTGCTGGCCAAATTCGAGTAGGAGAGCGTATCCTGCGGCTCCTGCGCCCAGGCAGCCGGAGCCTGGTTGTCAAGCTCCGATTCGAGGCTGGATAGGACAAGGTCTCCCGTGGTCGAAGCCGTCGCCGGGAAGCTGGCGCTAGTGTGCGTCCACGTCCAGTCGGTGGGCGTTGTTACCTGGCCAGTGACCGAAAGCAGATTTGAGTGGCTGGCCAGAACCGTGAAGGCCGCCGAAGTCGCTGTGGGAAGGCTCGCATAGGACGCGGTCAGCGTATACCCCACGCCGGGAAAGTCCAGAGCGAGGTTCGAAAACGTGGCCTTGCCGTTGGCTACGGCTTCTTGCAGCGTTCCGGAGAGCGTGGCCGCGGCCGGATTCGCGCCCAGCGCTACGGTGACGCTGCCTGTAGCCCCGGTATAAAGATTGCCGTATTGGTCGAGGACGGAGACAGTCACAGCGGAGAGCGGCTGGCCCAGATCGTTCAAAGCGGCGGGAGCGCTGAAAGAGATGCTGGTCGCGACCGGCGCCGCTGTAACCGTAAGCGTATCGCCCGGGCTGGTTACGCCCTGTGCCGCGGCGGTGATCTGCGTCGTGCCTGCCGATACGCCGGTGGCCAAGCCGGTCGACGAGTTGATGGTCGCGACGCCGGTAGCGCTGCTGGCCCAGGTGAAGGTTACGCCGCCGATGGTGTTGCCGCTGCTGTCTTTCGCGGTGGCCGTGAACTGCTCGGTCGCGCCGGCGGCGATGGACGGCGAAGACGGCGTCACGGCGATGCTGGCAACGACTGGCGTGACGGTCAGCGTATCGGGCGCGCTGGTTACGCCCTGTGCCGCGGCGGTGATCTGCGTCGTGCCAGCCGACACGCCGGTGGCCAGGCCGGTCGACGAGTTGATGGTTGCGACGCCGGTAGCGCTGCTGGCCCAGGTGAAGGTCACGCCGCTGATGGTGTTGCCGCTGCTGTCTTTCGCGGTGGCCGTAAACTGCTCCGACGCGCCGGTAGCAATGGATGGCGAGGCTGAAGTCACGGCGATGCTTGCAAGCACCGGATTGCTGGGAGGAGTGGTCGATCCCGAAGAGCCACCGCCGCAGCCCGCTTGAAGGACGGAAATTGCAACAAGAAAAGCGAGATGGGATGCGGATTGCCCGGAGGGCAACCCGGTAGGAACATGACGCCTGATCATATCTTCCTCGCGATCGGCCGTCCCATTGCAGCTCGGAATCTGCAAAACTGGCGGACCCGGTGTCTAACTGCAAACACCCGCACCGGCATAGACGCGAAAATCGCAGTCGAGTTGCGGTAATTCTTCTATCGGCAGTTTGGGAAGCGTTGTGAAATCCCGGCGTGTTGCAGAGTGTGGAACCCGCCCCAACGGGTGCCCAGGCGCTCAGGGCTTGGACAGCAGCGTCTTCAACCGCGTCTCGATGGCCTTCAGATCGGGCTCGCCCTGGAACCGCGCGCGAACTTCGCCGTTTCTGTCGATCAGGTACGTCAAGGGCAGTCCAAGAACTCCGCCGTAAAGATGTCCGAGCTTTTCGTCGCCCATGGCCACGGGATAATTCAGCTTCAGCTTTGCGTACAGTGCGCGGGCCAGCGCGGGGTCGTCGTCCATCGAGATTCCGATAACCTGGAAGCCTTGCGGACCGTATTGCCGCTGCCACTGGGCGAACCTGGGCATCTCAACCTGGCAGGGGGAGCACCAGGTGGCCCAGAAGTCGAGCAGCACCACCTTGCCCCGGAAGCTGGCGAGATCCAGGTTGCCACCGTTCAAGTCCGTCAGCGTGATCTCAGGCGCCTTCTTATTGAGGAGTGACTCCGTCGCGAAGGCTGTGCGCGCGCCGGCAGCGAAGGTCCCTACCAGCAAACTTGCCGTCAGGAAAGCGCAAACCCCGATTCTCGCTCCAGTGGCCGCACCCGGCCCAAGCGCCTTCTCTCTGCGTGAACCGCTGCTAGCGGCCGCTCTCAACCGGGTACCCCTTGTCAACCCAATCCGCCCCGAGGTTGTCGGCGATGTAGAGGGCCTTGACGTTTGTGAAGCCCAGATCGCGCAGCAGCTTGAACGCGGGACCAATATTGGGGCAGCGGTTCCACGGGCAGCAGCCGCAATAGAGCACGATGAAGGTCTTCCTGGGCAGCGGCGTCACCCTGTCCTGCAGTTGCTTGAGGCCCGCGGCTTGCGATCCGGGGCCGGCGTACTCCGATCCCGCGATATGGGCCTCGGCAAACAGCATGTGCGAGCCCACCTGCAAAACCAGCGGCCGGTTTGCGCCCTGGGCATGAAGGATGCGATTCAGTTCTTCGGGTTGAAGCACCTGCGCATTGGAAATGGAAAAGGCGCTTTCTGGCGACACCACGCCCCCAGTAAACTGGGGGTGAATCGGCGGCTGCGCGGCAAGCAGTATGGCAAGAACGGCGATCATTCCCACTCTTTGAAGCAGGTCAAATCTCATCGGGGTTTCTCCGCAACCAGTCTAACCCGCGGCGGGCGACCTGCTTGCAGGCGGCATGTTCCTGGGGAAGAAAGATCCCTGCCGGGAAGGCGGCCTGGGGCACTCGGCCGGCCAAACGCGAAGACGCCAGAGACCGGAGTCTCTGGCGTCTTCAAAGCAATGAACTCGCAGGTTACTCGAACCATGCACCGTCCCGATTAGCCCTGGAATGTGGCTCCGAGTCGCCTCGAATCCTGCACCTTCCGGCTCGGCCAGCGGTGAGCGCCGGGGTTGCCCCCAAACCCTCGCCCCAGAGCCGCGCCATCCGATGGGGTCTTCGAGTTTCCTCGAATCCCGCACTCCCCGGCTGCGCCGTCCATGCGTCTCCGGGTCACTCCGAATCCTGCATCTACGGCTGGGCCGATGATGACTCCCCGGCTTGACTCGAACTTTGCATCCTCAGGCTAACCTGCGGATGAATCTTCAAGTCCCACCGGGTCTTGCACTTTTCAATCCGGCTCTGAATGCATTCTCGATGTGATCCCAATCTTCCACTCGCCGGTTTTGCCGGCCATGAACTACCGAGTTCAATCAATTCCGCATCGTCCCGCCAGACCGAAACTGCGTTTCCGATTCCCTGCGTGGTCACCAGCTAGCGCGAGAGTAGGACGGATCAATCTGTGGAAGCAAGTGCAAAAGGCGAAACATTCTGTGGATTTCACAAGTCCTGGTGCATAAATCGATCGCGCCCAGGCGCATTCTTCCATCGCGGCATGACTCCTCCCCCGCAGGCGTCGCGGATCGAACTACGCGGCGTTGCAAACCGCCTCTTCTATTTCAACCCCAGCAGGTTTCATGCCTGGGATCAGGCCTTCCTGCGCAGATGCGACCGTGAAACTGTATCGCAGGTTGGGCGTCTCGGAAACCATACGCGGGATATCGCCTGCGCCGGCGGGCCTGCCGAAGAGCCAACCTTGACTGAGGTCGCATCGGAACTCCATCATCGCGGCGGCCTGCTCTTCGGTTTCCACTCCCTGAGCTACGGTGGTGAGTCCGAGGCTGTGCGCCAGGGAGACAACTGCGGCGACGATCTTCCCGCTCTCGCGGCCTTCGGTTGCCGAGTGGACAAAGCTTCTGTCTATCTTGAGTTCATCGAAGGGTAAGGCCTGCAGGAGGAACAGGCTTGAGTGGACTGTGCCGAAGTCGTCCAAAGCCAGGCGGCAACCGAGAGCCTTCAGGTCGCCGGCCACAGCCTGGGCGGTGTGCAGGTACTCTATCAGTGTGCTCTCGTTCAACTCGACGGTCAGCCGCTCCAGCGGAAAGCCGCCCCGCCGCGCCACAGCCGCAATCTGGCCGGGCAACGTCCTGTCCACGAGTTGATGAGGTGAAAGGTTGACCGACAATCCGAGTGAAGCAGGCAGCAAGGGAGCTGCCGCAAATGTCTTTGCCAACAGCCTTTGCGTAAGCGCATGGATGAATCCGCACCTCAGAACGATGGGAATAAAGGCGTCCGGCGCGATGGCGCCCAGGCGCGCATGGTTCCAGCGGGCAAGTGCTTCAAAACCGGTTAGCCGCCCGGTCGCGAGTTCCACTATTGGCTGGAAGAATGGAAAGAACTCATCTTCCCCAAAAGCCCTGCGCACGTCCTGTGAATCCAGGAACATAGCGCAACTGTACGCCAATAACAGGAGCGGCGCCATGAACCGAGGTAATGTGTCCGGCTCTGTCGGCCCAGGTTGGGAAGGATTGCAACTGCGAATTGCTCTCTCCGCAAAAGCGAACAAGTTCTAGATGTCCAGGTTCTTCACGTCCAGCGCATTGTCCTCGATGAACTTGCGGCGGGCTTCCACGTCTTCGCCCATGAGGGTGGTGAAGATGGCTTCGGTTTCGGCAATGTCTTCCAGCTTGACCTGAAGCAGGGTGCGGCGCTCGGGGTCCATGGTGGTCTCCCAGAGCTGCGAGTCGCTCATCTCGCCCAGACCCTTGTAGCGCTGGACGATATATTCCTTCTTGCCCTGCTCGACGATGTAGGTGAAGAGGTCGCGGGCGGTCAGCTTTTCGACCGGCTCGCGCAGCAGACGGGCGGTGCGGCGGGCGGCCTTGGCCTCAGCCTGGGCCTCGGCGCCGCCGGCTTCCGCCTCCTCGGCCTCCTCCGGTTTGCTCTCGGAGGCGCCGGCTTTCGCGGCGTACTCGACCAGGAACGGCGGCTCCAGGAACTCCTTGATGAGCGAGTACTTGGACATCATCTGCCGAAACTCGGGGCTGGAAGCCAGGGTCCAGTCGACGCGCCGTTCGGCGCCCTGGGAATCGGTAAAGCTGATCGACCAGGTATGGTGCTCCTCGTCCTCGACCGGGTCGCCGACGGACTTGAACTGGAACTCGCCGGCCATCTCCGTCAACTGCTCATGGAGCTGGGCCAGCTTGGGTGGAAGGTCGCTCTCGGCCTGGGAGGCGAAATCGGCGCGATGCAGCAGCTCGGCGCGAGCTAGAAGTTCCGTCAATCTTTCATTGCGGATGCGCTTGTCCACGCGTTCGACGAAGCCCAGGTACTCGTCCAGTATGCCCATGAAGCGGGTGAGATCGGGGCCCTGGATGCGGCTGGCCGCCTCGCCATGGCGCACCACCATTCCTTCCGACGCGCGGCTAACCATAACGCGCACAAACTCGCGCTCGTCCTTGATGTACTGCTCGAAGCGGCCCTTCTTGATTTTGAACAGGGGCGGCTGGGCGATGTAGATGTTGTCGCGCTTGATCAGCTCCGTCATGTGGCGGAAGAAGAACGTGAGCAGCAAGGTGCGGATGTGGGAGCCGTCGACGTCGGCGTCGGTCATGAGTATGATCTTGCCGTAGCGAATTTTGGCGGCGTCGAAGTCGTCCTTGCCGATGCCGCAGCCCAGCGCGGTAATCATGGCGCGGATCTCCTCGTGGCCCAGCATCTTGTCGTAGCGCGCCTTCTCGACGTTGAGGATCTTGCCCTTGAGGGGCAGGATGGCCTGGAAGCGGCGATCGCGGCCCTGCTTGGCGGTGCCGCCGGCGCTCTCGCCCTCGACCAGATACAGCTCGCAGCGGTCGGGGTTGCGCTCACTGCAGTCGGCCAGCTTGCCGGGCAGGCCGCCGCCATCCAGGGCGCCTTTGCGGCGGGTCAGATCGCGAGCCTTGCGGGCCGCCTCGCGGGCGCGCGCGGCCTCGATCGCTTTGTTGATGATGCGCTTGGCGATGGGCGGGTTCTGCTCCAGGAACATGCCCAGCCGCTCGTTGACAAAGGCCTGCACGGTGCCGGCGATGTCGGAGTTGAGCTTGCCCTTGGTCTGGCCCTCGAACTGCGGCTGCGACAGCTTTACGCTGACCACGGCAACGAGGCCCTCGCGCACATCGTCGCCGCTCAGGTTCTCCTTCATGTCCTTGAAGAGGCCGAGCGACTGGCCGATGGCATTGATGGTGCGGGTGAGAGAGGTGCGGAAGCCGGAGAGATGCGATCCGCCGTCCACGGTGTTGATGTTGTTGGCGAAGCTGAAGACGGTCTCGGAGTAGCTGTCGTTGTACTGCAGGGCAATCTCTATCTCGACTCCGTCGCGCGCAGCCTCCATGACGATCGGTTTCTCATGCAGCACCTGCTTGCCGCGATTGAGGTGCTTGACAAACTCGGCGATGCCGCCGGCGTACTTGAATTCAGTGCGGCGGGCTTCGCCGGTCTTGGGGTCGGCGGTGCGCTCGTCGGTGAGCGTGATCTCCAGGCCCTTGTTCAGGAAGGCCATCTCCCGCAGCCGCTGGGCGAGCGTGTCGTAGTTGAACTCGGTGGCGATCATGATGCTCTTGTCGGGCAGAAAGTGGACCTTGGTGCCGCGCCTCTTGCTGGTTCCCGCCTGGCGCAGTTCGCTGGTCGGAAGGCCGCAACCGAAGTCCATCTCCCAGGTGTGGCCGTCGCGCCAGATCTCGACGTTGAACTCCTGTGAGAGCGCGTTGACGCAGCTCACGCCCACCCCATGCAGGCCGCCGCTGACCTTGTAGGTTGAGGCGTCGAACTTGCCCCCGGCGTGCAGCTTGGTCAGAACCACCTGCACCGCGGGCATCATCTGGCCGTTGGGCAGCGCCATCATGTCCACCGGAATGCCGCGGCCATCGTCGGTCACCGTGATCGAGTTGTCCACATGGATGACAACATCGATCTTTTTGCAATAACCGGCCAGAGCCTCGTCCACAGAGTTGTCCACCACCTCATAAACCAAGTGGTGCAGTCCCATCTCGCCGGTCGAGCCGATGTACATGGCGGGGCGAAGGCGCACCGCCTCCAGCCCTTCCAGAACCTTGATGTTTTCGCCGGTATAGCTGCCGTTATCGCCGTTGTCGCCGGAAGGGGGGATGCCGCCAGATACATCAGTCGCCATAGGATTCCGTTCGCTGGATATTCGCTTGCGAGCCCCAGGCTGGGCGCGGATTCCGGAATGCTTTTCCGGGCTGGGATACAGGGACTAACCGCTTGAATGACGGGGGCTTTTGCGAATTTGCCTAGCTTTATTTTAGCACACGGACAGGGTGCCCGGGAGCGGTGGGAAACGACACTGGCCGACTCCGGGAAAATGCTTCTCCGCCACGGTCCAGGCGGTGCCGGTGATGGACCAAAGCGAATGCGCCGGAGAACAACTCCGATCCGCGCTTAGGCAGGATGAGAGATATATCGTTGCGCGCAACAAGATGCGCGGAATCATACGGTTACAAGCATTGAAGCACGAATGGTCCATATTACCGCAGTAACCAAACTAATTACTAGTTGTTTATCTATATGAAAAAACTGGACTTATAATGACTTACAGAGTACCATCATCTGCAATCGGGAAGCCCGTCTCCCGCCATCCAAATCCATGAGAGGTTACCAACGATGAAACTCGCTCTCCGCATCTTAGCTCTCACTATCGTCTTTGTCGGCGCCGCTGCCGCCTCCGTCTCCCCCGCTACCACTCGAACCATCTCCAGCCACCAGTCGGCCACCGGCCCCATGCCGCGTCCCGACACACTGCCAGGGCCGTGTGGGCTTTACTGCCACTAGAGCCTGTCATTAACTTTTCTGCAAGATGCTGATTGTAAAGTACTTGCAGACCAAATGCTGTCGGCGCGAAATCACCGCAACTTGTTGATTCAGTCTAACTTCCACCAAAGTTAATGACAGGCTCTAGTCTCCTCACCACTCCGGGCGGAAGTAGCACAAAAGAGCCAGGAAGGAGGGCCGCATTTTTTATTGAGCAGCGGGAGTTTCGGCGCTATTCTACGAATGGTCGCAGAATAGCGTAAGGGTGGTTATGTCTTCGCAGCTTGCCATGTCCCTGATGAGCGCAGTGGAGTTTCTTCTGTGGGTTGCACTCGGCCTTCTGTTCTGGAAGAAGAAGCTGCATCGTCGCTTTCCGGCCATGGGAGCTTACTTGGTCTTGCGCGTAGCTTCCACGCCCGTTCTGCTGGTGTTCCTGCTCGACGGGGGGCTTCTCGGAAGCCAGCGAACTCTGCTTCCAATCTACTTTTTCCTCTACTGGGCGGTTTACATAGCCAGCGCCGTGTTGTTGTTCTTCGTCTGCTTGGAGGTCTTCCGCTCCGCGCTTTCAGCGCTTCCAGGGTTAATGAGGCTGGGGATTGTGGTCTTTCGCTGGGTGGTTCTGGCCTCCGTGATCATCAGCTTCTCGACGATCTCCTTCCCGCATTGGGACATCCGCATCATTGACGATATAGCCTACAGGTTGATGCGCTCGGTGAGCATCCTTGAGTTGTGCCTGCTGGTCTTTCTCTGCTTGACCATGAATGCGTTCTGCCTTTCGATCCGCGATCTGGCCTTCGGCATCGCTCTGGGCTTTGGAATGATGTCCACTGCCGACTTTATCCTTGCCGCCACATCCCACTCTTCTTTGACCGATCAGGTACAGTTCCTCTGTGAGTCGCTGATCTTGGTCTCACTGGGGATCTGGGTTACCTATGCCGCTCTCCCTGAGCCGGTCCGCAAGCCAATGCTCCTGCCGGTGAACTCCACCATCTACCGATGGAACGAGATTGCTTCCGCCCTCGGCCACACCGGAACCCAGGTTGCCGTGCGGCAGCCTGTCAACAGCTCTTTGCTGACCGATGTGGAGAACGTGGTGGACCGGGTGATGTCCAGGGACCTAAAGGACCGCAAATCGGAGACCTAGGCGCGGGCGCTACATGAATCGAAGGCAAGAAAAGGCCGCGGGAACCCCGCGGCCTTTTCTTGTGAATTCCGAGTCTTCTTACTCGGTTGCAACCGGTTCGATGGTAGCAAAGCGTCCGCGGCTGCCGCGGTCGGTAAACTTTACCCAGCCTGTGACCTTGGCGAAGAGGGTATCGTCGGAACCGATGCCCACGTTGACGCCCGGCTTGATGCGGGTGCCGCGCTGGCGCATGATGATCGAGCCGCCGGTAACCAGTTGGCCGGCAAAGGCCTTCACGCCCAGCCGCTGCGCATTCGAGTCGCGTCCGTTTGTGGAACTGCCTCCACCTTTCTTATGTGCCATTGTTTCGATCCCCTTCTGAATGTGTTGCGCTGCCTACTGGGCGGCGGTATAGGTTATGCCATCGGCTTGGATAGCCTTGACGCGCACCTCGGTAAAGTTCTGCCGGTGTCCTTGCAGCTTCTTGTACTGCTTCTTCCGCTTCATGTGGAAGACCAGGAGCTTGTCGCCGCGGCCCTCGCCGAGCACCTCGGCAATCACCTTGGCGGTGGACGGCCTGGCCATCGATCCGGGCTCGCCGCTGACCATCAGCACGTCGCTGAATTCGACGGTCTTGCCGGCATTGTCCTGGGCAACCACACTCTCCACCTTCACCACGTCGCCCAGCCCGACCCGGTATTGCTTCCCGCCGGTGCGAATCACTGCATACATAAAAAACCCTCCAGCGCTCCGGTCTCAAAACGAGGCGCATTCAAAATCGGATACCCCAGGAATGGGATAGTGTGCCGCATCGGGGCGCATACAGAGAGTCCTGTACCGGAAGGCGGCCGCGCACACGCGCAGTTTCCGAGCGTTAAGGCCGGCATAACCCCACATACCCTCAAAAGGATGCATCGCCAAACACTACGATTCTATCGTCAAACCGCGATTCCGGTCAATTTCCCGTCCCGCGGCCCAGCGATTCCAAGTGGGGGAGCATTGCGGGAACAGAGGATATTCATAAGGCTGCGCCAAGAGGACAAGAGAAAGTTGGCGGATATGGTTCCGATGCGCTCGGAGAACCGGGCGCGGATGAATTGGAATGCGGCGCCGTTATTGCCTTTCGAAGGCCAGGTAAACGACCACGCCGCTAAGCAGCGCGAGGGTTGCAAGGGCGGGAAGTAATACCATGATGCTCCAGCCGGAATTGAAAAGCGCGGATGGCCACAGAACTTCGAGGTGAAGCGCGAGCGATTGCGGGAGCTGTTCCAGCCAAGTGAGCCATTGAAGGCCAGATTTGGCCTGCCAGACGAGAAATCCCGCAACGACCAGCAGATTGACGGCCAAGGCGAAGATCTGCGCGCCCAGCAGCGGCTTGCCCACCCGCTCCACCGCGGCATTGCGGCGGCGCAGTTGAGCGCGCCACCACAGCGCTCCCGGTGAGCTGACGTGGGCGATGCTTGCCGCATCGGCGCGCGCGCTCTGGAAAGCCATAGAAACCAGAACCAGGTCGCCGCAGTCGCGGCAAGCGCTCACGTGGCCGAGCAGCTCCTGGGTGCAGGCCTGGGGCCAATGGCCGAGGGCAAGGAGTTCCGCGACTTCCTTCTCACGCGAGCAACGGCTGAAGGTCATGGCTCCCTCCGATGGTTTGGCAATCGATCGTTCCGCTCGCGCAGCAGGCGGGCGATCCTCCGCCGCGCCCGGAAGAGCAGCAGGCGAATGCTCGCCGTGGCCAGGCCGGTGATCCCGGCGATCTCGCGGTGGGAGCAGCCCTCGGCATAAGCCAGCCAAAGCAGTTGCCGGTCCCTGGGACGCATCAGCGCCAGCATCGGGCTAAGCACAGCCCTTGAGTCGGCTTGAGCTGCGCTGGCGCCAGCCGCGAAAAACTCCTCCGGAATCTCCTCGATCGAAGTGGACCGGGGGCGACGCCAATGGTCGCGCAGCAGGTTGGTTGCGATGCGGAAGAGGTAACGGCGGGCGGCGACTTCGCCTTCGGCCAGGCGCGGCTCCGGCCGGGGCGCCGACAGGTAGCGAAGATAACTCTCCTGCATCAAGTCGTCCGCCAGCGCCGGATCGCCCGACACCCGCGCCAGATAAGCCCACAGGGGACGCGCCGAACGCTCATAGAATCCGGCGAACGCGTCGCTATCCATGGGCGGTTCCGCTGCCCGCGGCGCGTCGCCGGCCATCAGCTTCGGAAGGACAGTTTCCCAGGGCATAGGCTTCTTCACCGCATTCACGGCCCTTCCGACTCACTGCCGGTCCTGCGAGCCGGCGGGTGGTGCAGGCCAGTTGGAGGCTGCGGGGGGCTCGGGCATCAGGCCGAGGCGCGTGGCCAGCACCCAGGTAACCCCCGCGGAGATGATAAACCCCAAACCGGGCATGAGGGCTACAGTGCCCAGCACGAGCATCGAGACATTCAACTCAGGACTGGCATGGCGGAGGAGAAAGAATCCCGCGCCAAGAAGGACCAGCACAATTCCGATCTGAAGCGGGGTGAGCACCCGGGCAACCGCGTTGGGCATTCGCTCTTGCGTTTCGAAACCTACCGGAATGGGCGCTGCTTCAAGGAATCGCTTGCCGGCTTCAGTGCCCATGTAGAGCGCCAGTTCCTGATTGGAACTGAACTTGTCGATCAGCTTGCCGTGCACCTCGCTTTGCAGCTTGAAGATGCGGCTCCAGCGGCGGTTCTCAAGGAACACACGGATCAGGTAGATGAGAGCGCCAAGAAAGCACGCGAAACCCAGTATCGGCGGCAGCTCTTCCGCAAACCTCTGCCCGGCCGACTGTTCGTGCCATGGCTGCGGCAATTCCGGCCACACAGCACGTTCAAGAGCCTGGTCCCGCCGTCCACGTTGTCCTTCCAAATGAGTGAAGAGGTAGAACTCGGGGTTGCGGGCAATCTCCGGGTGCGAGGCAAGAAACTGCGCCAGCTCCGGATTGTTGCGGCTTACATAATCGTGGTTTGAGAGCAGGGAGGGATCGTGGGCCACGACGCTGGTGAGGGTCGGGCTCAGGCGCAACAGCTTGAGAAGCTGCTCCTGCGCGTCGGCCACGTCTTTATCGGAGGGAACCGGCGTGGTTGCCGCTTGCGCCGGGGCCGCGGGCCGCGATGACGCCGCTGGGCGGGCCGGCCCGGCGGGTTGAGTTTGCGCGGCGGCAAGAGTGGCAATCAGCAGGGCGGGCGCCGCAACGGCGCGAAGAACCCAGGGCGTGATCCGGTTATGGTTGTGCATTTCGATTTCCCTTCCAGTGAAAAGGCTTGCTGCCTCTTCTGCACATACAACGAGTGAGGCAGCCATTTGGTTAACAGCAATTCGCAGTCAAACTGTCCAGGGTTTATCATCGAAGGTGGCGTAGGCCGCGGTGGTCTGCGCCTTTGTTTTGTACCCCCGGCGGTGTTGGCTTGCGCTGGAGAGACCGCTGGGACGGGGCAGTTCTCTGGATGAGAGACGGGATGGACTAAGGGAAGCAGGGCGAGATGCGTGCGAAGACGGCGGTGGTGCTGGGCGCCCAATGGGGCGACGAGGGCAAGGGCAAGATTGTGGACGTGCTGAGCGAGCGGTTCAGCGCCGTGGCGCGGTACGCCGGCGGGCACAATGCCGGGCACACAGTCATCGTCGGCGAGCGGAGGTTTGTGCTGCAACTGATTCCCTGCGGAGTATTGCGGCCGGGATGCAAGGGCATCATCGGCAACGGCGTGGTGCTGGACCCGATCGCCTTTCTCAAGGAAGTGGCCAAGCTGCGGGCGCTGGGCGTGGCCGTGGACGGGCAGCTTTTTGTGTCCAACCGGGCGCAGGTGATCCTGCCCTACCACCGGATGATCGAGCTGGCGGCCGAATGCGCGCCGGGGCGAAAGAAGATCGGGACCACGAGCAAGGGGATTGGGCCGGCCTACGAGGACAAGATGGCGCGGAGCGGCTTGCGGGTCGTGGATCTGCTGAGGCCGGAGCTGCTGAAGACGCACATCGAGGCCGCGTGCGCGGAAAAGAACGCCATTGCGCGGGCGCTGTTTGGGACCGGGACGGACCCGCTGGACCCGGCGAAGATGTACGAGGAGTATGCGGCCGCGGCGGAGCAGGTGAGGCCGTTTGTCGCCGACACAGGGCGTCTGCTGAACACCATCCTGGCCGAGGGCGGGAGCGTGATGTTCGAAGGGGCTCAGGGGACGCTGTTGGACATCGACCATGGGACGTATCCGTTTGTGACCTCGTCGTCGGCGACGGCGGGCGGGGCGGCAACGGGCGCCGGCGTGGGACCGACGGCAATCGGCACGGTGATCAGCGTGACCAAGGCTTATGTAACGCGGGTGGGCGAGGGGCCGTTCCCGACCGAGATTCAAGGCGCCGTGGGCGAGAGCCTGCGGGCGCGCGGCAACGAGTACGGAGCGGTGACCGGGCGGCCGCGGCGGTGCGGCTGGCTGGACATTCCGCTGCTGCGCTACTCGAACCAGGTGAATGGGGCCGAATGGCTGGTGATCACCAAGCTGGACGTTCTGGACGAGCTGGCCGAGATTCCCGTCTGCATCGGGTACGAGATCGGCGGTTCGCCGCGGCGAGTGACGGACGTGATTCCGGCGGATGTGCAGGGGCTGGAGCAGATCAGGCCGCGGTATGCGACGCTGAGAGGATGGAGGGAGTCGACCGAGGGGATTACGGAGTTTGAGAAGCTGCCCCAGGCGGCGCGGGAGTATCTGCGTTTTCAGGAACGGGAGAGCGGGGCGCGGATCGGGATGGTTTCGACGGGGCCGGATCGGGAGCAGACGATCGTGCTGCCGGAGTTTGCCGAGGCTCTCGATCGGATTCATGGGTAAACTGCAGAGGACAGCTTGAAAATGGTCCTGGGGCTTTGCCGTCCAGGCAAGAGAGAAAAGGATTCCATGGTCAGCTTTATGGTTCGCATGAAATTTGCACCCGAAGATCGCGCGGATGTGGCGGAGACGCTTCGTCAGTTGGCGGCGGCCTCGCGCCGGGAACCGGGATGCGTGAGCTACATACCGCATCAGCAGGAAGACGACCCCGACACCGTTCTCATCTATGAGCAATACGTGGACGCGAAGGCCCTGGCGGCGCACCGGGAGTCGGACCACTTCAAGAAGCACGCGGTGGGGGGACTCTACCAGAAGATGCGGGAGCGGAGCGTGGAGAACCTGGTTGCTGTCGTTTGAGGGTGGATTCCGTCCAACCGGCGGGAGCGCCTGGAGTGGGGAGCGCGGATTCTTAGCGTGCGGGCGAGCGAGGATGGAGATGCGCTTGCTGGAAACCGATTGACCGGCCCTGCCATCGAGGGCTAGTATCCGATACGGCTATGCGGGATGCCTCGACCAACTCTTCTATTCGCATGAACCGGCGGACGGTGCTGGCGGCAATGCTGGTCCCCGTGCTTATGCTGGGGGTTTGGGCGCGTCCTCTCCATGCGGGATCGCCCGTGACACAGAAGCACGAGCGCCGCCACGAGATCGACCAGCTTGAAGAGGTATGGCGCAACGCCGTGCTGACCGGCAACGCCGCGGCCATGGACTCCCTGCTGGCCGACGACTACATGGCCATCACCGCCTCCGGCACCCTGCAAACCAAGGACCAGGCGCTGGCTAACCTTCGCGCCGGCCGGGCGCATATCACGACACTCGATATCTCCGACCGGAAGGTGCGCTTCTACGGAACAACGGCGGTGGTCACGTCGCAGGCCGACGTGAAAGGGACGAACCCCGAGGGCGACTTCTCCGGCAGCTTCCGTTACACCCGCGTATACGTGCGGGATGCGCGGGGCCAGTGGAAGATCGTGAGCTTTGAGGCCAGCAGGATTCGCGCGCCCGGCGAGCACAGACAGTGAAGGACCTCACGATCGCAGGTCGCGGCATATGCGCCGCCGAGAACAACAGACCTTCCATATACAACACTGAGAATGCTCAAGGTCTCCGACCGCGTGATTTCGTACGTGGCGATTGAGTGCTGAGGTATCCCACCCTAGGCGCAAAAACAGAGGCGCGCTGCCCAGAGGGTGCCCAGGTGGGGCACCCAATTTTGGTACAACAACAAGCGGTCAGAGACCTAGTTCGCCGAATCAAACCGGACAGCAGCGAATCTCGTTCGTCCAGTGGGATACCTCGGCTGATTGAGGGCTGTCTTCGCAATTGGCGCCGGACGACTTGCGAAAGGCGGGGTGCACGGTTGAGAATGCTTTCGTTCAGCATATTTAGTATTGGTTGCATTCCGCGGCCGCCAGAGCAGTTCGCTGCGAGAGAAAGCGCAACCCAAAGGAAGCATTGATGCATTCTGTCTGGATTGGCGAGTTTATGGGCACGATGGTTCTGGTGCTGTTGGGCAACGGCGTGAATGCCGGCGTGACGCTGCGCAAGTCGTACGCGGCGGACTCCGGCTGGATCGTCATCACCACCGGCTGGGCGCTGGCCGTGCTTTGCGGCGTGATGGTGGCGCAGGCCTTTGGCAGTCCCGGAGCCAATCTGAATCCGGCCATAACGCTGGCCGTTGCGGTGAACGGCGGTAGTTATTCGCAAGTGCTGAGCATGTGGTCGGCGCAGTTATTGGGAGCCATGAGCGGCGCGACGCTGATGACGCTGCACTATGCGCCGCACTGGTCGCTCACGCCCGATCCGGCGGCCAAGCTGGGCGTCTTCTGCACCAACGCGGCGGTGCGCAATCCGCTGGCGAACATTCTGAGCGAGGCTGTGGGCACGGCGGTGCTTGTGTTGGTGGCGGGGGCAATCTTCTCGCACGGAGTAGCGGTGAATGGGCCCGCGGCGGGAATGGGGCCGTGGCTGGTGGGCAGCCTGGTGTGGGGCATCGGCCTCTCGCTGGGTGGAACCACGGGCTACGCGATCAATCCCGCGCGCGATCTGGGTCCGCGCCTTGTTCATTGGCTGTTGCCGATTCCCGGCAAGGGCGGATCGAACTGGCGCTATGCGCCGATTCCGATTGTTGGAGACCTTGCCGGAGCGGTGCTGGCGGGGCTGTTGCTGCGCTATGCGCATCTGTAGTTGGCCGCAACCCCACACTTACCAACTCACCACCGTTACGGAAAAGGGTTCGAGCTTGAGCTTGCCCGCGATCGGCTTGACGCTGCGCGCGGGGCCATCGCCGGTTCCGGCGTCCACGGCGAGCGCGCGGGCCTTGTCCGCATCTTCGAGCGGCAGATCGACGGCGCGGTCGCGTTTGTTGACCAGCAGCAGCTTGCGGCCCTTCGGTGTGAGAAATGCCTGCGCCGCCAGATCACCTGAACCGATCGATGTTTCGACCAGCTTGTCGCCGGGATGGAAGGAATCCTTGAGCAGCTTGAGAACCCAGAAGCGCGCATTGGGCTTGTTGGTGATCCAGTTCATCATGCTGACGCTGGGGAACTGCGTCGGATAGCCGATCAATTGCGACTCGCTGACTATGTCGATCTGCTGGCGCGAGAGCTCTATATATAGGTAGGCGTAGAGCGCCCCGGCCAGGTTCCAGTACGCGGGCGGGATGGGCTGCATGACGTGACCGGGCTCGCCCTGGCTGAGATCGTCCGATGAAATCACGCCCAGTTCATCGATGTCGGTTTTGGTTTGGGGCGAGAGGCGCTTGCGAATGTTCTCGATGTAGCGAACCGCGGTAAGGAATCCATCGGCCTGGTCGAAGTAGGTGTACTGCCAGTCGGCGATGGTCTCGTTAGCTGTGGGAATGGCATAGAAGTGATAGGAGATGTAATCGAGCGAAATGCCCGGCTTGTGGTTGGCGGGATTGAGGAAGTACTCGAAGAAGCGAGGATTGTCGCGGGGCATGGCCAGCGCCATTCCCATGAATTTGGTCTCAGGGCTTACCCGGCGAATGCCCTCTACGATGGCATCGTAGCGCGCGGTGTACTGCTCGGCGGTCATCGTGTGCTCGAACTCCGGTTCGTTGAGCACCTCCCAAATGAGCAGCTTTTCATGATAGCCGGATTCGTGGCGGACGCCGTTTTCATCGGTGAAGCCGCCGTTGACATACCAACTCACGAGCCGGCCGTAGTAGTCGCCAAGCTCCTTGCCGGTGGGATCGCGCAGGTCCGTGCCCTGCGTGTAATCCCAGGTGACCTGATTGGGGTCGGAAGGGTAAGCCACGGGCTTGTCCGTCTTGAAGAGCCAGGCGGGGATGGTGCTGAAGTTGACCACGGTGGGATGGCCGTCGGTGGCGGCGAGAAAGTCTTTCATCATGGGATCGATGAGAGTGAAGTTCCAACTGGTCTTCTGTACGGTGGGCGGCTCGAGCTCGGCCACGGCGAGTTTCGGATAAGGCAGCCACGGCACATAGCGAACATAATCGCCGCCCAGATCCTTCACGGCTTTGTAAGAGGCCGCGCTGAGCGGGTTGCCCGGACGCAGCGGCGGGTTCACAACCACCTGAAGCGTGGGGGTGGACCGGGAAACGACTTGCGTCTTATCCCAATGAACGGTGAGGGTTGGCGGCTGCTGTGCGCACGCGGGTATGGCGCTCCACATGCCAACCATGGTCACCATCAGCAGGCGGATCATGACGAGCAGTTTTGCGTTCATTCGAATCGAGGACTGCATGGACACTCCTTGCGCATTCGTCTTCCGGCTTTGGCCAGATTCTCAGAAGCGGAAGCCGATGCGCGGACAAGTTATACCACCGCGGAGGCATTCCTTACGAGTCTTCCGGTCGATGTTGAATGATTGCGCCGGTCATTGGAGGGCGCCGGGGTTCCAAGAGCAGGGCGTATGAGCTCGTCGAAACGGGTTTCGCCCGCCGCAGCGGAGGAGACCTGGAAAACCTCACCAGCTATTCCAGGCGCGATGCGACCAAGGCAAGCACGGCGATGGCTGCCGTCTCCGCGCGCAGAATGCGCGGGCCAAGCGATGCGGCGATCCAGCCATTGGCGTCGAAGAGCGCTTCTTCCTCGGGCGCCCATCCGCCTTCGGGACCGATGGCGATCTCCAGCGCGGGCATCTCGTCCCCGGCCGCGGCCACCGCTTCATCGAGAGCATGGGAAAGTGTGGTGGTGCGCTCCTGCTCGGCGAGCACGATGCGAGAAGCCTTTGAAGCCGCGCGCACGCGCTCGGCCAGCGGAGCCGGATCGCAAATGAGAGGCACATCGGAACGGCGCGACTGCTGCGCCGCTTCATGCACGATGCGGCGCCATCGCCCCGCGCGCTGCTCCGCGGCCAGCGCCAGATGCTTCTCAGTGCGGCGCGCGATCACCGGGGCCACTGCGGCAACGCCCAGTTCAGTGGCCTTTTCAAGAGCCCATTCCATGCGGTCGAACTTATAGATGGATAGCACCAGGGTGACGGGCAGCGCGGGATCGGCCTGCAACTCGGCGATCAGATTGAAGCGAACCTCAGCGGGAGTGACAGCGGCAACCTCGGCATGAAAGACGTGGCCGCCCGCGACCACATCCGCCTCCATCCCCGGCTGCGCGCGCAGCACCCGCGCCATGTGTTCAGCCTGCGCGCCAACGATGGTTGCGGTGGCCTCGTCCCAATGTTCGGCAATCCAGCGTCGGCGGGTCACAGGTTCCTCCGGAGCCTTCTCTGCGTTTACAAGTCTAATCCATTTCCAGAAACACTGAGGGGGACGCCCTAGAGCGCCCCCCTCGCGTGTTGCCGTTTGTTGGTTGAGCGATCCGCTACTTCTTCTTTGCGGCCTTCTTCGCAGGAGCTTTCTTTGCGGCGGCCTTCTTCGCGGGTGCTTTCTTGGTTGCCATTTGCCTATTCTCCCTCTTTGCTGATCGTCAGCGATTCTGCAACAATTCTATTGCAGTTGAAGAATGTATAGATTCACTCTTCATCGCTGTCAAGAAAAAAACGTATCGGCGGTGGAAAAGAGGTCAACAATTTATCAACACGGAATCGAGTGTCAATTTGAGGAGGTCAGAGAACAGGGAAAAGAGAACGGATAAATGCGTTGCCGATTCAGAGGCTCGTCACTTCATGCAGCCCGCGGAGGCGCGCTCCTTCACAAACTGCGATAGCGTTCCGGTCTCGCGCCGCTGGATCAGGTCGTCGAGAAACGGCTGCCGGTCCTTGGGGGTTCGCATTCAACAGAACCTCGTAGGTGCGCAGCGCGTCTTCGACGCCGGCCTCATATTCGGCAAGGTGATCATCCTGTTTATCGGGATTCTGCAACACGAAAGCGGTTTGCGCGAAGACCATCGCCGTGAACAATGTCGTGCCGTCTTTCTAATCGCCCCTGGGCAGCTTGTCGAGAATCATGCACTCATTCACATGGATGTCTGGAACCTCAATGATCCAAACCGTCAACCACTGCTTCTCCAATTGGAGAGCGGGATTGAGGGGATCGGCCTCGAAATGGTGAACGTACTCGAGCGCCTGCTTCCGTTCCTCGGGAGTTGACGGTCCGCGATCGGCGGCCGTGGAGGCGATGGGCGCAAGCAGGAGCGCGCTGCCCGCCAGAGCGGCAGGGATCGTGCTCAAGCATATGACGGTAGTCCTCTTCGGCAAAATCAGCAATCAATCCCATTCAGGGCAAGCCCCGCAAGGGCGGTCTCTTTGGCATTGCGTCAGAATATGCGGCAGAGTACAAAACGTAGCCACGCTTTCCTTCTCTGCGCTCAGCACTCGGTGATACTCAGAGAGATGCAAACCTGGAGCGGGCGTCCGCCTCAAAACTGTTTCGCCACTCCCGACCGTTCGCAAGGGAATGAGACACGGGCCAGCATCGCGGCTGCCCAGGCCCAGACCAAACCCGCCAGAACATCGACGCCATAGTGGAATCGCAGGCCAACAGTGGACAGAGTCACACCCAAACTGGCAAAGACCTCAACCGCCATCAGCCACTGCGGAAGCTTGCGCCTGCAAAGCAACACCAGCAGCCAAGGAATCGCAGTGTGCAGGCTGGGAAAGCAATCGAAGGCATAGCGGTAATTGTCCATCAGGAATTGAAGGCTGGTCATCCTCCCATTGTCCAGGCGGCAATCTTCGGTGCATCGCGCAATACTCTCTTAGCCAGCAAGAACAGCACAACCAACAGAAGACCAAGAGCAAAGCCCAGGCCTAGTGGCGGCAGAGAAGCCGGGTAGATCTGCGGCACCACAGGTTGGCCACCTTAGTCACGATCGGACGGTGATAGAGAAAGAAGGGAAAACTGACCACCCCTATCGCGCCAACAACGCGAACCACATGCGTGTCGAGAGCCATTCGCCAAGCCAGGAATGCAGCCACGGCAATCAGCACTCCAGTCGCCGTGTCATGAATCGGATAGCCTGCCGGGGAAACTTCAGAGAGAATGACGAGGAGAATCAACATGAGTGCCGTCCCCGCCACAGCCCCTGCCGGCAACGCGACCTCGCCCCCCGCCGCAGCCTGTCCCCTATCCATATCCCCAATCCGAAGACGGCCAGCCAGTCGAGCGCCAGGGTGTGTCCAAAGTATTCGTTTCGTTCCATGATTTGCGGCAGGCTTGTAAGCTGGCGCACGATGAAGCCGGCGACGGCCATCGGCAAAAGCAAAGGTAGCCCGAAGCGAACGATCGGCCGCCTCATCGGAAGAAACAACAGATAAAGCTGGAAGAAGACGGCCAAGCACCACACAGGCGAATCGATGATGAAAAAGCGCTTCGCATCGAATGTGGTAAGCAGGAGCAGGCGCTTTGCTATCCGAGCTAAGGTAAAGGGATGCCCGGCAACCCACTCCAATGCGGCAAAGACGACGAATGCAATCCAGAACGGCGGTACGAGCTTGAGCGCGCGGCGCTTGAGAAAAGCGCCGACTCCGATGGCTTCTGGAGTGCCAAAAGCGAGCCCTAGGCCGCTCATCGGCACAAAGAGATGAACCCCCACATATCCGAAGCGCACCATAATGCGCAGCAAGACCTCAGAGTAACGGCCGGCTCGAGCAGCTGAGGCGCGGAATCCGAAATCCGCTCCGCATGGAGTGAATCTCCATTGCATCAAAGCGGGGGCGGCAATCCGCGCGACATCCACACGGATCGGGCAAAGTGGTGGAAGAAGATGAGGAGAATCGCAGTTCCGTTGGCGAAGGTCAAAAAACTGCCCGCCTGGTCCCGTCTCAAGCCGATTAAGCGTTGCATTCGATTCTCTTCCTCGCAAACCGGACCCCCTCAATTCACATGGACGCAATCGAAAAGTGAACAGCTGGCATGGCAAAGGTGCAATAAGCGGCCAGCGAGGAGAATACACTCGCTGCGACTATCAACTCACAAAGCGGCAACTGCTATGCATGATTTGCATTGGATGAGTGCAGCTTCGGTTGCAGGGGCGGGACAATCCTGGCCACGAGGTAGTTGAGCGGGGATCTTCCATTGGCAGGCCGCAACTGATTGCCCCGGAACTGTATTCACATAGCCCAAAGCAATTGATCGCGACCTATCTTGACCGGTATTCAGTCGAGTAGTCCGACGTTCTCAGTTTCCACAACTACGGCTGGCCCGAGGACTTCGAGCGGGAGGTGGAGATCATCCGCAACCTGACCGGCGGCAAGTAGGCTATAAACATGACTCCGCTTCTCTGCGAGGCTTACCTATGAATCGGCGCTCCTTTCTGCATACGGCCGCGGCGCTCGGCGCTCCTCTTGTTGCGGCTCCATTGGCTACCATTCCAGGCGCTGCGGTTCAGGCTGCGCGCGGCCCGGCCGGCGAAGACGCCAATCGCTCTTCCGAGAGCGCGCGGCGGATTGAACGAGCCACGGCAGCAGCGTTGGCCATGCAGCGCCGCGACTGGGAGCAGGGCATCTTTGCGCAGGCGCTGGTTGAAGCCGGCGACCGCAAGCGAGTCATCCTTCTTACCAAGGCGGCCATCGTCCAGCGGACTCCGGACGGGCGGCTGGGCGTGGTGGTCTCCGGCAGTCCCACCGACCCCGCGATGGGCGGCCCAGCCTACGCCCAGGCAGCCGAGTGGACCGGCGATGCCGAGATTCGCCAAGCGGTCGACGGGCTGCTCGACTGGATACGAAATAAAGCGCCGTGCAACCATGAGGGAATTCTCTACCACACCTTCCGAGCGCCGGAGATGTGGTCGGATGGGCTCAACGGCGCGCCGCCGTTTCTGGCCGCGATGGGTTTTGGTGACGAAGCGCTGGCGCAGATCGAAGGCTATCGGCAGCGGCTCTGGAACCCGGAGAAGAAGCTCCTCGCGCACATCTGGGACGACGGCAAGCGGCAGTTCGCGGACCCCAACTTCTGGGGCGGCGGCCATGGCTGGGCGGCCGCGGGCCTGGCGCGCGTCATCCGCAGCCTGCCCCACGACCGCGGTCAGGATCGCGATCGTCTTGCCGCCTTTGCCCGCGAGATCGTGGACGGCTGCCTCCAGCATCGGCGCCCGGACGGCCTCTTTCACAACGTGGTCGACCAGCCTGCGACCTTCGTCGAAACGAATCTTGCCCAGATGCTGGCGTTTGCCATCTATGAAGGCGTCACTGCTGGCTGGCTTCCCGCCGCTTACAGAGCTCAGGCAGACACCATGCGCGACGCCGCCCGCGCCAAGATGGACGCCTACGGCTACGTCCAGGGCGTTTGCGGCGCACCCAACTTCGACCGTCCCGGAACCTCAACGGAAGGTCAGTCCTTCTGCATCATGATGGAAACCGCCGGAGTCAAGGCAGCGTTGGCACATCCGGCTCATGGCTAGGGCGCCAACGCAGTCAATGCCCGCTACTTTCCAATGCAAAACGTCGAGAAGATCAAGTTCAGAATGTCGTCGGAGGTGGTCTGCCCGGTCAGCGAGTCGAGCGCCCACAGGGCGCGGTAGAGATCCAGCAGGATCATCTCGTGGGGGATTGCGTTCGCGTTCGCCTGGGCCGCGTCGTTCAGCGCACCCAGCGCGGTCACAATCGCCTGGTGGTGGCGCAGGCTGGTCAGCATCCCCGGCTCCGAGGCCGCCCCGCCGGTGGCGAGAGTCAGGATCCGCTCTCGCAGCGCCGCAATCCCCTCGCCCGTCAATGCTGAAGTCCGCAGCGCGCGCAGGCCGCCGATCTCCTCGGCCTTTTCGCTCGCTGCCGTCAGGTCGCACTTGTTCACGGCAATCAGCGCGGGCCGCCCCACGACGGCCGCGAGCAGCCGGTGCTCCTCGTCGTCGAGCGGCTGGGTCGCGTCCAGCACCACCAGCACCAGCGCGGCGTCGGCCAGCGCCTCGCGGCTGCGGGCAATGCCCAACTGCTCAGCCTCCTCCAGACTCTCGCGAAGCCCGGCCGTGTCCACCAGCTCCAGCGGAATTCCGTCAAGAGAGATGCGCTCCGTCACCGTGTCGCGTGTGGTGCCGGGCGTCGCCGTCACGATCGCCCGTTCGCGCTCCACAAGCCGATTGAAGAGCGAGCTCTTACCCACATTGGGGCGGCCCACAATGGCCAGGGTCAGCCCGTCATGGACGATGCGCCCGCGGCCAAACGACGCCGCAAGCGCCGCGAGCGGAGGCATCAGCTCGCCGATCCGGCGCGCAATCTCGGCCGCCGGGGTCACGTCCACGTCGTCCTCGGCAAAGTCGATGCCGGCTTCGAGCAGCGCAATCAGCTCCACCAGCGCCTGCTTGACCGGCTGCACGCGCCGGCTGAGCGCCCCGCCCATCTGGCTGGCTGCCTGGCGCGCCTGGGTGAGCGTCTGCGCCTCGATCAGGTCGCGTACCGCCTCGGCCTGGGTAAGATCGAGTCGCCCGGCCAGAAAGGCGCGCTGGGTAAACTCGCCCGGCTCGGCCAGCCGCGCGCCCAGGTCGAGCGAGCGGCGCAGCAGCAGCTCCAGCACCACCGGCGACCCGTGCGCGGCAATCTCCACCACGTCCTCCGCGGTGTACGAGTTGGGAGCGGCAAACCAGGTCACCAGCGCCTCGTCGATGCGGATGGCCTCGCCGTGCGCAACCCCGGCGCCTGCCGCATCCAGCACATCGGCGAGCCGCGCCCGCGCGTGCTCCAGCGGCTGGCGCAGGCTCACCAATTGCGCGGCAATCGATCCGGCCTCGGGCCCGCTCAGGCGCACGATTCCGATGCCGCTGCGGCCCGGCGGCGTGGAGATCGCGGCGATGGTATCCGTAGCTGGCTTCGATCCGGCCATAAGCTGCTCATAGTGTAGAGTCTGCAACCGGACGATGGGTTTCGGCCAGCGTTGAACTGCGCCGGGAAGCCGCCGTTACAAAAAAAGATCGAAGATCGAAGAATGTTGTTGACAACAACTAGTTGGTATGGAAAACTGGTTTACATAGACAAAGACAGCCGTGCGCTGCTAAACCGGCAACGAGCATCGGCGGCTTGCCTTTGGCGATCATGGAGGAACGAATATGGATCAAGTCGAAAGTCTTTTGAAGCGGCCCAGGGCCTACGACAACATCGACGGTGTGGGCGAGTTGATGTTGGGTTTCATGTGTCTGGTCTTCGCGCTGTTCCAGTGGTTACAGGTGCACACGCCCGAACACTCCATTTGGAACCGAACGTACATGTTCCTCATCTGGGTTGGGCTAATGCTTGTGGTCACCACCTTCGGGTACAAGGCGATCAAGAAGCACGTCACCTATCCTCGCACCGGATTCGTCAAATACCGAGCACCTGGCAAAACATGGCGGATGATCGTAACAATGATCGGTGCATTCGTCGCGGCAGTACTGGCGGCCTCTCTCTATGCTGCCCGCTCGCACTGGAATATGACATCCACCCTTCCCGCCGTGCTTGGCCTTCTTGTTGCAGCGGGCTACGCTTTCGGCGTCGGCAGGACGGCTCGCTGGAAATGGGCAGTGGCCGTGTCGATTCTGCTCGGCTCAATCGTGATTGCGGCTCTTCCGACGGACCTGACCGGCATGATTGCAAGCGGCTCATGGATGACTGCCAGTTATCCCGCCGAGAGCATTGGGACATTTCTGCTTTGCATAATCCTTTATGGCGCGATGTTTCTGATTTCGGGCGGCATCACGTTTTGGCTCTATCTGCGCCATACGCAAGCTCCAACGGAGGAAGCCAATGAACCGGCAAACGCAGACGCTCAATGAACTCGATCGCGTGATTCACGAGCCGGGACGGCTCATGATCGTCGCCCTCCTGTTCGCCGTCGACCAATGCGACTTCCTTTATCTGCAACGCGAGACTGAGATGAACAAGGGCACGCTGTCCAGCCATCTCTCCCGGCTGGAGGAGGCTGGATACGTCGAGGTGGTGAAGACCTATCGCGGAAAGGTGCCGCAAACGCTGCTGTGCCTGACGGAGGCCGGCCGCGAAGCCTTCCAGCGGTATAGGAAGATGCTCAAAAAAGCACTGTAAATGGAGAAGCAAAAGATTCGGCTTGAGAACCGGTTGTTGAACGTGTTTCGCCGGCATTTCTCCATTCAGTTGGGGCTCTTATCCATAGCTCCAGAAAAAGGTGCATGGATGGGAAACTTCAAATCTCAGACATACACCCTGATGGATAATTACACCAGCTCATACCCCGCAAACCAGTATCCGATTTCAAATGCCGCGGTGTCTTCGGCGTCGGAGCCGTGGATGGCGTTTTCCTGAATCGAGCCGGCGAACTTCTTGCGGATGGTTCCCTCTTCAGCGTTGGCGGGGTTGGTGGCGCCCATCAGCTTGCGCAAGCCGGCAATTGCGTTGTCCTTTTCCAGGACCATCAGAACTAGCGGGCCGGAAGACATGAACGTGGTGAGCCCATCGAAGAATGGCTTCCCAGCGTGGACGCAATAGAAGCCCTGGGCCTGCTCTTTAGAGATGTACTGCTTCTTGATGGCCACGATCTGGAAGCCGGCCTTGTCGATTTCGGCCAGAATGGCCCCGGTAAAGCCTTTACGGACCGCGTCCGGCTTGACGATGCTGAGGGTGCGTTGCGCCACGGGAAGAACCCCTTCGCAAGAGTGCGTATCCCCTATTGTAATCTCCGCTGCGGCATGATTGGCCGGGCGCTGCGATGCGCCGATCTGTTAAAGTTCTTGGCATGTTGCGCAATGCAGTTCTATACGTATCCGCCCTTGCCGCTGTTGTGATTGCCGCGCCTACAGCCAATTATGAGCAGACACAAAGCGCTGCGCCCGTGCAGAGTTCTCAGACCACCGTCTATCTTCAGGCGACTTCCGGACCTAACACAGGTCCACTTGTCCCGCTGTCTGCTGCACCAGAGCTGCGGGTCTTCGATCCGTCGCTGATTGACGCGACGGTGGACCCCTGCGACAACTTCTATCGCTACAGTTGCAATGGCTGGTTCAAGCGCAATCCGCTGCCCGCCGACCAGATCGCGTATGGCCGCTTCACGGAGCTGTATGAGCTGAACCGGCTGCATCTGAAGCAGATTCTGGAGGAAGCGGCCGCGCCAGCGCGCAACGCCAACGAAATCCCGCGCGCGACGAACGAGCAGAAGATCGGCGACGAGTACGCCAGCTGCATGGACACGGCGACGGTGAACAAACTGGGCCTGGCGCCGCTGCAGCCAGAGCTGGACCGCATTGCCGCGCTCCGGACGCCGGCGGAACTGCCCGCGCTGGTGGCGCATCTGCATGCGATCGGGGTGAACGCTTTCTTCGGCATGGGATCGAGCCAGGACTATGCCGACTCAAGCTCGATGATCGCTGCCTATGGCTCGGGAGGACTGGGCTTGCCCGAGCGAGACTACTACACGCGGACCGATGCCAAGAGTGTGGAGCAGCGGCAACAGTATGTGGCGCATGTGGCCAAGATGCTGGCGCTGGCGGGGGAGCCGGAGGCGAAGGCCGCCAGGGACGCCGAGACCGTGATGGCGATCGAAACGCGGCTGGCCAAGGCTTCGCTCACCATCACCGAGCAGCGCGATCCGCAGAACCTGAATCACCCAACGGATCTGGGCAAGTTCTCAAAGGAGTTGACACATTTTTCGCTGGACGATTACGTCGCCGCCGCTCACGCACCCGCCGCGGGCAAGGTGAACGACAACGAGCCGAAGTTCTTTGCGGACTTCAACAGCCTGCTGGCGGATACGCCGCTCGATCAAGTCAAGACCTATCTGCGCTGGCAACTGCTGCACGCCTACGCCGGCACGAGCTTGCCGGAAAGCTTCGACCATGAGAACTGGAACTTCTATGCGCACATTCTGAATGGCGCCGAGAAGCAGCAGGAGCGCTGGAAGCGCTGCACCAGCCGCGTGGATCAGGAGCTTGGCGAGGCGCTGGGCCAGGTGTATGTTGCAAAGTACTTTCCGCCGGCCGAGAAGCAGCGCACGCTGGAGATGACCCTGGCCATCGAGCAGGCCATGGACAAGGACATTGCCTCGCTGGACTGGATGAGCGCCGAGACCAAGGTAAAGGCCCGGGAGAAGCTGCGCTCGGTGATGAACAAGATCGGCTATCCGGACAAGTGGCGCGACTACTCCAAGCTGGAGATTGTGCGCGGCGATGCGCTGGGCAACCAGATGCGGGCGCATGAGTTCGAGTTTGCGCGCGACCTGGCCAAGATCGGCAAGCCGGTGGACAAGGGCGAGTGGGAGATGACTCCGCCCACGGTGAACGCCTACTACGATCCGCAGATGAACAACGTGAACTTTCCGGCCGGGTATCTGCAGCCGCCGTTCTTCAGCGGCAAGGAGGACGACGCGGCTAACTACGGCGATATGGGCTCGACCATCGGGCACGAACTGACGCACGGCTTCGACGATCAGGGCCGGCAGTTCGACAAGGACGGCAACCTGAAGAACTGGTGGACCGCGGACGACGAGCGCAAGTTCAACGAGCGCGCCGATTGCATGGTGAAGCAGTACGGCGCCATCGAGGCAGTGCCCGGCGTTCACCTGAACGGCAAGCTCACGCTGGGCGAGAATCTGGCCGATCTGGGCGGGCTGTGGCTGGCGTGGCTGGCCTGGCTCGACAAGGCCGAGGCCGCGCACCTGGACATGAACGCGAAGACCGATGGTTACACGCCGGATCAGCGCTTCTGGATTGCCTATGCGCAGCAGTGGTGCACGCAGACGCGCCCTGAACAGTTGCGAAGCCAGGCGGAGGCCGATCCGCACGCTCCCGACGAGTACCGCACCAACACCGTGCTCACGGATTTGCCGGAGTTTGCCCGCAGCTTCAGTTGCAAGAAGACCGCGCCGATGGTGGCGCCCAAGCCGTGCCGGGTGTGGTGAAGGGGCAGCTATTAGCTTTTAGCTGTTAGCTGTTAGCTATTAGCTACTAGCTCGTTCGGACTGCAAGGGGCTAACTCCAAGGCCGATTCCGCGGCCCTACTTCGCGCCGCGGGCGGCATAGGCATCCATGCGCTTTCTATACAGCAGGAGGACGCTGGGGCCGAACGACAACAGCATGACGGCGATGCCCGCGACGATGCCGAAGCTGGTCGCGGCGGGCGCCGAACAATGCTCGCGGCGCCGAACGATGACATGGCACGGGACCGCGATCAAGAGCTCAAGGACGCTGCCTTTCAGCAGCCATGAAACTGCACGCGTGGCTACGTTGATGGAGTTTCGGAAATACAGGTAAAAGAGAATGCCCCAGAGTGCCCACAGGATTGCGCAGAAGCCCAATACCTGAGCTGCGCTGGCCCAATACATATCAAGAAACTTGTCGCTGTATACCGCAGCCCCCACGGAACTCAGGCCGGCAAAGGTGAGAAGAGCGAATAACATGGACGCGGCGATGCATGAGACGGCAACGTGAGATCTGGGCTTGAGGCGCTTGAAAGAGGTATCGACGGACAGGAACAGGAGGATGGCCTGGCCGGAGAGGATAGCCGCAACCGGAATCCAAACCTCCCAGTATCCGCAAATCTCTCGCCAGGTTTTGTAGAAAGCCGGCGCGAGAGGGCTGAGCTCCGCGCCAAGGAGCACAAAAGCGGGTACAAGGAGCCCCAAGACAATCAGGGCGTAGACCAGGGTAATGACGATTCCCCATTTGCGCATATTGCATCCTTTCCGTGATTCCTGCAAAAGACTGCCGGTTCGCGATCGCCGCCGGCGATTCCGCCCAGGGCGGCCACGGCCTGCCGATAACTCGTGCCAGCGGCAAGCAAATAGTATCTTGCCCGGCGAATAAGGGGCAAACCGGGCGATGTGGAGCGTTCTCAATAAGCGGTGGGGCGCGGCGTTCGGTATTGGGCCGGTTTCCGGGTTGCCGACGGCCCGTGAACGAACGGGCGGATAGTGCACAAGTATCCCATGCCTCACAATAGGGACTAGGGCAACCGGTAGCCGTCCGTTTCGGTTCCGAGGTTTGGCCGTCAACAATTAGATAAAGGTTGCCAGGATGACCCCTTTTCAATTCTCATATTCACATGCACGAACATCCCAGCCCTACCGTTGATCTGGATGCCGTTCGTTTGACAACGGGATCGCTCCAATTTGCCTTTGAAAAAAGACCGATGTTCGACGACTTGGAGCGGATTTCCTCTGAACGTCCCGACGACTTTGAATTCGAAAGCGTCGAGGAGGCGCAGAAGGCGATCAGGGAATTCCACGCTGAAGACGACCGACGCAGCCGGGTGGTCTCATTATCTGAGGCGCTCGTTCGGATGCATCTTGACGATTTTTTTGCGAAGTGCGCACCCAATTCACAGGAAAAAGAGAAATCGCTGGTCTTCTGGTTTGTAATCGTCCACATGGAGTCGGGTCGCTTTGATCGGGTTAGCTCGCTCATCAGTGACATAGCGCAGTATGGGGCAGCGGAGGCCCTAGAACGCTCGGCTCGCTCGTCAATTGCGCTAACAGCGATTATTGGGAAGAGTGAAAAGGTTGAGTCTCGTAGCGTCTTTGGGCATATCCTCGCAGGGGTCAGGGCGGGTATCGAGGTCATTGTCATTCTATTTATGATCGGGGCCGTCGACCCCGGATTTCAGACTCTTGTGATTGGTTCGCTGGTCCTCCTCTATGCCACTTTTAGCTTTGCCGTTACATCAGAAAGCAGAAAGAGCGGGTTAACCGCATTCGGTCAGTCTGCCGGTCTGCTGCGAATCAGGTTTCTCCTCAAAGATAGGTTGGCTGATACGGATGTAATACACGAGGAAGAAGATAACTTCATAAAGGCAATAGGGAAGGCTGAGGTTCGGCACAAGATATACATTACGAAGGTGGCCGTCATTGAGTTGATTGGCATTGTCGAGATTCTGCGGACCGTCTTCCGGAACTGGTGATGCGGGATCTGGATCGCTACGGCTTCGTATATATTTTCGGACCTGTAGCCAGTTGCTCGATGGCTCCGTCGTAGCCCGAAGCATCAGGCTGCGGGTAATAGAAGAACCTAAATCCTTTAGACATTTCTTCAACGATTCTTGATGGGCTCTTTCCAAGGTCAACTTGCAGGACCGGCGGCTTTTGGTGCGGCCCAGCAAAGAACTGGATACGTGCAATGAATCGCTCCCGGTTAAATTCCGCAGAAAGGATATGTGACCACTGGCGCAGCCGCGCATCTTTCGGGACCATCTGGGGCAGGAGAGGCTCGTCCACGGTGCGCAAACGGCTCTCTCCTGTGCCATGATAGACAAAGTGCTTGATTTCGTTGAACTCCGACTCGAAACCAGTGAAGTGGAACCGCGCCAAGACAAAATGAAATGCGATCTTTGAGACCGCCTGTATGTACGGCAGCGTAATCTCTACGTGCATTCTAACGGTCGGCCCAGCGCCGCCCTGAGGCTCTAGCGGGATGTCCTGCATCGTATGCATGGCTGGCCCAAGTATGGCCTGTAGTTCTTCCTCTTCGTCGGCACCCGAAATGCAGCCAGCGATTTTCCACCTTCTCCATTCCTCGTCGAAACGGCTGAGATCGCGGAGCAACTTGCCGCGGCGTATCGGCACGAGTTCCGGCGAGCCGTCCTCCTTTTCGAAGACGACCTGGTGCATCCATGGGCCTTGGTCCTGCGATGTCACCTCGCAGAGGAGATCATGCTTAAACGCTGGATGAAATCTTTTCACTGTCAAAGGAGGAATGCCGTGGGTTGGGTCGGTGTAGATGTTCCTCGGCGCGTGATTGCTTCTTCCTTTGTAGCCGAGAATCCTTCTGTAGAAGGCCTCCGGGCTATTTTGAAGGAAAACGGCCTCATATTTGCTGAATCTCTGCTGACAATCATTGCAGATGAAATTCCGAAGATGAATGTCATCTTTGAAATTGCCTAATCCTCTCGGAAGGGGATGTTCCTTGGGGTGTAATGGAGATCGCCCTGAGCAGAGCCCATCAGGGGATGTGTAAGCGCAACGGTTATAGATGTTCAACCGATCCATCAGTCAAACTTCCCCCTCAATAATCTCGCGTTCGGACGAAATGTCAAGTTCGTTTCGATTCGAGAAACGCAGCAAGAGGTTCCTCGTGTCAACACAGACTACTTCAATGTCCGTATTACGGACAACCCGAAATTAATCCACGACCCGTTGCTGCCAAGTCGCACGGTTTTGATGGCTCACCGCTATCATGGAAGGATATGGCCTCTTTGAAGGAACTGCTGAAGCCGCTGGCCGAGGATGGCGCGGCGCTGACTCACGAGCAGGCGGCCGGCGCGCTCGAAGAGATTTTGGCCGGCGGGGTGCCCGAGGTGGAGACTGCGGCGCTGCTCACCGTGCTGGCCACGCGCGGCGAACTAGCCCCGGAGCTGGCCGGTTTTGTCCAGGTGATGCGCGAGCGCGCCACGCCGCTGCCGCTCGCCGATGAGGAGCGGGGCGAGCTGGTGGACGTGGTGGGCACCGGCGGCGGGGGACCGCTGACCTTCAACATTTCATCGGGCGCGGCGCTGGTGGCTGCGGCCGCCGGAGCCAAAGTGGCCAAGCACGGCAACCGCGCGGTCACCTCGCAGTGCGGCGCGGCAGACGTGCTCGAAGCCCTGGGCGTGCCCATCGCGCTGGGGCCGGAGCTGGCCGTCGAGTGCCTGCGCGAGACCGGATTCATGTTCCTTTTTGCGCCCCTCTACCACCCGGCGATGAAGGCGCTGGGGCCGCTGCGCAGGGCGCTGGGCTTCCGGACCATCTTCAACCTCTGCGGGCCGCTTACCAACCCCGCCGGGGCGCGCGTGCAGGTGATCGGGGTGCTGGCGCCCAGCCGCGTGCTGCTGGTGGGGCGGACGCTGGCGGCTCTGGGGGCAAAGCGCGCCTTCGTGGTGCACGGCACGGACGGCATCGACGAGCTGACCACGACCGGCGAGTCGATTGTGGTGCGGGTCGAGGAGCAAGCCGGCGAGCAGGAGGCGGGCGAAGAGCCCGCGTTGAAGGCCGCGCGCATCACGCCGGAGATGGCCGGGCTGCGCCGCGCCCGGCTGGAACAGTTTGTGGGCGGCGACGTGGCGACCAACGCGCGACTGCTCTACGACGTGCTTACCGGAGCGGCAGGCGCGCGGCGCGACATTGTGCTGCTGAACGCGGCGGCGGCGCTGGTGGCCGCGGGGCTGGCTGGCGATCTGAAGGAGGGCGTTCGGCTGGGCGCCGAGGCCATCGACTCCGGGCAGGCGGCGGCGACGCTGGAGAAGCTGCGGCGGTTTGGGGCGAAGCACGCGGGTCGGTCGTAGATCGGCCCGATGGAAGAGAGGAATTGGTATATACTCTGGTATAGACCACACCAGGGAGGGCGAAGATGGGCGCGACTGGTTCATCCGCGAAGCTGGAGGCTGGGGGCTTGAGCGCCTCTCAACCCCAAGTCAAGACCGCCAAGCTCTTCAAGAATGGCCGCAGCCAGGCGGTGCGGCTGCCCAAGGAGTTCCGCTTTGAGGGGACTGAGGTAGCTGTTCGCCGCGATCCGGAGACGGGCGAGGTGGTGTTATCGCAGCCGCCGGCGCAGCCATCGAAGACGCTACGGGAGTGGTTCGATCTCTTCCACTCGCTGGAAATCCCCGAGGACATTTTCAAGCGCGAGGTCC